>WBZN01000314.1_pt1 | contig 48915 bp, 29 predicted proteins | sample 5204281 | NCBI WGS metagenome assembly WBZN01 (sample SAMN12344347, study PRJNA552823) | activated sludge metagenome | biome: Activated sludge suspended growth; feature: Nitrification reactor; material: Wastewater; isolation source: activated sludge from nitrification reactor of wastewater... | reverse complement strand
GGCGGCCCCGTCTCTGGTCGCTGATCTCAATCCGGGCTCTGCTTGGTTGGAGCTGCAGCCGCTACCTACTCTCGGCGTCGAGCGCGACGGCGTGCGGTTCTTCCCGGCTACGGATCCCCAACATGGGTACGAGCTCTGGCGATCGGACGGTACTCCCGGTGGAACGACCCGCCTGACGGACCTCTGCCCGGGGCCGTGCGCCGGTGCGGTACCCCTTGCCGTCGTGCACGACCACGTCGTCTTCCTCGGGAGCGATGGCGCTCTGCAGGAGGGACTCTGGAGCACCGACGGCACGGTGGGCGGCGAGCGCTTCCTGCGCGCGTTCTGCGCTCCTGGTTGTAGCTGGGACCTCACAGGGAACGCCGTGCTGTGGCATGACCGGCTGTGGATGTTGCTCGCGCAGTCGGGAAATCCGGCGGTTTCTCCGACGCTGTGGTCCTCCGACGGCACGCCGGAAGGCACCGGGCCGGTGGCCGAGGTGTGCGCCGATCTCGGCTTGTGCGGCCCCAATTTGCATGGATACCTCGCGCGAGTCGACCCCTCCGGCAGCGGCCTACTCTTGAACGTGCAGTCGGAGGACGCGCCGTACACCCTCGAGTACTACCGCACCGACGGCACACGCTCCGGCACCGTGCTGCTGCACCGCTTCGGGACGAGCGCCGTAGGCGCCGCGGCGCCGACGGTTTCGCCGCGCGGCGGACAAGGACTCGACCTTCTTCGCTTCGCGGTCGCGACGCGGACGGGCGGCGATCTGATCGGCCGAGCGCTCGCGGGGTCTCGGAGGAGCGATGCAGCAGTGACGCGCGCTGCGGCTGTCACGTCTGCCACCGATCCGATGTACTTCATCGACGGCGTCACGCTCTGGATCAGCGATGGCACGCCGGCGGGAACGCACTCGGTGACCGATCTCAGCAAGCTCGCGGCTGATCTCTACACCCTGTCCTCCGAGGTGGTCGACGGAACGTTCTACGCCATCTTCAACAACGGCGAGTGGGTGCGCTCCGACGGCACCGCCGCGGGTACTGTGCTGCTCGCCAAGGTGGCGCCGCAGTTCCGGCCGACCGTGGCGCGCATTGGCAGCACGGTGTTCGCGGTCACCGTCAACGGGCTCTGGCGGACCGGCGGCACCGCGGCGACGACCGAACGCGTGACGGCGACCCCTCTCGGAGACGTTCTGACCGTCATCGAGCAGCCGGATCGCCTGTTCGTCATGGGCTGGCAGAACGGCGGCTTCGTGTGGACGACCGACGGCACCGCGGTAGGCACGCGCCGCATTCACCTACCCTCCGGTCCTTACGCCGACCAGTACGAGATCTCGGCGCTCGGCGGTGGCGTCGCCTTTTCGCGCGGTGCCGATCAGCTCTGGGCCATCGACGCCAGCGGCCGCCATTCTCTGCTCCTGCACGACTACCAGCCGGCCGACGGTCCGTCGGTCATCCCGGGTCGCGCTGTCCTGGGTGGGCAGATGCTGTTTTACGCCGAGCCCGCCGTCACCCGGGCCGTACCGTTCGGTGTGTCTCAGTCCGTCGCTCGCTTGTTCACGACCGACGGCACGACTGCGGGCACGCACGCGGTCACCGCCGCCGCGGACGTGCCGTTCAGTGCGTACTTCGGGCTGCCGGCGCCCAACTTCTTTCGCGTCGGCAGCCGGGTCTTCTTCAACGGCAACAACCGCCTGTGGGTGACGGACGGCACGGGGCGCGGCACGCAGCCACTGCGCAAGCTCGGTCTGACGCCGAACGTTTCGACGCCGATCGCCACTCGCGACGGCCGCCTGTTGTTCGCGGGCTACCGCCGGGGCTACGTGCGCTGCGATCCGGGCGAGAGCGAACCGTGGGTGAGCGACGGCACGACGCGCGGGACGCACGAGCTGCTCGACCTCAACCCCTACCAGGCCCCCGGCTCCGGTTCGCAGTGCGACACGATCGACCTGTCCTCCTATCCCGGCCCGGGGATCGCGTTCGGCTCGACGGTGTTGTTCGCCGCCGACGATCTCGTGCACGGTACCGAGTTGTTCGCGACCGACGGCACGGCGGCGGGCACGCGGCTGGTCGCGGATATCGATCCCGACCTGGTTCCCAACGACGTCACCGACCCTAGCTCCGTCCCGAAAGGGCCGGACAAGATCGGCGTCGGCTCGTTCCCTGCTGAGTTCGCGCTCCTCGGCGGTCGCGTGTTGTTCGCCGCCGACGATGGCAGGGCTGGGCGAGAGCTCTGGGTGACGAACGGCACGCGAGCCGGCACTCGTCGCGTGACCGACCTCGAGCCCGGCGCGGCGGGATCCGCGCCGCACGGGCTGGTGTCCCTGGGCGGCTTCGTCTATTTCTTCGCGGCGCAAGGTGCCGGCGAGGCGTTGGTGCGCAGCGACGGTTCGGCGGCAGGCACCAGCGTGGTGAGCGTCCTCGCCGAGTCGGCGCGGACCGGCGCCGAGCTCACCGTGGCCGGCCGGCGCCTGTTCTTCACGCTTGCCGACGAGAGCTCGGGCAGCGAGCTTTGGACGAGCGACGGCACCGCCGCCGGCACGCGCCGGGTGGTCGACTTGCGCCCTGGTCCGCGAGGCTCGTCGCCACAGCACCTCGCGGCACTGGGTGGACTCGTCGTGTTCGCCGCCGACGATGGCGTGCACGGCCTCGAGCCCTGGCGCAGCGATGGCACCGTGAGTGGAACACGTGCGCTCGGCGACATCGCCGCCGGCCGGGACGCGAGCGGCCCCGTTGGATTCCAGCGCATCGGCAGTCGCCTGCTGTTCGACGCCGACGACGGCGTGCATGGCCGCGAGCTCTGGTCCCTGCCGGTGGCGGACATCCTGCGCCCGTAAGCGGCGCGGTACAGACGGAGGGCGTGGTCGCGTTACCGCGTCGCTTGGACTCTTGGCCGAGCCGTCGAGGGCGGAGTGCGTTCGTTGTTTGGCCGGCCCGCCTGTCTGGCCGGCGACGTCAGCAGCCTGCCGCCGGTTCGCGAATCGCCCGGAACGGGGCCGGACGGGGGTCGGGCTACGAATCGTTGAGCGCCACCTGCACCACGAGCCTCGCTCCGTGGCGCAGCAGCTCGAGACTCACCGAGCGGCCGGCGAGCGAGCCGACGAGCTCCTTGAGCTCACTGTTCGTCGCGACCGCGTGGCCATCGATGGCGACGATCACGTCGCCGACCGCGACTTGCGCCGCTTCGGCAGGCGAGCCCAGGCTGACGCCGTCCACCATGACCCCGCCCGATCCTCCGAGCGCCGCTTTCTCGCCCCCGTTAAGCGCGCGCGCGTAGACACCGAGCACGGGGGCAGGGGTCTTTCCCCAATAGGTCGCCACCTGCTGCCCGGGGCCGAGTCCCTGCACGAGCGTCAGACTCGCGGCGTCCATCGTGGCACCCGCCGCCCCGGGTCGACGGCGGTAGGGCAGCACCTCCAGGCTCGTGCCGCCCGGCGGATCGAAGTGGCCGTAGACCACCACCGCGGCGGCGCCGATCTCCTTGCCTTGCTCCAGGGCAGGGCGAGGGTCCGGAACGTTCGCGACCTCGGACGCGCCGAGCAGCTCGAAGCCGTTCTCGACCAGCGTCAAGGTGTCGGTGGCGCTGTCGGACGTGCCCAGGAAGAGGGCAGGATCCGGCGGCGGCGGCAGGAAGCGCGTTGCGGGTGCCGCGGCGCGGACGTAGTGGTCGCGATACGGGTTGCCGCTCGATGCGACCGGAGCCGCTGCCGGCGGGTCGAAGTCGACGGCGACGAGCGCCGGATTCTGCGGGTCGAAGCGCACCGGCACGGTCGCGCCGGGCTGGAACTGGGGTACCGCGATGCGCGAGATCGGCGTCTTCTCGATGCGGGCCTCGTACGATGGGCCACTCGGCGGCTGCACGCGCACGGCCATGCCGATCACCGGGTCGTCGTTGACCGTCCAGCCGGTGTCCCAGACCTCCAGGATGGTCGCGGTCGCCGGCACGCCGTTCTTCTGCAGGGCCCGGGGCATGCCGAAGCAACCGAGCAGGCCCGCGCCGGAGAGAACGCTGAGCACGATCAGGCGTTGAATGGAGCTCCGGGTCAGGGACATGTCGGTCCTCCCTCGATGCGGGCAAACAGGAGTGGCGTCAGGACTTCCAGGCGTCGACGAACAGACGGCGGAAGTTGCCGCCCAGGATCTTCTCGATTCGCGCCGCCGAGTGACCGCGACCCGCGAGCAACGCCGCGAGGTCGAGATGGCGCCGCGGGCCATTCAGGTCGGGCAGGTACAGGAACACGTCGGGATCCTCACCCGGTGCGCCGATGCCCTGCTGGCGCCGTTCCTCGACGTCGCGGCGGTGCGCGGCGCGCGCCGCGTCGGTGAGCACCAGGGGTGCCAGCGGCAGATCGCTGCCGATGCCGACGTGATCTTCGCCGCAGACGTCGATCGCGTGCTCCATGTGGCGCAACAAGTCGGCGGCCATCGGTTGGCCGCTCGGGCGCAGGTAAGGCATCCAGTAGATGCCGATCACCCCGCCGCGCTCGGCCAGAGCGCGCAGCTCCTCGTCGCGTTTGTTGCGCGGATGAGGATTCACCGCCGCGCATCCGGCGTGCGTGATCGCCACCGGCAGGCGCGATACGCGGATGGTCTCGGCCGTGGTCGCCTGGCCGCAGTGCGAGAGATCGAGCAGGATGCCGAGGTCGTTCATGCGCGCCACGGCGTCGCGTCCGAGCGGCGTCAAGCCGTGGTTCTCGGCGACCGTGCAGCCGTCGCCGAGCTGGTTGCGCGGGTTGTAGGTCGGTTGGATGACGCGCACGCCGAGCCCATGGAAGAGGTCCAGCCGGTCGAGCTTTTCCCCCAGCATGGCGCCGTTCTGGAAGCCGAGGATCACGCCGACGCGAGCGCTCGCGTAGGCCTCGGCGATGTCGCTCGAGCGGCGCACCAGGAGCAGGCGGTCGCGATGGCGCTCGATCTCCGCCAGGGCGTCGGCCACTCCCTGCACGGTTTCCTCGAAATCGACTCCGGCCGCGGCCGTCCAGTTCACCGCCGAGACGCCCGAGGCGGCGGCGTCGTCGAGCGCGCCCGCCGACAGCGGCCCCGGTGGATCGCCCGGCCTGCCGAGGCCGGAGAGCGCATCGATCACCAGCGGTCGCGGCGCCGCCAGAGGGCTGACGGCCGGGGACTCAGCCGCGGTCAGCGCCGTGCTCGACGACACCAGAGCACCGAGAGCGCCGAGGGCCGAGAGGCGCAGGAGATCGCGTCTTCCGAGCGTCGCGACCGGCGAGCTCGAAGGCGGCGATGGCTGACGTCGGTCGATGCTCATCGGGTTCCTTTGCCGCGCTTTCGTGGCGCGGAGTAGCGCTGTTCGACGCTCGCTTCGCGCCCGGGTGCCGCCCGCGTGCCGCCCGCATGCCGATGCTCGAGAGCTCCGATGATACCGCCGCCGCGTCGGCCTGCCCCTCGAACGTTGTCGGGCGCCGGAGTCGCTGCCACACTGGCCGCGAGGCGGAGCGAATCCTGCCGAAGAGGTTGTCATGCAATCCAGCCGTTCCTGCGCGCGCCTCCTTCTTACCGCCCTCATCGCCGGCGCCGGTTTCTGCGGCGGGCCGGCTGCGCACGGCGCGCCGTCCATGGTGGCCGATCTGTACACGAGCAAGGCGGGCCTGTCTCTGCCGCCGCGTCCGTCGAACGGCGTCGAGCACGACGGCGTGCAGTACTTTCCCGCCGTCGACGTCCAACACGGCGACGAGCTCTGGCGCACCGACGGCAGCGCCGCCGGGACGTTTCGGCTGACGGACGTCTGCCCGGGTGCCTGCAGCAGCGACGTCGTGCCGTTGGACTTCTATCGCGGCCAGCTCTATTTCATCGCCAACGACGGCGAGCGTGGCAAGGATCTGTGGCGAACCGACGGCCGGCCGGGCGGCGAGCGGCGCGTGCCAGGGGTTTGCGACAGCGCGTGTCTCGAGCAGATTCGCTACGCGCGGACCTGGCGGGGAGCGCTTTGGTTCCTCGAGGTGGGGGCGGACCACACACCGGTCCTCTGGACGAGCGACCTGACGGCCGCCGGGACGCACGCCGTAGCAGATCTCTATACGGATCTCGGAATCTGCGGATTCGACCAGAACAGCGGCGCGTTTCTCTACGGAACCGACCCGTCGGGGGACGCCCTGCTGTTGTCGGTGCAGACCGATGCCAGGTACCTCTACCGCACGGACGGCACCTCGCAGGGCACGATGCTGCTGCATCGATTCGGCAGCGTCACGCTCACCGGAGCGGGCCTGGATGGCGCCCCGGTCGCGGCGCGGCCGGGACCTGTGCGTCGCTCGGCCACCGCGTCGGGCCCGGAGCCCCTGTTCTTCCTCGACGGCGAGGATCTCTGGGTGACGGACGGCACGGTGGCCGGCACGCGCTTCGTGCGCTCGATCGAGGAGTTTCACAACTCGTTCTCGACCCTGGGGTCCAGCGAGGTCGTGGACGGAGTCTGGTATGGCATCTTCTCGTTCGGCGAATGGATCCGCTCCGACGGCACGGCAGGGGGTACCCTGAAGCTGGCTACCCTGCCTCCTGGGGTCTTCGAGTCCCAGGTCGCGCGTCTCGGCAGCGCCGTGTTTGCGATCACGAACCGAGGCGTCTGGCGTGCCGGTACGACGCCCGAAACCACGGCCAAGATCGCGGACTGGGTGGTGGAGGATGTGCTCACGGTCGTGGAGCAGCCGCAGCGTCTCTTCCTGCTTGTCTGGCTGAACGGCGGCACCCTGTGGACCACGGACGGCACGGCCGAGGGCACGCGGCACGTTCATCTGCCGGCGGGAGCCCCGGCGGACCAGTACGAGATGATCGGCTTCGCGGACGGCGCGTTGTTCACGCGCGGCAGCGACCAGCTGTGGATGGTCGATCCCTCCGGGGTGCGGGCGCGGCAACTGCACGACTTTCAACCCGCGGACGGGCCCTCGCTGATGCCCGGCAGCGAGTTTCTGGGCGATCGACTCCTGTTCTTCGCGCGCACCGACTTCGCCCGGGCGCGTCTCTTCGCGAGTGACGGCACCTCCGCCGGAACCGAGGTCATCAGTGCCGTGGCAGATGAACTCGTGTACATCGACTACCTGCCCTTTGGGCATATGTTCAGCCGGTTCGGCCGACAGGTGCTCTTCACCTCCGACTTCCGGCCATTCGTGACCGACGGCTCAGCGCGCGGCACGCGCCGGCTCACGCGGGGATCGTCCTTCCAGGCTCTCGATCGCTTTGTCCCGATCGCCGCGTTCCCCGATCGTGCGCTGTTCGCCGGGCACGTTCGTGGCGGCCCGAGCTGCGACCCGGGAGAGATCGAGCCGTGGATCACCTCCGGACTGCCGCGCGACACGCATCGGCTGGTCGATCTCAATCCGTTCTTCTACGACGGCGGCGGCTCGCAGTGCGAGGGGCTGCCGATGTCCTCGAATCCCGGCCCAGGTCTGGCGTTCGGGTCCGTGATCCTGTTTCCGTCCGACGACCTGGTGCATGGGCGCGAGCTCTTCGCGACCGACGGTACCGCTCGCGGAACGCGGCTGCTGGCCGACATCAACCCGGGCACCGTGCCCAACGACGTCACCGACCCGCCGGGGGTACCGGCGCGAATGGGCGTCGGTTCGAGTCCGAGCGATTTCGCCCGGCTGGGTGGACGGGTTCTGTTCGCGGCCGACGACGGCAGCGCCGGGAGGGAGCTCTGGGTGACGAACGCGACCCCGGCCGGCACCCACCGGGTCGTGGACCTCGTCGCCGGCCCCGAGGGCTCGTCGCCGCACGACCTGGTGGTGTTCCGTGGCGCCGTGTACTTCATCGCCCGGCATGGCGACGGCGACGGTTTGTTTCGCAGCGACGGCACGGCGGCGGGTACGTCGCTGGTGAGCGATCTCGAGCTCGGCGGCCTGCCGACGCGGGCGCGAGAGCTGGTGGTCGCGGGGCAGAGGCTGTTCTTCGTCGGCATGAACGAGACGACGGGCACCGAGCTGTGGACCAGTCAGGGAAGCGCGACCGACACCCGTCTGGTCGCGGACTTGCGTCGAGGAGCGCGTGGATCGTCGCCGCAGCATCTCGCCGCGATCGGCGGTGTGCTCTTGTTTGCCGCTGACGACGGCAGAACGGGCCTCGAGCCGTGGCGGAGCGACGGCACGGTCGCCGGCACGCGGTCGGTGGGAGATCTCGCGGCGGGAACCGCGTCGAGCAATCCCGGGCCGTTCACTCTGGTCGGCGAGTGCGTGCTCTTCGGCGCCGACGACGGCATGCACGGCCGCGAGCTTTGGGAGATCCCGGTGGCCGAAGTGCGGCGGAGCAGCCCGCCGCGCTGACATCGTCCCAGGCCGACGTAGCGCTGGCCGCCGCCGATTGCTTTGCCGCGGCCGCTTTGCCAGACTGCGCCGACGCCGTAACCACCACGATCTGCAGCACTCGCGGTTAGCCAGGGAGGACGGATGTTCAAAGACATCTTCCGGAGGAAATCGCTCAACGCCCTGCTGTCCACCGCCGAAGAAGGGCATGGGTTCGGCACGCTGAAGCGCTCTCTGGGCGCCTTCCAGCTCACCCTGCTCGGCATCGGCGCGATCATCGGCGCCGGCATCTTCTCGACCGTCGGCACGGCGGCGGCCGGCGGTGGCGAGCATCCGGGTGCGGGACCGGCGATCATGCTGTCGTTCGTGATCACCGCGATCACCTGCGGTTTCGCCGCCCTCTGCTACGCCGAGTTCGCGTCGATGGTGCCGATCTCGGGCTCGGCGTACACGTACTCCTACGCCACCCTCGGTGAGCTCGTCGGCTGGATCATCGGCTGGGACCTGATCCTCGAGTACGCGATCGGCAACGTCGCGGTGGCGATTTCCTGGTCGGGATACTTCCTCGAGCTCCTGCGCGGCTTCGGAATCAATTTTCCGGGCTGGCTTTCGATCGACTACCGGAGCGCGGCGCAGGCCGCCCGCCAAGTCGCCGAAGCGCAGGCCGCCGGCCAGGACGTGGCCGCCACGCTGGGGGCCGCGGCCGTGCGCGCCGCCCAGGCGCTCGCCGGAGCACCGCACGTCTTCGGCATTCCGATCGTCTTCAACCTGCCGGCGTTCCTGATCGTCATGCTGGTCACCTGGGTTCTGGTCATCGGCATTCGAGAGAGCGCCTGGTTCAACTCATCGATGGTGATTTTGAAGCTGGCGATCATCATCTTCTTCATCGCCATGGGCTCGCACTACGTCAAGCCGGAAAACTGGCATCCGTTCGCCCCCAACGGCGCGACCGGAGTCCTCTCCGCGGCGGCCATCATCTTCTTCGCCTACATCGGCTTCGACGCCGTGTCGACGGCGGCCGAGGAGACCAAGAACCCCGGCCGGGACATGCCGATCGCCATCCTGTCGAGCCTGATCATCTGCACGATCATCTACATGCTGGTCGCGGTCGTTCTGACCGGCATGCTGCCGTCGAACCAGCTCGGCACCGCGGAGCCGCTCGCCACCGCCTTTTCCGGGTTGGGGATGACGTGGCCGGCGCTCGTCATTTCGCTCGGCGCGGTGTTCGCCACCACCTCGGTGCTGGTGGTCTTCCAACTCGGCCAGCCGCGCATCTTCTTCTCGATGGCCCGTGACGGTCTGCTGCCCAAGTGGGCGGCCAAGGTTCACCCGAAGTATCAGACCCCGCACATCACGACCATTCTGACCGGCGTGGTGGTGGCGCTGTTCGCCGGTGTCGCGAACATCGGCGAGGTCGTCGACCTCACGAACATCGGCACGCTGTTCGCGTTCGTGCTCGTCTGTATCGGAGTGACCATCCTGCGCTACCGCGAGCCGGAGCGCCCGCGCGCGTTCCGGGTCTGGGGCGGCGCGTGGCTGGTGCCGATGCTCGGCGTGGCCTCGTGCATCGGTCTGATGATCTATCTTCCGCCGGCCTCCTGGTGGCGCTTCGTCGGCTGGCTGGTGCTCGGCATGGCGATCTATTTCTCCTACGGCTACCACCACAGCATGGTGGGGCGCGAGAGCGGCCGCCTGCAGACGGCGTCGTTCCATCAGCGCCTGATGGCGCTGGGCTCGTTCGTCACCGCGGTCGGCTTGTTCGTCATTCCGCACGACGCCGGGCCGGCGCAACTCTTCCACGAGTTCGTGACCGCCTCCGAAGGCGATCACACGCGCGCTCTGGTCGGCCTTTCGCTCATCGGCGTCGGACTGCTGGCGGTGGCGGCGGGTGCCTTCGGGGATCGTCGTCAGGCCGCCTAGTCACTCGGCCGTTCGTCGTTCGTGATCTCCGGGCCCGCGTCCTCATGGCGCGGGCCCTGTTTCGTCTCGGGCCGGCCGCTTTTGCTCACCACGCCTCGGCGAGCGTAGTGTTGCCGCGGCTCGCGTCTCGCGAGCGTCGTGAGGCTCGCTCGGGAGGAGACCGTGGCACATCCTGAACTGCATCGCACGTCGCACATCGGCTGGTTGCGCGCCGCCGTGCTCGGGGCCAACGACGGTCTGATCTCGACCAGCAGCCTGGTGGTGGGCGTGGCGGCCGCGCAGGTGACGCGCGAGCCGATTCTGCTCGCGGCGTTCGCCGGGCTGGTCGCGGGCGCGCTGTCGATGGCCGCCGGGGAGTACGTGTCGGTGAGCTCCCAAGCCGACACCGAGCAGGCGGATCTGTCGCGGGAACGGCGCGAGCTCGCGACGGAACCCGAGCTCGAGAAGAAGGAGTTGGCCGGAATCTACCGCGCGCGGGGCCTTTCGCCGGAGCTCGCGGAGCAGGTAGCCACGCAGCTCATGGCCCACGATGCGCTCGGTGCGCACGCGCGCGACGAACTCGGCATGTCCGACATGTCGCGTGCCCGGCCTCTGCAGGCGGCGCTGGCGTCGGCGGCCGCCTTCGCCGCCGGGGCCATCCTGCCGGTGGTCCTGGTGGTGGTCGCGCCCCTCGCCCGCCTGAACCTCGTCGTGGTGGGGAGCACGCTGGTGCTGCTCGGCGTGCTCGGCGTGCTGGCCGCGCGCATGGGCGGGGCGCCGCTGCTGCGTGGCGCGGTGCGCGTGACCTTCTGGGGCGCCGTGGCCATGGGCTGCAGCGCACTGGTGGGGCATCTGTTCGGCACCGTCGTATAGAGCGGCGGCGTTCCGCGCAATCTTCGGCTCCTTTTTTCGGCGGCCCCGGGGCCTCGCGATATCGTTCCGGCACGATGACCACAACGCTGCGCAGCTTCGCCGGCGCGCGATGCACGGCCGTTCTGATCCTGCTCCTGGCGGTCGGCGTGCCGCCGCTGCGGGCGGCATCGTCTCCGCCAGCCCCGGTGTCCGCTGCGCCGACCCTGTGCGCCGCACCGGAGCTCGTCCTCCTCTCGTGCGCCACCGCGAGCGGCAAGGTGATTTCGCTGTGCGGGTCCCCGGACCTCGACGAGCTCCGCGGCAGCTTGCAGTATCGCTTCGGATCGGTCGGAACGAAACCCGAGCTCAGCTATCCCGCGGCGCCGCAGCCGGCGAAGACCGCGTTCCGCTCCGGCGCGATTCCGTACTCGGGCGGCGGCGCCGCCTATCTGACGTTCGAGATCGGCGACGTGCGCTACACCGTGTTCACCGGCGTCGGCAAGGGCTGGGAGAAGGAGGGCGTCGTCGTGCAACGCGGCACGCGGCGCCTGGCGTCTCTCGCGTGCCGTGGCCCGTGGTCGTCCGAGATCGGCCCCGAGCTCTTCGAGCGGCTGCGCATCCCGGCCGACCCGGGCGAGTCGGAGTTCGAGATACCGTGATGCCCGCGCCCAAGAACGCGCCCTCATTCGTCAATCGCTCCATGCCGCCGGGCGCGATCATTCCGGTGCTCGGGTACCCGGATGTCGCCGCGGCCGCGACGTGGCTGTGCGCGGCCTTCGGATTCGCCGAGCGTCTGCGCATCGGCGATCACCGCGTGCAGCTGGTGTACGGCGACGGTTCCCTGGTCGTCACGGATGCCGGCGCCGGGGAGGCGTCGCAGCACCCGACACAATCGGTGATGATCCGAGTCGCGGACGCCGATGCCCACTGCCAGCGGGCGCGCGAGCGCGGCGCGCGAGTCGTGCAGCCGCCGACCGACCACCCCTACGGCGAGCGTCAGTACACGGCCGAGGATCCCTGGGGCCGCCGCTGGACCTTCTCGCAGTCGATCGCCGACGCCGACCCGGCGGCATGGGGTGGCGTGCTCGTCGAGTAGGAGGCGTCTACCGCGAAGCCTCGAGCCGGTCCGGCAGGACGAAGCCCGCCTTGGCCCGCGGGCTCGCGAGCGTTTCGGGCCGGTAGTAGCGGTCCAGAATCGATGGCTTCCAGGCGAACAGGTCGGGATTGCGCGCCGCGAATTCGTCCCAGGTCTCGCTCGGCTTCGCGACTGCCCTGCGTTCCTCGATCAACAGCAGGAACGCCCAGGTGATGGTGGCGTGGTAGAGGTCCGGGTGCCCGGTGGCGGTCGCGTAGTGACGCAGCCCCGACGTGAAGCGCGCGAGCGCAGACACCGGATCGTGGCGCTCGAGGTAGATCCAGGCCATGCGCACGTGATCGCGATGGTGGAAGGCCTCGTTCGGCAGCGTGGCGGCCTCGAACTCGGCGAGGAAGCGGTCGTGGTTCAGGTAGTCGGTCATGGTCACTCCTTCTTTTTCGAGCGCCGCGGCTGGGCCGGAGCGGCGGACGCAACGCGCGATTCGACGAGGCGGTGGCTGGCCGAGGCGTCGAGGTCGAGGTGATAGATGCGTTTGAAATCGGCGATCCGGGCCCGGGACTCTTCACCGAACGGCGCCTTGCCTTCGAAGGCATGGAGCACGATGCCTTCGAGCAGGTCGCCTAGGCTCATGTCGTGATACTCGGCGAGGGCCTTCAGGACCTTCAACAGGCGCTTCTCCATCCGCACGCCGGTCTGCACGCGCTCGATCACCAAGGGATGTACGGCCGCCGTCCGTGTTGTCATGGTAACAATGTACCAAAGTAACTACAGGCACTGCAAATGCGCCGCCGCGCTCGAGCCGGGCGACGGACGGTCTGCCCGGCACCGCTGCGGTCACTCGCTAGAATGCACGGCACATGAGCCCTTCCAAGCCGCGGACCCGGGCCGCAACGAGCCCGCCGGCGTTTCTGGTGCGGGCGGTGCTGGCCTTGCGGCGCGGCTTGCTGCGCGCCGCCGACGCCGTGGTGCCGCCGCAGCTCGTGCTCTACCACCAGGTCTCCGGCCTCGGGCGCACGCACGCGCTGCGGGCCTTCGTGCGCCTCGGCATCGCCGATCGACTGGCGGCTGGACCGCGCACCGCGGCCGAGCTCGCCACGGCGACCGGGGCCGATCCCGACGCCCTGGCGCGGCTGCTCCGCGCGTTGGCGACGGAGCGCCTGTTGCGGCGTGACGCCGCCGGCCGCTTCCACGGCACGCGTCTGTCACGCGCGCTCACCACCGGCGCCGCGACTTCGTTCGCAGCCTTTACGGACTACTTCGGCTCATCGTCCAACGCCGCGGCGTGGGCGGATTTCGAGACCACGGTGCGCAGCGGCCGCAACGCGTTCGAACGCGTGCACGGCATGTCGGTGTGGGACTGGTTCGAGCGCCACCCGGAGGAGCGCGATGCCTTCGCGGCCGCGATGGCCGCGCTTACCGAGCTCGAGGCGCCGCGTCTGGCGGCGTTGTATCCGTTCGACGAGATCGGCACCCTGTGCGACGTCGGCGGCGGACGCGGCACGCTGCTCGCGGCGATCCTCGCCCGCCACGCCGGCCTGCGCGGCATGCTGGTCGACGCCGCCGGGGTCCTGGCCGTGGCGCGTCCGTTCCTCGCCGAACGCGGTGTGCTGGAGCGCGTCGAATTGGTGGCGGGCAGCTTCTTCGAGAGCGTGCCCGCGGGTGCGGACGCCTATCTGTTGAAGAACGTGCTCCACGACTGGGACGACGAGCGCTGTCGATCGATCCTCGATCGCTGCCGTGCCGCCATGGCATCCGGACGGCGCCTGCTGCTGGTCGAGGACGTGGTCGAGGCCGATACGGTGACCGGGCTCGGCCCGCTGGTCGATCTCCAGATGATGACGGTGTGCAGCGAGGGCCGGGAGCGCAGCCGCGCCGAGTACCATCGCCTCCTGGCGGGGGCTGGATTCGCGCTGCGCCGGGTGTTCGCCGGCGGGGCCGGCAGTCAAATTCTGGAAGGGGTCGCCGTATGAAGCCGAGGCATCGCGGAGCAGGGCGCTGGTGCGCGGCGGGCAGTCTGCTCGCCCTGCTGATCGCTTCGCCCTGCCGGAGTGCCGGCGTGGCGGGCGTCGTTCCGGACGACGTGCGCAGCTATCGCGCCTTCGCGGGTCTCGCGGTGTCGGCCGATGGTCGTAACGCGGCCTATGTGCTCGAGACGCCGAACGAGGCCGGCGATGGCTACGCGCATCAGATCTTCCTGCTGGCCCTGGACGGCAAGTCGAAAGCCCGCAGCATCTCGGGCGACGACGCCTTCGACGACGCGCCGGCCTTCTCGGCGGACGGCCGGTACCTGGCGTTTCTCTCCGACGACGGCAGCGGCGCGCAGGTCAAGGTCCTGCGTCTGGGGGCCAAGGAGCCGCGCGTGGTGACCCAACTGCCGTGGGGCGTCGGATCGTTCTCGTGGTCGCCGGACGCGAGCCGGCTGGCCGTGGTGTCCTGGAAGGAGGCGGCGGGGGAGAACGTGCGGCGTGGACGCCATGCGCGCAGCCATCGGCGCCCTGGTCGGCACCGGGACGCCGCCGCGGACACGGAAGCGGCGGGCGAAGACACCTCCGACGACACGGCGGACACGCAGCCGGTGGTGATCGATCGCACCCTGCCGCGGCGCGACGGCGAGGGCTGGCTCGGCGACGAACGCAGCCATCTCTGGGTGGTGGCGCGCGAGGGCGGCCAGGCCGTGCAGATCACCGACGGCGCGTTCGACGACGAGGACCCGAGCTGGAGTCCCGACGGCGCCTGGATCGCCTTCTCCTCGAATCGCGCGCCCGATCCCGATCTTTCCGATGACACGGACATCTACGTCGTGCGCCCGAACGGACGCGAACTCCGGCGCCTCGGCGGCGCTGCCGGCCCGGATGCCACGCCTTCGTGGTCGCACGGCAGCGATCGCGTGGCGTGGTTGAGCGTGGCGCGCGCCAACGACTACTACCTGACGACCCGGCTGGTGGTCCAGAGCCTGTCCGGCGGGCCGACGCTGGACCTCACCGGGAGCCTCGACACCTGGGTGGCCGAAGACTGGGTGCAGGCGTCCGCGGACCGCTCGCGCCCGATGTGGTCCGCCGACGATCGCGAGATCGTGGTGCCGCTCGAGCGCCGCGGCTCGACGTACCTCGCGAGTGTGCCGAGCGCCGGCGGTCCGGTACGCGAGCTCCATGCCGGACGCTTTACGCTCGATTTCGTGCGCTCTGCCGGCCCCGCGGGCGACCCCGCGCGGCGTTTTCTGTTCGCGCAGGGCGATCCGACGCATCCCTCCGAGCTCTACTCTCTGCCGGCGGCGGGTGGCCAGCCCGCGCGCCTGACTTCCCTGCACGACGACTGGCTAGCGCATCATCGGCTCTCGACGCCGCAGCGCCTGCAGGCGGTGTCGCGGGATGGCGCGGCGGTCGAGGCGTGGCTCTATCCGCCGCTCGACCGCGCCGCCGGCAAACGCTACCCGCTGATCGTCTACGTGCACGGCGGGCCGCAGGCCTTCGACGGCGAGTACTTCGACGAGGGGCTCGAGAATCAGCTCTTTCCCGCCGCCGGCTTCGGCGTCCTGCGGGTGAACTACCGCGGCAGCACGTCCTACGGCGAGGCCTTCTGCGCCGCCATTCGCAGTGACTGGCACCGACGCGAGTTCGAGGACATCGAGGCCGCCGTGGACCAGGCCGTGGCGCAGCCTTGGGTCGATCCGGCCAGGCTCGGGATCGGCGGCTGGTCGTATGGCGGCATCATGACGTTGTGGGCGGTGTCCCATAGCGAGCGCTACCGCGCGGCGTCGCCGGAGCGCTTCTCGGCCGACTACCTGAGCTCGTTCGGGCAGGATCAGTGGGTGGCGCAGTATCTGGCCGAGCTCGGCGATCCGTTCACCCACGAGGACGTCTATCGCCGCCTTTCGCCGATGACGTACGCGGCGGCGATCCGCGCCCCGCTGTTGATGATCGCCGGGGAGAACGACTTCAACTGCCCGCTGCCGCAGGCGCTGCAGCTCTACCAACGTCTCAAGGTCCGCGGCCGGCAGGTGCAGCTCGTGGTCTACCCGCAGGAATCGCACACCTTCGCCCGGCCCGACCATCTGCAGGACCGGCTGCAGCGGCTGCTCGACTTCTACACCGAACACCTGCGCTAGAGCCGTCAGTTCTTCGCGACCAGGTCGCGCAGCACCACGCTGTCCGGGAACCGGCGCCGGGCGTACGTCAGGATGGTCTGCGCGCCGACGGGATCGTGCAGGACGCGGTACGTGGTCACCGCCGCGCCGTAGGCAGCGGGCGTCTGCAACGTTTCCACCATGGTGCGGATCGTGCCCCCCGCCTCTTCGCCGCGGCCGGTCAAGGCCTGCAGCAGGGCGAGATTGGCGTAGGCATGCACGTCGTCGGGGAAGAGTCGGATCTCCTCGCGAAACGACGCCTCCGCCGCCGTGGCGTCGCCGAGGTCGGCCTGCACCTTGCCGCGAATCAGATGCAGCCCCTGGATGAGATCGGGCTCCTGCGCTTCGCGCTTGCCGTAGACCTCTTCCGCTTTGGCGAGCTCGGCGAGGGCGCCTTCGTAGTCGTGGCGCGCGTGCAGGACCTGCGCGAGAGTGATGAGCGGCATGACGCGCGAGCTCTTGTCGTCCACCGCGAGGCGCGCCTCCCGTTCGGCGCTCTCTAGGTCGTTGCGCTGCAGGGCGATCTGCGCCAGCAGGCCGTGCGCGAACGAGGCGTTGGTCGCGACCGCGAGGCGCGCGTGCGCCGCGGCGTCGTCCCAGCGTCCCATCTCGAACAGCAGGGACGCGATCTCGACGGCGACGTGGGTGGCGCCGTTCGAGCGCTTGAGCGCCTCCTGATACGCCCGCAGCGAGTCTTCGAGCCGTCCCAGCTTGTGCGTCGCCTTGCCCAGGAACTCCCAGGCGTCGACCATCTGCGGATTGCGCTGCACCACCCGCTGGAAGAGCTCGGCGGCTTCGGCGTACTTGTGGTCGTGCAGGTAGGTGAAGCCGACCTTGAGATCCGCCAGGGACGGCAGCTCGCGCCGCGGATCGGGCAAGGGACCGCTGCTAGAGCCGCTCGCCGAGCCGATGTAACCGAGCGCCGCCATCGCGGCGCGGGTTTCCTGGTCGACCGCCGCCGGCGGCTGAAGCGCGCGGTCATAGCGCTGCAGTTCCTGGCGCAGCTCGGCATACACGCGGCGCTGCTCGGTGAGCACGTTGGTGGTCTCGCGCGGATCCTTCACCAGATCGTAGAGCTCCGGCGCCGGGCCCTCGATCATCTGGTGCGTGGCGTCGGTGAGCGAGGCGAGGTCGCTCCAGCCGAAGTGCAGGCGTGGGTAGAACGTCTCGGAGTAGATGTGCCGCAGCGGGGCGTTCGCGCCGAGCAGCTGCAGCAAGGACGTGCCGCGCAGCGCTTCCGGACGCTTCAGGCCGAGCAGGTCCACGACGGTCGGGACCACGTCGGTGAGCTGCGCCGGCGCCGAGGAGGCGGAGCCGGCGAGCTGAGCCCCGGGGAGCTTCACGATCAGCGGCACGTGGATGTCTTCGGTGTAGAGCAGCACGCCGTGTTCTTCCTCGCCGTGGTCGCCCAGGCCCTCGCCGTGGTCGCCGAGCAGCACGATCAGCGCGCGATCGTAGACGCCGAGGCTGCGCAGCTCGGCGAGCAGGTCGCCGACGATCGCATCGGCGGTGGCGATTTCGCCGTCGTACGGCAGGGCGTAGCGCGACTTGAAGGGCTCCGGCGGCTCGTAGGGTGAGTGCGGCTCGTACAGATGCAGGAAGAGGAAGAACGGCTTGGACGCCGAGCTGCGCAGCCAGGGCAGGACGGCGTGCAGGGTTTCGCCGCCCGGGCGCTGCAGCCCGCCGAGCCCCGTGCCGGCGCGAAACTCGATGGTGTCCTCGTAGAGGTCGAACGAGTTCGACATGCCGGTCTTGCCCTGGAGCACGAAGGCCGAGACGCCGGCCCCGGTCGCATAGCCGGCCTCTTTGAGGATGCGTGGCAGGAACGGCAGCTCGTGGCGCGCCACCTTGCCGGCGTCGATCACGTAGCCCACGTTGTCGCGCACGCCGTGCACCGAGGGCAGCACGCCGGTCATGATCGACGTGTGCGAGGGCAGGGTGAGCGGGGTGTGCGAGTACGCGTGCTCGAACAGGATGCCGTCGTGCCGCAGGCCGTCGATCGCCGGCGTCTGCACCGCGGTGTAGCCATAGGCCGGCAGATGGTCGGCGCGCAGGGTGTCGATCGAGATCAGCACCACCGGCGTGCCGGCGGGCGCGCGCACGGCCTCGGGCGAGCGCTGGCAGCCGGCAAGGACGGCGACGACGGCGAGGGCGGCGACTGCGGAGAGAACGCGTTTCATCGCGCGCGAGTCTAGCGCGGGGTGCGCCAGCGCCGCGGTCGTTCGGGAGACGAAAAAAGGGCGCCCCCGAAAGGGCGCCCCTCGAGACGCGAACCGCTTTACGGCGGGATCAGTTGAAGTGGACCGCCACACCCCAGCGGAAGACGCGCGGGCTGAGCCGAGCCGTGATGGGGTACGCCGTGGCGAGGCCGTCGGCGGTCGCCGGTGCCTTCGGCGTGCGTTCGAGCACCGGCTGCGCGTTCAGCAGGTTGAACCCTTCGATGCTGAAGGTGAGGCCGAAGTCGCCGATCTTCACGTCCTTGGCCACGCGGGCATCGACGGTGTACACGTTGTCGAACCGGAAGGCGTCGAGCTTGTTGGTGAGCTGGAGTCCGGTGCGCTCGCTGGTCTTGTCGTTCGGCACGAACGGATAGCCTTCGCGGCCGTTGATGTTGGCGCCGAGGTCGAAGCCCCATGGCCGCTCGGGCGCCACTTGGTACACGCCGTTGACGTTGAACGACCAGCGGCTGTTGATGAGCACGGTGGCGTGCGTGCCGTAGCTGGTCTCGGTGAAGATGTCGCTGCTGTCACCGTAGAAGCCAGACCCCAGGTTGATGCGATTGGTGGGGTCGTCCTGGCTCGTGAACCCCGAGCCCACCTTGAGCTTGGTGTCGCCGTAGTTGAAGTTGCCGCGCATGCTCCAGTGATTCGACAGCGGCTTCTGGAATCCGAGGTTGATGCCGAGATACTCGATCTTGCGGTCGCTGTTGGAGAGCTGGTTGCCGCCGGTGGGGGACACGTCGTCGCTCAAGGTGTACTGCGGCACCGTCACCGACTTTCCGTTGGGCAGGAACACCGTGACGTTCTTCTTGAACACGTAGTCCGAAGCGACCGCCGGACGCTCCACGCCGGCCGCGTCGATGATCAGTGGCCGCGGCTGCAGCAGGTCGTTGGTCACGCGGTACGACAGGTTGGCCGAGACATTGAAGTTGTTCTGGAACGAGTGCTGAATCGAGAACGAGGCCTCGTTCGTCTTGTAGGGCTTCAAGTTCTTGGCCAGCCGGTTGGCCGACTTGGTCGGGTCGGCCAAGTTGATGTTGTAGACGTAGTAGTACGCCAGCGAGCCCGCTTCGTTGGGATCGAACTTGTTGTTGTGGTTGGCGTCGGTGAAGTAGTAGTAGACGTAGCTGTACGGTGCCGTCGGGCTGACGTAGTTCGCGATCCACTGGCCGAGCTGGGCGGAGTACTGCGAGTACGTGCCGCGCAGCAGGGTGCGACGGTCCTGTCCGAGCGCGTAGGTGGCGCTCAGACGGGGGACGATGGCGTTCCAATCCAGACCCTGCGCGTTGTCACCCTTGAAGTCGATCACCGGCAGGAGTCCGTTCGGAGCCTCTGGACTGCCCGGATCGTGGATCGCCTTGTTCTTGGCCGTCTGCTTGTCGTAGCGCGCGCCGGCGGTGACCGTCCAGCGGTCCTGCGTGAAGGTGTCCTGCACCCAGGCGGCCTGGTACTCGGTCTTCACCGCGACGTTGTGGCGGATCCACTCGACGAGCTTCTGATCGCCGTCCGGACCCGGGTCGCAACCGTAGCCGACGCAGCTCAGCACCTCGCGTCCGTGCGGCAGTGTGGAGACGGAGTCGTTGTCCTGCGTGCGGAAGCTGCCGCCGAACTTGAGCTCGTTGTCCCACTCGCCGGTCTTGAAGAACACGGAGCCGTCGAGCTTCGACTGTTCGATGGTCGCCGTCTGGTCGAAGATCACGTCGCTGCCGTGCAAGACGCCGTCATCGTCGAGATACACGTCGGCGTCGCTGCCGCCCTTGGGGTGCAGCGTGAAGGCGCCGGGGTCGTGCGAGTACAGGCCGGTGAGAATGAAATTCGAGCCGAAGAGCTGGGTGTCCTCGAACTTCCACTTGGTGGACGGCGTGGTCTGGTCCCAGGTGGTCTCGGGAGAGCGCGTGGCGCCGGCGCCGCGTCCGAACTTCAGCTTGTCGTTCTTCCAGTAGTGCACGGTGCCCGAGTTGGTGCCGAGTTGGAAGTTCAGCTTGGCGTTGTTGTCCTTGAGCTCGGTCTTGTCGAGCTGGCCGGTGACGCCGACGATGTTGCCGATGTCGTTCTTGCCGTACGAGCCCCAGACCCAGAGGTGATCCTTCACGATGGGTCCGCCGATGTCGCCGCCGTACTCCTTGATGCCGTCGATCTCGTTGCCGTTCGTTTCCTTCGGCGGTGCCTGCCAGCTGCCTTCGGTGTTGAGGTAGCGGGCCGAGCCGCGCCATTCGTTGGTGCCGCGCTTGCTGACCTGGTTGATGGTCACGCCGCCGGTCTGGATCGAGGCGTCCGCCGAGGCGGTGATGACCTGGACTTCCTCGTAGGCGCCGAAGTCGAAGTACGTCGCCGAACCGCCGACCGCCGCCATGTCGGAGACGATCATGCCGTCGACCGAAAAGGTGTTGTCCGACGCCGTGGCGCCGCCGACCAGGAAGTTGGCCTGCTGGCCGCTCTCGTTGCCGCCGACGTTCACGCGGTCGATCTGCACGCCGGGGGCCTGCGACAGCAGCGCCCAAGGGTCGCGCGCGGTCGGCACTTTCTCGAGATCGCGGGAGGCGAGCGACACGCCGCTGTTGAGCTCGCGCGGGTTGAGCAGCGGCTTCTCGGCGGTGACCGTGATGGTCTCCTTCACCTCGCTCGAGAGCGTGAGCTCGACCTGCGCCTTGCCGCCGAGGCGGACGCCGACGTTGGTCTGCTCGACCGAGGAGAAGCCGGAGAGCTCGGCCTTGATCGAGTACTCGCCGGGATACAGGCCGACGAACCGGAATGTGCCGTCGGCCTCCGACTGCGCGATCTTCTGCCCGGAGGCGCCGGTGAGCGTCAGCGTGACGCTCGGCAGGGGCTCCTTCTTCTCGTCGAACACCTTGCCGTAGAGGTCGCCCGTCTGCGACTGGGCGAACGCCATTCCCGTGATCGCGAGCGCGAGCACGGCGAAGAGGGCGATTTGTGGTTTGACGGCTTTGAACCATTTCGTCAGTCGCATCGGTCCAACCCCCTTTTCGAATGGCCGGGCCGGCCGCGATTGCGACCGAGCCCAGGCCGTAAACGTTTGATTGCGTTGGATGATAACAGAGCGCAATACCCCAGCAGGCAGCTTGGGACGACCGCCTTGGATCTCGTTCTAGACTGCGAGTCGATGCTGGCAACGACCGCCCGGGGGGCCCGAATCGCGCTCCATTGCGCCGTTCTGGCGGCGCTCGCGGCCCACGCCGGGGCAGCCGCCGCGCCGCCGGACGTGGTACTGATCACCATCGACACCCTGCGTGCCGACGCCACCGGCTTCGCCGGCAACCCCAACGGCACGACACCCAATCTGGACCGCCTGGCGGCGGCGGGCCGCGTGTTCTCGGACGCGCACGCGCACAGCGTCGTGACCTTGCCGTCCCACACCAACATCCTCACCGGTCTCTACCCCTATCAGCACGGTGTCCGCGACAACAGCGGCTTCCGTTTGCCGGCCACGGTCTCGACGCTCGCGACCGTCCTCTCGGCCGCCGGTTACGCCACTGGGGCGTTCGTGGGCGCCTATCCCTTGGATTCGCAGTTCGGTCTGGCGCGTGGGTTCGACGTTTACGACGACCGCTATCCCAAGGGCTCCCAGGCGGACGAGTTCGTGATGCCCGAGCGACGGGGGGACGTCGTGGTCCGGCTGGCTCGCGCCTGGTGGATCTCGGCCGCCGGCAAGCCGCGCTTCCTGTGGATTCATCTCTACGACCCCCACGCGCCCTACGCGCCGCCGGAGCCCTTTGCCACGCGTTTTCGGGCCAATCCCTATCTCGGAGAGGTGGCGGCGGCCGATGCCGATCTGGGCCCCTTTCTCGAAGGCTTTCTCGGCGGTCACGAGCGCCCGGCTTTGATCGTGGTGACCGCGGACCATGGCGAGTCGCTGGGTGAGCACGGCGAGCAGACGCACGGGCTGTTCGCCTACGAGGCGACCCTCAAGGTGCCACTTCTGCTGTGGGGCGTCGGTGTGCAGGCGGGTAGGGACGCGCGGCCGGCTCGTCACGTCGACATCTTTCCCACCGTGCTGGCCGCCGCCGGCGCCGCGCTGCCGAAGGATGCGGCGCGCGCCGGACGCTCCTTGCTCGCTTCGCCACAACCAGAGGAGCCGTCGTACTTCGAGGCGCTCTCGACGGCGCTCAATCGCGGCTGGGCGCCGCTGCGCGGCGTGCTGCGCTCCGGCAAGAAGCTGATCGCCCTGCCGTTGCCGGAGCTCTACGACCTGCCGAGCGACCCGCACGAGGCGAGGAATCTGGTGAACTCCGACCGGCGCGCCGCGGCCGCGCTGCTGCCCCTGCTTCCCGCCGAGTCGGCCTGGCCGCCGGCGCGCGAGCGCGTGTCGGGCGAGCAGGCGGCGGCGCTCGCGAGCCTCGGGTACTTGACCGGCGCGCCGGGAAAGGCCACGGCTTGGGGGCCGCAGGACGACCCCAAGAACCTGGTCGGCATGGACGGCAAGATCATGCGGGTGATCGAGCTCTACACCCGCGGCGAGCTCGAGGCGTGCGTGGCGCTGGCTCGCGAGGTCGTCGCGGAACGGCCGCAGATGGCGCTCGGTCAGTCGCTTCTGGCGCAGGCGCTGCTGCAATCCGGCGCGCGCGCCGAGGCGATCGCGGCGATGCAGAAGGCGCGCGCCGCCGGCGTCGCCTCGGAGGCGGTCGTACGCCAGCTCGGGCTCACGCTCGCCGAGGCCGGACAGACCGGCGAAGCGTTGGATGTGCTGCGGCCGCTCGCCGAGAGCACCGACCCCCAGGACCTGAACGCGTGGGCTCTGGCGTTGTCGGAGGCCGGCCGGCAGACGGAGGCGCTGGCGGCGCTAGAGCGCGCGCTCGAGCGGGATCCCGAGAATGGCACCACGCTCGAGCTCGAGGGGCTGGTGGCGCTGCGCCGCGGGCAGTTCGCCGCGGCGCGCGATCGCAGCCTCGATGCGCTGCAGCTCAACCCGGAGTTGCCGCGAGCATGGAACAATCTCGGCGTCGCGCTCTACCAGCTCGGCGACAAGGACACCGCGCTCGACGCTTGGCAGCACGCCGTCGACCGCGATCCACGGCTGGTCGATGCGCTGTGGAATCTGGGTCTCAAGGGACTCGAGCGCGGCCGCTACGATCAGGCGCGCAAGGCTCTGGAGCAGTTCGTGGCGGTGGCGCCGCCGGTGCGATACGGCAACGACATCGCGCGCGCCCGCGACCTCCTGCGGCGCTTCGGCGGCCCGGGTTGAGACGCGGCGGGCAGGAATCTCAGGTAGGGAGACGACGGATGGCTCGAGCAAAGACGTACGCCGCGCTCGGCGGCCTGCTGACGCTGGCGCTGCTCGCCCTCGCTTGCCGGTCCGGCGGCGGCAAGGTCGAGGCGCCGGCCGGGACGCCGGTCGTGCTGATCTCGATCGACACGTTGCGCGCCGACCACCTGCCGGCATACGGCTACCAGGGGGTCGCGACGCCGGCGATCGACGCCTTGCGCCGCGACGGCGTGCTCTTCGAACACGCTTACAGCCACACGCCGCTCACGTTGCCCTCGCACACCGCACTGCTCACCGGTGTCCTGCCGGCGGTGAGCGGGGTGCGGGACAACGTCGGCTACTCGCTGGACGCGTCCAAGGTGAAGGACGGAACGCTGCCGTACCTGCCCTTCCTGCTGCAGCAGAAGGGCTATCAGACCGGCGGCGCCGTCTCGGCCTACGTGCTGCGCGCCTCGACCGGCTTGAACGAGGGTTTCGACCGCTACGACGATGCCATCGAGTTCAAGACCCGCACCGGCCTCGGCGGCCTGCAGCGCGACGGCAACGAGACCCTGAACGCCGCGTTGCCGTGGCTGCGGCAAGCGGCGAGTAAGCCGTTCTTCCTGTTCTTCCACCTCTACGAGCCGCACACGCCGTACACGCCGCCCGAGCCGTTCGCGAGCCGCTACGCCTCGAAATACGACGGCGAGATCGCCTCGGCCGACCACATCGTCGGCCAGCTGATCGACGAACTGAAGCGCCTCGGCGTCTACGACCGCGCGCTCGTCATCCTGCTCTCGGACCACGGCGAGGGTCTCGGCGAGCACGGCGAGGACGAGCACGGCGTGCTGCTCTACGACGAGGACATCCACGTGCCGCTGCTGCTCAAGCTGCCGCAGGCGCAGCGTGCCGGCCAGACGGTGGCGGCGCCGGCGCAGCTCACCGACGTGGCTCCGACCGTGGCGGCGCTCGTCGGCCTGGCGCCCGCGCCGCAGTGGCAGGGCACGTCGCTCCTCGAGCTCGGCGCTACCGCGGCGGCGCCGCGCCACGTCTACTCCGAAACGTTCTACCCACGCCTGCATTTCGGCTGGAGCGAGCTGTTCTCGCTCACCGACGGCCGGCGGCACCTGATCGACGGGCCCGATCCCGAGCTCTACGACCTGGTCGCCGACCCGCACGAGCGCGACAACATCCGCGAGCGCGAGCGCCGGTCGTTCAACGAGCTGCGCCAGGAAGTGGCGCGCTACGATCGCGCCCTTGCCGCGCCGGCGGCGGTCGACGAGGAGACGCGCAAGTCGATGGCCGCGCTGGGCTACATCGGCGGCGGCTCGGGCGCCGCGAGCGGGCCGCTGCCCGATCCCAAGCAGCATCTGGGCGAGCTCGCGGATCTCAAGCTCGGTTTCGACGCCCAGCACAACGGCGATTGGAAAGCGGCGGCGGAGGCCTACCGCCGGGTGCTGACGAAGAACGACAAGATGGCCGACGCCTGGGAGTTCCTGGGGCACGCGCTCGAGAAGCTCGGCGACCGCGACGGCGCGCTGTACTCGTACACCCAGGCCCTGCGTATCAGCAACGGCGCGGCGCACGTCGCGGTCGCGGCGGCGACACTGCTCTTCCAGATGGAGCGGCTCGACGAGGCCGTCGAGCACGCGAAGATGACGCTGCACGACAACCCGTCGTTCGCCCACGGCCTGCTGGCGCAAGTGGCGCTCCGGCGCGGCAAGCTCGACGACGCCGAGAAGGAGGCGCGCTCGTCGGTCGACGCCACGCCCGCCGACGAGCGCATCGGACCGCTCATGACGCTGGCCGACGTGCTGCTGGCGAAGAAGCAGCACCAGGCGGCGCTGGACCTCACGCGACAGGTAGCGGCGATGTTCGAGCAGCGCAAGGACAAGGATCCGGACGCAATCGCGGGCCTGCATTTCCTGCGCGGCAAGATCCTCGCCGATCAGGGCGAGGCGGTCGACGCCGAGCGCGAGTTCAGCGCCGAGATCGAGGCGCATCCCGACGATCCGCGGCCGTACACGCACTTGGCGCTGCTCTATGCCCTCACCGGACGACCGCAGGACGCGGTGGCGGCGCTCAAGCGCATGGTGGACGCGCGGCCGTCGCCGGCGACCTACGCCGAGGCGGTGAAAACCCTGCGCGTGCTCAAGGACCCGGCCGGCGCGGCGTCGCTGCTCGCCTACGCGCTGCGGCAGTTCCCGCAGAGCGCCGAGCTACAGCAGCTCGGGAAGTCGAGCTAGGCGGCCATGGGCGAGCGCCACGGGTATCCGGATAGTCCGCTGTTCTATCGCCGACTGGACCGCGCCTTCCCCAAGGCGGTGCGCGCGGAGGGCTGCTGGATCGTCGACGAGGATGGCCGGCGCACGCTCGACGCCGCGGGTGGCGCGATGGTGGTGAGCGCGGGGCACGGCGTCGACGAGATCGCCGCGGCCCTCGGCGAGCAGGCGCGCACGCTCGCCTACGTCAACGGCACCCAGTTCACCAACGAGCCCGCCGAGGCGCTGGCCCGCGAGCTCGCCGACGTGCTGCCCGAGCCGCTGCGCTATTCCTATTTCCTGTCGAGCGGCTCCGAAGCCGTCGAGGCGGCGGTCAAGCTCGCGCGCCAGGTGTGGATGGAGCGCGGCCGACCCGGCAAATGGAAGGTGATCAGCCGCGTGCCGTCGTACCACGGCAACACGCTGGCGGCCCTGGCGCTCTCGGGGCGCGAACACTACCGGCAGGCGTACGGACCGCTGCTGCTGCCGTTTCCGCGCATCCCGGCGCCGGACCCCTATCGCCGGCCCGAGCATCCGGCGACGACGGGAGAAGCGCTCGAGGAGGAGATCCTGCGCCAGGATCCCGAGACGGTGGCGGCGTTCATCGCCGAGCCGGTGATCGGCAGCTCGGCGGGCGCGGTCGTGCCGTCGGTCGAGTACTACCGCCGGGTCGCCGACGCCTGCCGCCGCCACGACGTGCTGTTCATCGCCGACGAGGTGTTGTGCGGCATGGGCCGCACCGGCCGCTGGCTGGCGAGCGAGCATTTCGGCCTTGCGCCGGACATCGTCACTCTGGGCAAGGGGCTGAACGGCGGCTACGCGGCGCTCTCGGCGGTGGTGGCGACGCGCGCCGTGGTCGAGACCATCGCCAAGGGCAGTGGCTACTTCCAGCACGCGCAGACCTATTCCCACTCGCCGGTCGCGTGCGCTGCGGGACTGGCGACGCTGCGCTACCTCAAACGGGAGAAGCTCGTCGAACGCTGCGCCGAACCGTCGGCGCGCTTCTTCGCGGCGCTCGCGCCGCTCCGCGAGATCCCGCAAGTGGGCGACGTGCGCGGCATCGGGATGCTCGCCGCGGTGGAGCTGGTGGCGGACCGCGCCGCGAAGACGCCGTTCCCGCGGTCGCAGAAGGTCGCCGAGCGCGTGACGGAGCGGGCCTTCGCGAACGGCCTCATCGTGTGGCCCAACGTCGGGCACGTGGACGGCGCCGGCGATTTGCTGATGCTGGCGCCGCCCCTGTCGATCGGCCAGGACGACCTGCTCGAGGTCGGCACCAGGCTCGAGCGCACGCTGCGGGAGGTATTCCCTTGAGCAAGCTGATGTCGATGCACGACGCGGTGGCCGCGCACGTGCGCGATGGCGACGCCGTGGTGATCGAGGGTTTCACGCACCTCATCTGCTTCGCCGCCGGACACGAGATCATTCGCCAGCAGCGCCGCGACCTGGTGCTCTGCCGCCTTACCCCCGACCTGATCTACGAGCAAATGATCGGCGCCGGCTGTGCGCGCAAGCTGGTGTTCAGCTGGGCCGGCAATCCCGGCGCCGGGCCGCTCTACGCGCTGCGGCGGGCGGTCGAGGAGGGCGTGCCGGCGCCGCTCGAGCTCGAGGAGTACTCGCACTTCGGCATGGTGGCGCGCTTCGCCGCCGGGGCCGCGGCGCTGCCGTTCGCGGTGCTGCGCAACTACCAGGGCAGCGACCTGCCGCGCGTCAATCCGCTGATTCGTTCGATCGCGTGCCCGTACACCGGCGAACGCCTCGCCACCGTGCCGGCCTTGAACCCGGACGTCGCCATCCTGCACGTGCAGCGCGCCGACGAGAACGGCAGTGCGCAGGTGTGGGGACTGCTCGGGGTGCAGAAGGAGGCGGCGTTCGCGGCGCGCAAGGTGATCGTGGTCGCCGAGGAGATCGTTCCCGAGTCGGTGATTCGCAGCGATCCGAACCGCACGCTCCTGCCGGGCTTCATGGTGCACGCGGTGGTGCACGAACCGTTCGGCGCGCACCCGTCCTTCGCCCAGGGCTACTACGACCGCGACAACGACTTCTACCTCGCCTGGCGGGAGATTTCGCAGGACAAGGCGAAGTTCGACGCCTGGCTCGAGGAGTGGGTGCACGGCGTGCCGGATCGCGCGGCCTACGCCGCGAAGATGGGCGAGCGCAGAGTGCGGCTGCGGGCTCACGATCACTACTCGGCACCGGTGAACTATGGGTTCTGACGCGACTCTGGAGTACACGCCGAACGAGCTCATGGTGTGCCGCGCGGCGCGCGAGCTCCGCGACGGCGAGGTGGTGTTCGTCGGCATCGGACTGCCCAATCTGGCGTGCAATCTCGCGCGGCGGCTGCATGCGCCGAACCTGGTGCTGCTCTACGAGTCGGGCGCGGTGGGCGCGGTGCCGTCGCGCTTGCCGGTGTCGATCGGAGATCCGGCGCTGGTCACCGACTCGCTCGCCATCGGCTCGATGGTCGACGTCTTTTACCACTACCTGCAGGGGGGCAAGATCGATGTCGGTTTCCTGCAGGGCGCGCAGTGCGACCGCTTCGGCAACCTCAACACCACGGTGGTGGGCGACTACGCGCATCCCAAGGTGCGGCTACCGGGCAGCGGCGGCGCGTGCGAGATCGCGATTCATGCTCGCAAGGTGCTGGTGATCGCGCCGCAGAGCAAACGCAGTTTTCCCGAGCGCGTCGACTTCATCACCTCGCCCGGGCACGTGGACGGTCCCGGCGCTCGCCGCCGCCTCGGTATGCCGGGGGCGGGACCGGTGCGGGTCATCACGCAACTCGCCTGCTACGGCTTCCTCGACGGCGAGATGGCGCTCGAGAGTCTGCACCCCGGCACGACGCTCGCAGCGGTGCAGGCGAATCTCGGTTGGCAGGTGCGCTGCGCGGCCGTCGTGAGCGAGACCGCGCCGCCGTCGGCCGAGGAGCTGCGCCTGCTGCGCGAGGAGCTGGACCCGAAACGCCTCTATCTCTGAGCGCCGCCGAGGGCTCCATCCGGAGCTCCGGACCCCGAGCCCGCGCCGCGTCATTGGGAGCGCGTCAACTGCCGTCGAGCGCGCCAAATATGTTCTTGACACCCGAACTACGGCGTGTCTACGATGTCGCTGTAAACGGTTACATTGCATGGCGACGCGTAAGCCCCGATCGGCGGACGACGTGGCGAGCCCTACGGCGCGCGGGCGGAGCCGTCCGGCGACGATCCGCGACGTGGCCCGGCGAGCGGCGGTTTCCGTGGCGACCGTGTCGCGTGTGTTCAGCGGCAAGGATCCGGTGCGCGCCGCGACCGGCGAGCGTGTCCGCGCCGTGGCGCAGGAGCTGCGCTACGTGCCGCACGTCGCGGCGCGCAGTCTCATCACCAAACGCACCGACACCCTCGGCGTGCTGTTACCCGACATCTACGGCGAGTTCTTCTCCGAGCTGATTCGCGGCATCGACGAGGCGGCGCGCACCCACGGTCTGCACCTGCTGGTGGCGAGCGGCCGCAGCGACCAGCGCGAGATCGCCGCCGTGCTGCACGCGCTGCGCGGCCGCGTCGACGGGCTGATCGTGATGTCGCCGGAGGTGCCGGCGAAGGAGTTCGAGAGCAGCCTGCCGCACGGTGCGCCGCTGGTCCTGCTCGACTGCCAGAACGAAGGCACGGCGTTCACCGCCCTGCGCATCGACAACTTCGGCGGTGCCGGAGACATGGTGCGGCACCTGGCCGCGCTGGGACATCGCCGTATCGCGATGGTGTGCGGACCGGCGAGCAACTTCGACGCCCGTGAGCGCCTGCGCGGCTACCGCGCCGCGCGTCGGCGTCTGGACCTGCCGGCGGACGCCGAGCTCGAGGTGCCGGGCGATTTCGGCGAAGAGTCCGGCTACCTCGCCGGTCGCCAGCTGATGAGCTCGCGCCGGCCGCCGAGCGCCATCTTCGCCGCCAACGACGCCATGGCCATCGGCTGCCTGCGGGCGCTCGCCGAGCTCGGGCTGGCGGTGCCGGGCAAAGTGGCGGTCGGCGGGTTCGACGACATCCCGATCGCGCGCTTCACGACGCCGCCGCTCACCTCGGTGCGCGTGCCGATCGCCGCCATCGGTCGCCTCGCTCTGCAGCACCTCCTGGCGTTGATGCGCGGCGACGAGCCGCCCGTGCGCCACAGCATCACCCTCTCGACCACGCTCATCGTGCGCCGCTCGTGCGGCGCTTCGCCCGCGCAGGTCTCAGAACCAGGCGCCTCCGGGATCGGCCCGGCCGCGTCTCTCCCTTCACGGAGGAAGAAGAAATGAACCGAACTTCGAGGTGTACATCGTTGGGAACGGCGCTCGCGTGGGCGCTGCTCGCGGTGCTCGTATCGAGCTCCGGCGCCGTCGCACAGGACTCGACGGCCGCGCTGCGCGGTGTGGTCAAGGACGCCAACGGGCCGATCCCCCGCGCCACGGTCCTCGCGACCGAGGCGCAGAGCGGCTTCAGGACCAGCGTGACGGCGGGCGACGATGGCGCCTTCGTGCTCTCCGGACTCAAGCCCGGCACGTATGACGTCACGGTGAGCTCCGAGGCCTACAAGGCCGAAGTGAAGCGCCTCACCGTGCTGGTCGGCCAGGACGTGACGGTGGTCTTCGTGCTCTCGCCGAGCGAGGTCCTGGCGGAGGGCGTCATGGTGGTGGGCGACGCCGGCGCAGAGCTGGTCGACACGCGGTCCTCGGAGGCGGCGACGAATGTGACGCCGTTCCAGATCGAGAGCCTGCCGCAGGACGACCGCAACTTCCTGAGCTTCGCGGCCCTGGCACCCGGCATTCGGATGTCCAAGGACCCGCAGCGCAAGACCATCGCCGGCGACGCGCAGCCGGCGGAGCAGACCAACATCTACATCGACGGCGTGAGCCAGAAGAACGACGTCCTGCAGGGCGGCGCGGTGGGTCAGGACTCGAGCCGCGGCAATGCCTTCCCGCAGAACGCCGTCCAGGAATTTCGCGTCATCACCCAGAACTACAGCGCGCAGTACGACAAGGCCTCGAGCGCCATCATCACCGCCATCACGCGCTCCGGCGGCAACGACTTCAAGGGCGAGGCGTTCTGGTACTACCAGCCCAAGGCGTGGGTCGGCGACCTGCCGCAGGGCTTCCAGTACTCGACGCTGACCTCGAACGTCGACTACAAGCGCAGCCAGCCCGGCTTGTCGCTGGGCGGTCCGATCATCCAGGACAAGTTGCACTTCTTCCTGTCGTACGAAGGCGTGGACGAGCACGCGACGACGCCGGTGAACATCGGCAACTCGAACTTCCAGAGCCAATTCGGGCAGTACGCCGGCGTGTTCTCCAGCCCGTTCAAGTCCAACCTCGGCTTCGGCAAGCTCAGCTGGCAGCCGGCCGAGAACCAACTGGTCGACTGGAGCGGCAGCTATCGCCGCGAACACGAGACGCGCGACTTCGGCACCCAGACGTCGTTCGAGTCGGCGACCGATCTGCTCAATTGGGTGTACGGCTCGACGCTGCGGCACACCTGGAACAACGAGAAGGCCGTGAACCAGGCAACGTTGGCTTACCAGGACTACGGCTGGAACCCACAGCCGACCAACCCGAACCTCGTGGGCCGCAACTACGAGGGCGTGATCCGCATCGGCGGCAACAGCACGACGCAGGAGTTCGACCAGAAGCGCATCGAGCTGCGCGACGACTACAACTTTCCGATCTACGGCTGGCACGGCGATCACAGCCTGCAGTTCGGCGGCAATCTCGACTCGCTGCACTACCGCGTCAACAAGAGCCAGAACGGCAACCCGCAGTACAACTACCGCAACGATCCCGCGAACGGCATCACCTTTGCGCAGCCGTTCGAGGCGCAGTTCGGCTTCGGCAATCCGGTGCTGTCGCTCAACAATCAGGAGTACGGCATCTACGGCCAGGACGCCTGGGCGGTGAACTCGCACCTGACGGTGAACCTGGGTCTGCGCTGGGACTACGAGTCGAACGGGCTCGACACCAAGTACCAGACGCCGGCCAACATCCAGGCCGGTCTCGCGGGCAAGGTGGACTCGAGCTACTTCTCGAACGGCCACAACCGCTCGCAGTTCACCGGCGCCATCCAGCCGCGCATCGGGTTCTCGTACGACGTGAAGGGCGACGGCAAGTCGGTGGTGTTCGGCGGCGTCGGCCGCTACTACGATCGCCTGTTCCTGAACGCCACACTCGACGAGCGCTACCGTCTGCAGTATCCGGTCTATCGCATCGAGTTCTCGCCCGACGGCCGGCCGGGCACGATCAAGTGGAACGACAGCTATCTGAACCCGGACGGTCTGCGCGGCCTGGTGGCGAGCGGCGCCACCAACCCCGAGATCTACCTGCTCAGCAAGGACACCAAGCAGCCGTATTCGAACCAGTGGAACCTGGGTTTCCGACAGGCCTTCGGAACCTGGCAGAGCTCGATCAGCTACAACGGCGTGCGCGGCTACCACGGCTTCACCTGGCTGTCCGCCACCGGCCTGTGCTGCTCGGCGCTGGTGCCGGGCTTCGGCAACGTCATCATCTCGGACCGCGACGGCAAGCGGTACTGGTACGACGGCGTGTACCTGACGCTCGACCGCCCGTATCGCGACAACTGGAGCGTGCGCCTGGCGTGGACGCACGGCAAGGCCGAGCAGACCGGCAACGACCTGTTCAGCCTCGACTATCCGAGCGCGGCGGCGTATCCCAAGCACGAGGTGCCGGACTCCGAGCGCGATCGCATCGTGGCCACGGGCATCTTCGGTCTGCCGTGGGAGATCCGCTTCGCCACCAGCATCACGCTCGGCAGCGGCGGCGCTACCAACGTGCTCGACTTCTCGCAGGGCTTCGATCTCGCGGCCCGCGAGCGCACGCATCCGTTCGAGCGTTCCATCCGTCCGCAGCAGACCTGGGGCTTCGCCGACCGCTCGGTCGACTTCCGCCTGCAGAAGGACTTCCCGATCGGCCACGACTTCTCGGTCGGTGTGGTGGGTGAAGTGTTCAACGCCTTCAATTGGGCGACGTACGGCTGCCTCAACAACTTCATCCCGCCGGAAGGCAATCCGAGCCTCGGCCAGGCAGGGTGCGTAACGAACCTGCCCCGCCGCTATCAGGTGGGGGCGAAGGTAAGCTTCTAAGTCATGACCGGCGGCAACGGACAGCCCCTGCCGCCGGGCCTCCGGGCTCATCGCGCCACGCAAGCGGGACCGGCGCGGTGGGCCCTCTCGCCTCGCCGTGCGAGTGCCGCCGTAGCCGGCGCGCTCGCCGCTTTTCTGACGATCGCCGGCTGCGCGCCGACCCGGTTCCAGCCGGCGACACCAGCTGCGGCGGCGGCGCCGCTCTCGGACGAAGCGTTCCTCGACGACCTCGAGCACCGAACTTTCTCCTTCTTCTGGGATCTGGCGGATCCGCAATCGCACTTGATTCCCGACCGCTGGCCCACGCCCTCCTTCTCGAGCATCGCGGCCGTGGGCTTCGGCCTCAATGCCTACGCGATCGGCGCGGAGCGCGGCTGGGTGACCCGCGAGCAAGCAGCAGAGCGCACGCTTGCCACTCTCGACGGGCTGCTGGCGCTGCCGCAGGGGCCCCAGGCGACCGGCGTCGCGGGGGACCGCGGTTTCTTCTACCACTTTCTCGACGTGCACACCGGCCTGCGATTTCAGACCGTCGAGCTCTCGACCATCGACACCACGCTGCTGATGGCAGGCGTGCTGCTCGACGGCGGCTATTTCGATCGCGACACCCCGACCGAACGCGCCATTCGCGAGCGCGCGGACCGGTTGTATCGCCGGGTGGACTGGGCCTACTTTCAGGAATCCGCGCCGCACCCGCCCCGGGTCAGCATGGGCTGGCGGCCGGAGGACGGCTTCATCGACTACGACTGGCGCGGCTACAACGAAGCGTCGATTCTCTACGTGCTCGCGCTCGGCTCGCCGACCCATCCGGTGAGCGCCGACGCCTGGCCGGCATACACCTCGACGTACGTCTGGGGCGCCTTCGAGGGCCAGGAGCACCTCGCCTTCGAGCCCCTGTTCGGGCACGAGTACTCGCACGCCTGGATCGACTTCCGCGGCATTCGCGACGCCTTCATGCGCGCCAAGAACAGCGACTACTTCGAGAACTCGCGCCGGGCGACCCTCGCGCAGCGGGCGTACGCGACCCGCAACCCGGGCGGCTTCGCGGGCTACGGCCCCGACGTGTGGGGGCTGTCGGCGTGCGACGGCCCGTTCGACGGCGTCGCCACCGTGGCCGGCAAATCCGTGGAGTTCAAGACCTACTCGGCGCGCGGCGCGGCGCTCACGCGCATCCAGGACGACGGCACGCTCGCGCCCCACGCTACCGGCGGCGCCCTGCCCTTCGCTTCCGAGGTCGTGCTGCCGGCGCTGCGCGCGATGCGCGCGCGCTGGGGCGAGCACGTGTACGGGCGCTACGGCTTCTTCGACGCGTTCAACCCCACCCTGGCGCAGCCGCGCGCCGTGCAGATGGGAGCCATCGTGCCTGGTGTCGGCTGGTTCGACGGCGACTACCTCGGCATCGACCAGGGCATCCTGCTGGCGATGATCGAGAACCACAGGAGCGGCCTGCTGTGGCGCGTGATGCGCTCGAATCCCTACGTGCGCCGGGGGTTGGAACGCGCCGGATTCGAGGGCGGATGGCTCGCGGCGCGGTGAGCCCTCGGCGGCGGGCGCCGTGGCGCGCGGCCTGCCTGCTGCCGATGCTGGCGGCGCTGCTCGCCTGCGGCGGCGGCGACGGCGATACCCACCTCGTCATCTGGGGACTGGGGCGCGAAGGCGAGGTGCTGCGCGACCTCGTGCCGGCGTTCGAGCGCGCGCACCCCGGCGTGCGCGTCGACGTGCAGCAGGTTCCCTGGACCGCAGCGCACGAGAAGCTCCTCACTTCGTTCGTCGGCCGTTCCTCGCCCGACCTCGCCCAGCTCGGCAACACCTGGATTCCCGAGTTCCACGCCATCGGCGCGCTGCTGCCGCTCGATGCGCGGGTCGCGGCGTCGGCGTCGATCGCGCGCGCCGACTACTTCCCCGGCATCTGGGACACCAACGTGCTCGACGGCGACACCTGGGGCATTCCCTGGTACGTCGACACGCGCGTGCTGTTTTACCGCAGCGACCTGCTGCGGGCCGCGGGATACGCCGAGATGCCGCGTCACTGGAGCGATTGGAAGAAGGCGCTCGAGGCCCTGCGGGCGCGCGACGGCGCGAACCAGTGGCCGATGCTCCTGCCCAGCGACGAATGGACGCAGCCGGTGATCTTCGGATTGCAGGCGGGTTCGCCGCTGCTCGACCAGGGCGGCCGTCGCGGGGCCTTCGCCGGGCCGCAGTTTCGCGCCGCCACCGACTTCTATCTCGACTTCTTCCGCCGCCGCCTCGCCCCACAGATGGGCATCAACCAGATCGCCAACCTCTACCAGCAGTTCGCCGACGGCACGTTCGCGATGACCGTGAGCGGCCCGTGGAACCTCGGCGAGTTCCGCCGCCGCGTGCCGGAGATCGCCGGCCGCTGGGCGACCGCGCCGATGCCGGCCCCGGACGGTCAGGCATGGCCGGGAGTGTCGCTCGCCGGCGGCGCCAGCCTCGCGGTGTTCGCGACGTCGCCGCACCCGGACCTGGCGTGGCAGCTCGTCGAGTTCCTCTCCACGCCGGAATCGCTGCTGCGCTTCTACGAGCTGTCCGGCGACCTGCCCCCCCGCGCGTCGGTGTGGGACGCCAAGCCGCTGGCGGACGATCGCGAGGCCGGGGCGTTCCGTCTGCAGCTCGGCAACGTGGTGTCGACGCCCAAGTTGCCGGAGTGGGAGCGCATCGCAACCGCCGTGTACGAGCGCCTGGAGCCGGCGATCCGCGGCGACGAGACCGCCGCCGCGGCGCTGGCGCGGCTCGACCAGCAGGTGGACGACATGCTGGTGAAGCGCCGCTATCTGCTCGACCGCGCGGCGGCGCGCCAGGGATCGCGGCCATGAGCGCGGCGCGCCCCGGACTGCCCGCCGAGGCTCGCGCGGCGTTCTGGTTCCTGCTGCCGGCGCTGGCGCTCATCGGCGTGTTCTTCCTGCTGCCGGCGCTCGGCGCGCTGCTGCTGAGCTTCACCGACTTCGACCTCTATGCGGTCGCCGACCCCGGCAGTGCGCGCTTCGTGGGGCTCGCCAACTATCGCCACCTGCTCGGCGACGCGGTGTTCTGGAAGGCGCTCGGCAACACGTTCTACTTCGTGCTGGTCGGCGGGCCGCTGTCGGTGGGGATCTCGCTCGGCGCCGCCTTGCTGGTCACGTCCAAGCTCACGCGCCTGCGCACGCTCTACCGCACGGTCTTCTTCGCGCCGGTCGTCACCACGCTGGTCGCGATCGCGGTCGTCTTCAAGTACTTGTACCACCCGCGCTTCGGCTGGCTCGACTGGCTGCTCGTGCACCTCGGCCTGCCGGCGATCGACTGGCTCGGGGACCCGCATTGGGCGATGCCGGCGATCATCCTGCTCGCGGTGTGGAAGAACTTCGGCTACAACATGGTGATCTTCATCGCCGGCCTGCAGGCGATCCCGCCGTCGCTCTACGAAGCCGCGCGCATCGACGGTGCCAACGCCTGGCAGCAGTTCCGCCGCATCACTCTGCCCATGCTGTCGCCGACCTTCGTCTTGGTGGGCCTGCTGACGATGATCGGGTACTTCCAGCTGTTCTCGGAGCCCTACGTCATGACGCGCGGCGGCGGTCCGCTCGACAGCACGCTCTCGGTGGCGCTACTCATGTTCAAGGAGGGCTTCCGCTGGTGGAACCTCGGCTACGCCGCGGCGGTGGCGTTCGCGCTGCTCGTCGTCGTGCTGCTCGTCACCGGCGCGCAGGCCTTGGTGCAGCGCCGGATGGCACGCGGATGACTGCCGTGCGGACGACTGCCGTGCGGACGACTGCCGTGCGGACGACTGGCGTGCGGCCGAACGCACCGGAGCAGCGGCGCTACCGGCGTCCGCGCTGGCCGGCGATCCTCCACAACGTCGTGCTCGCGGGGCTCGCCGTACTGGTGGCGTTTCCCCTGGTGTGGATGATTTCGGCGTCGTTCATGCGCAACGGCGAGGCCAATGCGGCGCCGCCGCCGTTGCTGCCGCACGCGGCGACGCTGCTGCAGTACCGCGAGCTGTTCGTGCGGCTGCGCCTGGGGCACTACCTGGGAAACAGCGTGCTCCTCGCGAGCGCGGTGACGCTGCTGTCGCTGATCTCGAACAGCCTCGCCGGCTACGCCTTCGCGAAGCTCCGGTTCCGCGGCCGCGACTCGCTGTTCGCGGGCCTGCTGTCGACGTTGGCTCTGCCGGCGCAAGTCGCGATGCTGCCTCTCTTCCTCCTGCTGCGCTCGGTCGGCCTGGTAAACACGATCTGGGGCGTGATCCTGCCGAGCGCCGCGAGCGTGTTCGGCATCTTCCTGGTGCGTCAGTACGCCCGCGCCATCCCCGACGAACTCCTCGACGCGGCGCGCGTCGACGGCGCCTCGGAGCTCCGCGTTTGGTGGTCGGTGGTGTTGCCGTCCTGCCGGCCGATCCTGGTGACGCTGGCGCTCTTCACGTTTCTTGCCACCTGGAACGACTTCCTGTGGCCCCTGATCGTCTTCACCGGCGAGGCGCACTACACGCTGCCGGTCGCGCTCGCGAACCTGAGCGGCGAGCACGTGCAGGACACGGAGCTGATGATGGCCGGTGCCGTGCTGAGCGTCCTCCCCGTGCTGATTCTCTTTCTCGCGCTGCAGCGGCAGTACATCGAAGGCATTCTGGTCGGGAGCGTGAAGGAATGACGGGGCGGGCGTCTCGTTCGGGTCGCTTACTGGTCGGCGTGGCGCTGGCGGGTGCGCTCGCCGGCGAGGCGGTGGGCCGGGCCGCGGACGTGCCCATCTGGTCGGCGAACGCCGCGAGTTGGACGGCGTCCGCTTCCGACGGTGTGCATTCCGCTGTCGCGGCCGATCCCACGGGCGCAGCTGCAGGGACCGCGCAGCTCGACTTCGACTTCGCGGGGCACGGCGGCTGGGCGATCCTGCGTCAGGCCGCTGTGCTGCCGCCGTCGCCGGAGAACTACGAGCTGCGGTTGCATCTGCAGGGCACCGGCGCTGTGAACGACCTCGAGATCAAGCTGGTCGACGCCAAGGGCGAGAACGTCTGGTGGTGGACACGCCGCGGCGAAGCGTGGCCCGCCGCGCCGGCCGAGCTGCGGTTCAAGAAGCGCCAGCTCTCGTTCGCCTGGGGTCCGGCCGGCGGCGGCGAGCCGCGAGACATCGCGGCGATCGAAATAGCGGTGGTGGCGCGCGCGGGCGGTAAGGGCACGCTACGCCTCGCCGGCGTCGAGGTGGTGGCGCGGCCGCCGGCACCCGTTGGACCGCTGCGGGCGCTCGCGAGCGCCGACCGGTCGCTGGCCGGCGGCCCGGCGTCGGCGGCGGTGGACGGCGATCCCGCCACGTCCTGGCGGAGTGGACCGCTGGCCGCCGGCAGCGCGCTCACGCTCGATCTCGGCGTCGAGCGCGAGTTCGGCGGTCTGACGGTGCAGTGGGAGGATACGTTTGCCGCGGACTACGACGTGGAGCTGTCGCCGGACGGCAGCGCGTGGTCGCGGGTGCGCGCGGTGCGGGAGAGCGACGGCGGGAGCGACGACATAGCTCTGCCGGAGAGCGAATCCCGTTACGTCCGCCTGCGGATGCTGCGCGCGCCGGCCGGCGGCGTGGCGGTGCGCGAGGTCGTGCTCCAGCCGCTCGCCTGGGGGGCGACGCCGAACGCCTTCGTGCGCGCCGTGGCCGGTGCCGCGCCGCGCGGCGACTACCCGCGCGGCTTCCTCGGAGAGCAGGCGTACTGGACGATCGTGGGCGTCGCCGGCGGTGTGGAAAAGGGCCTGCTCGGCGAGGACGGTGCGATCGAGGGCCACGCCGGCGGGCCCGCGGTCGAGCCGTTTCTCCGGGTCGACGGCACCTGGTTCACCTGGGCCGACGTCGATCTCGAGCAGGGGCTGCGCGACGGTGACCTGCCGATGCCGTGGGTTCGCTGGCGGGCACACGGCGTCGAGCTCGCGATCGAGACGTTCGCGGACGGGCCGCCGACGGCGCCCGCCGTGTGCGCGCGTTACGCGGTGCGCGCGCTCGACGGCCGGGCGCATGCCGTAGAGCTGGCGCTCGCGGTGCGGTCGTTCCAGGTCAACCCGGCGAGTCAGTTCCTGAACGGCGTCGGCGGCGTGGCGCCGATCCGCGCGCTCAGCCTCCGGGACGGGACCATCCGCGCCGACGAGCGCGTGGTCGCGCAGGCTCTGTCCACCGGCGGCCGCTGGATCGCTGTGTCGTTCGACGGCGGCGGCGTGCTCGCCGCCCTGCGTCGCGGCGAGGGCGGCGGGTCGTCCGCGGGCGAGGACGCGGCGGCGCTCGCGTCGGCGGCTTTGGTATACGACCTCGGCAACGTCGATGCAGCCGGCAGGGCGATCTGCGCTCGGCTGCCGAGCGGTCCGCCGGACGCGGCCGCGCCGCCGGACGCCTTCGACGAGCCCGCGCGGTGGTTCACGACGCGGGCCGATGCCGTAGCGCAGGGCTGGCGCGAGCGTCTCGGGCGGTTCGCTCTCGCGCTGCCTACGGGTGCGCCGCCTCTCGCCGCGGCGATGCGCACTGCGCTCGCCCACGTCCTGATCCTCGCCGACGGGCCGGCGTTGCAGCCGGGCGCGCGATCGTATCGACGAGCCTGGATCCGCGACGGCGCGCTGATGAGCGAGGCCCTGTTGCGGCTCGGTCAGGGCGAGGAGGCGAGCGCCTTCCTGAGCTGGTACGGTGGATTCCAGTTCGAGGACGGCAGGATCCCCTGTTGCGTCGACCGGCGGGGCGCCGACCCGGTGCCGGAAAACGACGCGCCGGGAGAGTTCCTCCACCTGGTGTCGGACGTCTGGCGCTTCGGTGGCGATCGCGCGCTGCTCGACGCGCAGTGGCCGCGTGTGGAGCGCACGGTGGCGTTCCTCGAGGGGCTGCGGCAGCAGCGTCGCACGGCGGCCTATCGCACCGGCGCGGGCCGGGCCTTCTTCGGCCTGCTGCCCGAGTCGATCAGTCACGAAGGCTACTCGGCGAAGCCGATGCATTCGTTCTGGGACGACTTCTGGGCCCTGCGCGGCCTGGAGGATGCGGTGGGTCTCGCCAAGGTCCGCGGCGACGAGCAGCTCGCGGCTCGTTGGACGCGCATGCGCGACGAATTCGAGCACGATCTCTACGCCGCCCTCGCGGGGACCATCGCGCGGCACGGCATGGAGGTGCTGCCGGGCTGCGTCGAGCTCGGCGACTTCGATCCCACCTCGAGCACCATCGCTCTCGCCCCCGGCGGTCAGCTGGAACGCCTGCCTCCCGCGGCGTTGCGGCGCACGTTCGCGCGGTACATGGAGGAGGCCGAGGGGCGCTGGAGCGGCGGCGGCAAGTGGGACGCCTACACCCCGTACGAATGGCGCATCGTCGGCAGCCTGGTGCGGCTCGGCGAACGCTCGGCGGCCCTGAAGCTGCTCGGTTGGCTGCTCGCCGACCGGCGTCTCGCGAGTTGGAATCAATGGCCTGAGGTGGTGCGGCGAGACGCGCGCCAGGAGGGCTTCCTCGGCGACCTGCCGCATGGCTGGATCGAGGCGGATTTTCTGCGCTCGGCCCTCGACCTGTTCGCCTATGAGCGCGACAGCGACCGGGCCATGGTCCTCGCCGCCGGCGTCGACGAGCGCTGGCTCGATGGCGAAGGTGTCTCCATCCGGGGAATGCGGACGCCGTACGGCATTTTGTCGTACCGTGTGCGCCGGATCGACGGAAAGATCGAATGGACGCTGGCGGGCGACGGACGCGTGCCGCCGGGCGGGCTGGTACTCGCGGCGCCCGCCGACGGACCCGTGCGCCGCGTGACGGTCGACGGCAAGAGGATCGCGACTTTCGGCGTCGTCCGCGTGCGTCATCTGCCGGCGCAGGTGACGATCGAGCTCGAGCGTTGAGGTCTCGAGCGCCCGGGCCGGCGCCGGCGGATGTCCAGGCCGGGGCGCTTGGATGCGGGTGAATCCGTGCAGGTGAATCAGATGCGGTTGAATCAGGAGGCCGGGTTCCGATGACTTCGTACCGATTCCCCGAGGGTTTTCTGTGGGGTGCAGCCACGTCCGCGTATCAGATCGAAGGCTCGCCGCTCGCCGACGGCGCCGGCCCGAGCATCTGGCAGCGTTTCACGCACACGCCCGGCCTGGTGCGCGACGGCCACAACGGCGACGTGGCGTGCGATCACTATCGGCGCTATCGCGAAGACGTGGCCCTCATGCGCGAGCTCGGCATGAACGCCTATCGCTTCAGCATCTCGTGGAGCCGCGTCCTGCCGGAGGGCACGGGCGCCGTCAACCAGCGCGGTCTCGACTTCTACCGCCGGCTGGTCGACGAGCTGCGCGGCGCCGGTCTGCGCCCGGTGGTGACCCTGTTCCACTGGGACCTGCCGGCGGCTCTCGACGACCGTGGCGGCTGGCTGAATCGTGACGTCGCCTCCTGGTTCGCCGACTACGCCCGCGTGGTCTATCGCGCGCTCGACGGCGCTGTGGAGGAGTGGGCGACGCTCAACGAGCCCTGGGTGGTGACCGACGGCGGGTATCTGCACGGCGCGCTCGCGCCGGGCCACGAGAATCTGTACGAGGCGCCGATTGCGTCGCACAATCTCCTGCGGGCGCACGGCGCCGCGGTGCAGGCCTATCGCGCCGAGGGCAAGCATCGCGTCGGGCTGGTGGTGAACATCGAACCCAAGTACCCGGCGTCGCAGGAGCCGGCCGATCTCGCAGCCACCCGGCGCGCCGACGCCTACATGAACCGGCAGTATCTCGACCCGGTGATCCTCGGCAGCTATCCCGACGAGATGCGCGAGATCTTCGGCGCCGCCTGGCCCGAGCATCCGCCGGCGGACCTCGACCTGATCCGTCAGCCGCTCGATTTCCTGGGTTTGAACTACTACACGCGCAACGTCGCCCGGCACGACGATGAGACGTGGCCGGTGCACGCGGCGCCGGTGCCGCAGTTGCGTCACGCCTACACCGAGACCGGCTGGGAGGTCTTTCCGCAAGGTCTCACCGACACCCTGATCTGGATGAAGGAGCGCTACGGCAACCTGCCGATCTACATCACCGAGAACGGCGCCGCGTTCTACGATCCGCCGATGGCCGAGGGCGGCGAGGTCTCGGATCCGCTGCGCGTGAGCTACTTCCGCTCGCATCTGCGGGCCGCGCATCGCGCCATCGAGCTCGGCGTCGACCTGCGCGGCTACTTCGCCTGGTCCCTGCTCGACAACTTCGAGTGGAGCCTCGGCTACTCGAAGCGCTTCGGCATCGTGCACGTCGACTACGAGACCCAGCAACGCACGCCCAAGGCGAGCGCGCGGTTTTACGCCGACGTGATCCGCAGCCGCGGCGCGGCGCTCGACGCCGGCTAGTTGTGCGCACTACCAAGAACGTGAAAAGGGTGGGATGAACGCAGCCGTTCGTCCCACCGCCATCGCGCGCCGATCCCTCCCAGACAGCTGGCCCCACCCACTCGGCCCTCGCCGGCAGGGAACGCGTAGCCAGGGAGCGATAGGATTCCCACTGGCAGCGATCTTGCTTTGTCCCCATATGAAAGCCGGTGCCGCAGTACGCGCGCCGAGGACCGTGGTGTTCCGGGAGGTACCGTGCGATTTCGACGTCGGCTTCGGGAGCTGGCAGGATGGCTGCTGCTGGCGGCAATCGCGCGCGGTGCGATGGCGCAGACGAGCGGGGGAGCGGACGGTGCGATGCTCGCCCAATTCGCGCGCGGCGCCGAGCGCGTCTTCCGCGGCCGCTGCCTGAGCGCCGAGCCGGTGACCGTGGCGCTGCCCGGCGGCGGCGCCGTAGAGGCGACGCGTTACGTGTTCACGGTCGCTGAGCCACTCAAGGGATTGACGCGGGCCGGCCGTACCGCCTTCGTGCAAGTCGGACGCCCCGGCGGCGGCGAGGACGATCTCGGCTACCGCGTCGGGCTGCCCACGTACGAGCCGGGCGCCGAATACGTCCTGTTTCTCCTCCCCGAGAGCAAGCGCGGCCTGACCTCGCCGGCGGGAGCCGGCGAAGGCGCGCTGCGCGTCGAGGGCGGTCGATCGTACTGGCTGCACGGCGGCCATGGCCTGACCGCGCGCGCCCTCGCGGGCGCCGCGTCCCGCAACGCCGACGACAAGCGCGGCTTGCCGATCGATTTGGACGTCCTGCGCGGCATCGTGCGGGGAGCGTTGTGAGCCATCGGTGGGCGGCGTCGACGCTCCTCGCGCTGTCGCTGGTGCCCGGCGCCGCGCGCGCGGGCGGGTTCCTCGAATACGACACCGCCGGCAATCCGGTGCATTGGGATGCCTCCAACCCGGTGCCGTACAAGGTGGATCAGGGGCTGCTCGGCAACCAGTCGCAGGGCTCGGCGGTCGCAATGGTGGACGGCCTGTTCGGTACCTGGCAGTCGGTGCCGACGTCGATTCTGCAGTTTACGAACCAGGGCTCCCTGTCCCAGGACGTCACGGTCGCCAACTATGGCCCGTATCTCGGTCCGTACGGCACCGGCACCACGCCGCGGGGCGAGAACGCCGTCGTGTTCGACGCCGATGGATCCATCTTCGATGATCTGTTCGGCGTCGGCACCGGCGTGCTCGGATTCGCCGGTCCGACGTTCTTCTCCGACGGTACGACGACCGTGGCGGTCGGCAATCCGATCCCGCCCGGGTCGCACGTCATCGAAGGCGTGGCGTTCCTCAACGGCAAGTTCATCGATGGGATCTCGACCCCGAGCAACCAGGAAGTCACCCTCACCACGTTCCAGGCGGCGGTGTTGCACGAGCTCGGGCATTTCAGCGGTCTCGACCATACGCAGCTTCACCCGCTGGCGGGCTTCAAGCGTGCCGACGGCTCGAGGCTCGGCTCGATCGCGGACACCGAAACCATGTATCCGTATATCGGCACCGAGGACCAGGCGACGCTGTCGATGGACGATCGCGTGGCCCTGTCGCGCCTGTACCCGTCGTCGTCCTTCGCGAGCTCGACCGGCTGCTTCACCGGTCATGTTCTCGGTGCCGACGGCTCCCTGGTGAGCGGCGTCGATGTGGTGGCGCTCAACACCTCCTCGGCGAGCGAGTCGGTGTCGGACGTCTCGGGAGCGGACGGGCTGCCGGCGGACGCCGGCTCGTATCGACTTTGCGGTCTCGTGCCGGGGCACAGCTATGCCATCGAGGTGCAGGAGATCGATGGCTTCGAACGCGGTGGCAGCCGCGTGGGTCCGTTCGACCCGCCGCTCCCGCTGCCCGGACCCCCGGAGGCGTGGAACGGACCTTACGAAAGCAGCGACCCGGCGCTCGACGATCCCACGCAGGCGACGTCACAGACGGCGCCGACGGGTACGACTCCCGGGTTCGATCTGCGCCTCGACGCGCAGCGCTTCGCTGTGAGCAATTTGCCATGGCCGGGCGATGCCACGTCGAACCCCGATGCCGCGCCCTCGGGCTTGGTGCTCGGCGACTTCGACGGCGACGGCAAGGCCGACCTCGTGGGTGTGCAGCAGGGCTTCTCACCGGGAAACCAGGTGCGTTTCGCGCACGGCCGCGGCGACGGGACTTTCGACGCCGCGGTGCGCGTCGACGACGTACCCGGCGGCATCGAGATCGTCGCCGGGCAGTTCAATCCCACGATCGACAGCTTCCTCGACGTGGCGGTGCTGAGCTCGAACGGCAAGGACCTGCGGCTGTTCCTGGGTCACGGCGACGGCACCTTTGCCGTGCCGGTGAGCGTGGTGCCGTCCCCGCCTTCGCCCGGCGACGCGACCGCGGTCGCGATCGCGGCCGGCGACCTCAATAACGACCAGCGGAGCGATCTGCTGTATCTACGCCGCGAGAGCGACGGCTCGATCACCGTGCTCGCGCTGCTCGCCGACGGCGCCGGCGGCTTCAGCACGGTGACGTCGGCGGTCGATGCGAGCGCGGGCTGGACGCTCGAGACCGCTCAGAGCGTGGTGCTGGGGCAGTTCGAGGGCTCGGCGATCGACGCTGCTTTCGTGCTGCCGTCGGCGCCCGGAATCGCCGTCTTGATCGGCAGCGGGTCGGGCTCCTTCGTTCCCGGCACGCAGTCGGAGGCTTCGATCAGCGGGCGCTTCGGGACGGCGCTCGCCGCGGCGGATTTCGACGGCGATGGCCGGACGGATCTCGCCGTCCCGGACTACGCCCCGAACGGACTGTCGGCGAACTTCGAATCGAGCTACGTCGATCTCCTGCACAACGACCAGCTCTCCGGCTTGACGCTCGGGACGCGTTTCGCGGTTCCCGAGGTCGTGGTGGGTTCGCTCCTCGCCGGGGACTTCAATCGCGATGGGCACGCCGACGTGGTGGCCGCCGGTGCCCATCTGAATCCGGGCGACCCGGGCGCCAAGGTCACGCTGGCCTTCGGCGATGGGCAGGGTGGCATCCTGTCGATTCCCGGCCCGCTCGCGCCGAGTCCCACCGCGACGGTCTGGGGACTGGCGGAGTTCCCAGCCGCCTTGTACCCCGGAGAGATGCAGTCGGCGGATCTCAACGGCGACGGCCGCCCCGATCTGGTGGTGAGCGATCATTCGACGGACGTCTTCGGCCTGGGCTATTACGCGCCCAAGATCTCCGTGCTGCTCGCCCAGGACCTGCCGACCGAGCGCGCGCGAGACTTCTACACCGTGACGCCTTGCCGCGTGTTCGACTCGCGCAACGGCGCGCCGTTGTTCTCCGGCGGCCAGCGTACTCTCCAGGTCGGCGCGGCCTGCGGCGTGCCGGCGAGCGCGAAATCACTGAGCGTGAACGTGACGGCCATTCAGCCGACCGGTCAGGGGTTCCTGCAATTCTTCGCCGGTCCGCTGGGTCCTCCGCCGGCAACGTCGACGCTCAGCTTCGCGAGCGGCGTCACCCGCGCCAACAACTCGATCCTCCTGCTCTCCCCGGATGGCTCCGGCCGTGCGGTGGTGAAGGCCACCGTGGCGAACAATGGCTCGGTGCACCTCGCGATCGACGTGAACGGGTACTTCCAGTAGCGAGCGAGTCGACCGACCCAGTTCGGCGAGCGCGGGCCGCCGGGAAGCGAGCGCTTCTGAAACGTGCCCGCCCGCCGCGGCGATAGGGCGCGCGGCGGGCGGGACGGTCGAGCAGCCGGCGATCAGGCCTTCGGAGCCGAGCCGGAGGCACCGGGCGCGGCGCCCTGCAGCATTCGGGCGATGAGCACCTCGGCGAGACCGCCGGTGCCGCCGTTGCCGGCGACGGCGATGTCCGGCACCAACTTCACCTTGTTTTCGCCCAGCACCGCCGCGAGTTGCATCGCGGCATAGGCGCCGCCGCCCAGGGCGTCCACGCCTTCGCGATAGGCCGACGCCTTGGCGGAGCCCACGGCGCGGGTCGCTTCGGCTTCGGCCTGGGCGCGCGTGCGCGTGGCGATCGCCTCGGCTTCGGCGCGCAGCTTGAGGGCGGCCGCCTCACCCTTCGCGGTCTCGGCCACGGCCAGCGCCTGGCGTTCGGCGATGCGCACGTGCTGCTCGCTCTTCACCACGTCGGCCTGCAGGTTGGCGATCGCGGTTTCGCGCTCGAGCTCCTGGCGGCGCACCTGCGCTTCGCGCTGGGCGTCGTACGTGCGGCGCAGCTCGTCGGCGATCTTCTTGTCGGTCTGCGTCTTCATCAGCGAGTCCGGTGGCACGATGTCGCCGATCAGGGTGTCGATGCATTCGACGTCGTAGGCCTCGGTGGCCCCGCGAATGGCCTCGAAGGCCTGGCGCTGGCGCTCCGAGCGCGCCGAGAGGAACTCGAGCACCGTGACCTCCTGCGCCGAGTTGCGGAAGTAATTCGCCACCGTCGGCTGCAGCACGTGGTCGACCAGGTTCTGCATCGAGCCGACGCGCGAGATCACGCGCGGCGCGTTCTTCATGCCGATGTGGATGATCTGCGACACGTCGAGCGAGAACGCGAAGCCGTCCTTCGAGCGCACGGTGATCGGGTTCAGGCGCTCGTCGTAGTGGTGCGCCTCGGTGCGCTGCGCCCAGTTGAGGACGATGTTGGTGGTGGGCACCAGCTCGACCTTCATGATGCGGTTGTTGATCGGGTGCTTGCCGGGCAGCAGCGGCTCGACCCAGACGCCCTTGCGGCCTTTCTGCACCAAGTCGCCGTGGGTGAAGCCGTCGCCCGAGACGTCGAGGTGCTCGTCGCCGACGTAGCTCACCACGACGCCGACGTAGCCGATCGGAATCTCGGTCATCGGGATGAGCTCGACGCGCGCGAACCACGGGTTGAGATTCCAGGAGCCCGAAAGCAGCACCGCTTCCTGCAGGCCGCGGCAGCCGCCGGCGTCGATGAAGCCCTGGCCGCGCTGGAAGCTGTCATGACCGCGCACCGGCGGTCCCGCGAGGTCGCCGGCGGGAATCGGACGGCCGTCGAGCACGGTCACGATGCCGACCTTGTCGGGCGCCACTTCGGTGACGAACAGGTCGCGCGCCTCCATGCCGAATTCACGGGCGTTGCGGGCGGTGACGACGCGGAACGCCGCCGGGTTGATGCGATAGCTGCCGGCGGTGAGGAAGCCGAGCTGACGGCCGCGCTCGCCGCCGCCGCGCAGGAAGCGCTCGGCGTCCTGGAACTGGTCGCAGGGCACTTCCTTGCCGAGGATGCGCTCCGAGGGCACCGGCGCGCCGTCGTTCGCCACCACCAGGGCGATCTCACCGGCCGGCACGGTCACCAGCGGGACCTTGGCGATCTTGTAGCGCCACCGCCAGTAGCCGACATGCCAGCCGGGCGGCAGCAGCTTCGCCTGGAAGCCGGCCTCGCCGTTCAGGGCGATGAGCCGGCCCTGCGGCAGGTCGCGACCGTAGCGGCGGATCACCAGGCCGGACTCGTTTTCGCCGATCACGCGGACGTTCGCGGCGACGGTCACGAGGAGCGCGGCGAGACCTCCGAGGAGGAGGATGGCGAGAAGGATGTGGTCGAGCAGGAAGGCTGTCACGTGAGTCGTCCTTTCGTTTCGGGGTCCTGGGTTGGATCCCGTACGCCATAGACAGCACACCGGATGCCCCTCCGGGCTCATGCGTAAGTCGTTGATTCTTCGAGACAAGACTTCAGACGCGAATGTCGTGATGCGTAATTAAATATGATCGATAGGTAATATAATGCCGTCATGCGAGTGACCTGGATCGGCGGTGGACCGCCGGCCGAAGTGCGGCGAATGTTGACGTCGGCGGGATTCGATTGTTCGCTTGCCGCCGGCGCACGCGGTGCGAGCCCGAGCGCAGACACGCCGGCAGCGCGGCAGGGACTGCCAGCTGGAGCGTCCTCGCCGCACGAAGACGTCGATCGGGATTCGCCGGAAGAGCCGAGCGACGCCTCATGGGAGCGTGCCTGGATCGACACCGGCGGCGAGGCCGTCGTCGTGGCCACGCCGACGGCGGATACCGTGCCCGCGCCACCGCTCGGCGAGCGGCCGTGGCTGTGGTGGTGCGCCGGCGAGGTGCCGCTCGCGGTGGCGCTCGAGGCGGCGCGCCGCGGTGCCTACGAGACGATCTCGGCACGCGACACGGACGCCTTGGCGCGCCTGGCGCGGCGACTGCGTGAGCTCGACGAGCCGGAGCCCGCGGTGCCGCGCGAGCCCGGCCTCATCGCGGAAAGCGCTGCCGCGCGCACCGTGCTGCGTCAGGTGGCACGCGCCGCGCGGACCTCGGTGCCGGTGCTGCTCATCGGCGAGACCGGCACCGGCAAGGAGGAATCGGCGCGCCTGGTGCATCGTTGGTCGGGGCGCCGGGGGCCGTGGTTGCCGATCAACTGCGCGGCGATCCCCAACGAGCTCATGGAGTCGGAGCTGTTCGGTCACGCGCGCGGCGCGTTTTCCGGCGCCGTGGCGAGTGTCGACGGCAAGCTGCTCGCGGCGCGGGGCGGCACGGTGTTCCTGGACGAGATCGACGACACGCCGCTCTCGGCGCAGATGAAGCTGCTGCGCGTGCTCGAGGACGGACAGGTGACGCGCGTCGGCGAGACCGCCCCGCGTCCGGCGGACTTTCGCCTGGTCGCGGCCACCAATCGCGATCTGTTGGCGTTGGTGGAGCAAGACCGCTTCGGTCG
>WBZN01000313.1_pt1 | contig 48927 bp, 46 predicted proteins | sample 5204281 | NCBI WGS metagenome assembly WBZN01 (sample SAMN12344347, study PRJNA552823) | activated sludge metagenome | biome: Activated sludge suspended growth; feature: Nitrification reactor; material: Wastewater; isolation source: activated sludge from nitrification reactor of wastewater... | reverse complement strand
ATCCATCCTTTGCGGCTTCCTTGTAAAAAAAAATTATACCGTCTCGCGTCCAGATCATGCGGCGGCATTATACACTACCGAGAAATGGTTCTCATCGTGGCCCAGAACGCGACGGCTGCCAAGATCTGAAGCCCAGCGATCACTGCAAAGGCCTCTTGATAGCTGGCATGGGCAATCAAAAACCCGGCTAGGAGAGGACCACTGGCATGACCGATATCCATCACCGTTCCCTGCATCCCCATCCCCGCCCCCAGCCGCTTGAACTCGGAACTGTCGGCAACCAACGCCGCAGACGACGACGAGACCACCGCCTCTCCAAACCCAAACCCGGATGACAACAGCAGCAGCACGGCAAACGAGCTCACATGGGGCATGCTGATGAAGGTGACGGCACAGATCACCAGACCGAGCACAATCAACGGCTGTCGTCCCACCCGATCTGAGATCCGCCCCATCACCGGCTTGGATAAAAACGACGTCACCGCCTGCACGCTAAAGAGCAAACCCACTTCACCGGCGTTCAAGCCGACCGAGAGGCCGTAGAGCGGCAGAAACGCCATCAGCGCGCCGTTGGCCACCATCTTGGCGGCATCGGTGGAACTGGTGATCAACACTTTCCGATTCCGGGCGACGGCGAGAAACCCTTTTCCCATCTCGGCCAAAACCGGTGCCAGTCCCTTCTCACGGACTCGTGGCGGCGGCTCATCCAAGTGGAGGCTGAAAAAGATCAGGATCGCGACGCATCCGAAAATCCCCGCCGTGACGAAGGCGGTGGGAAACCCGGCCGCATGAGCCAACCATCCGCCGAGAAACGGCCCCAGGAGGGAACCGGACTGGGTGCAGGCGGTATAGGTTCCCATCGCCGCCCCGCGCCGCTCCTTATAGAGATCGGCCACGGTGGCCAGGGCGCTCGGCGCGAAAATGGCCGTCGCCAGGCCATGGACAAATCGCAACGCCGTCAATGCATTGAGGTCGGAAATGAACGGATAGATGAACGGCGGCACCCCGAACGCCACCACCCCGATACGCAGCAGCATCTTCCGCCCATAGATGTCGGACAGGGCGCCAGACGGCAGTTTCAACAACACCCCGGTAATCGTCGACACCGAGACAATCAATCCGATCCGCTCCGGTCCGGCCCCCAAAGATTCCGCGAAGAGGGACAGGACCGGCATGCGGACGAGGTTGTAACTGATGAAGCAAAACACGCCGAGAGCGCAGAGGTAGAAAAAACTGCGGGAAGTGGTCATCACCTTCTCAATGATTGAGCGGGGCTCGATTGCTGCGCAGGGTTGTGCAGGGACGCGAGAGCAGCTTTCAGAAAGGCGACCTGCTCATCCGGCAAGCCTGGCGGGTCCGTCGCCTCGAACAGCACGTGATCCGGCCGGTCGCGCATGGCCCCGGCCAAACGACGGGCGGCATCAAACGCCTTCACGACCTGCCGATTGACCACCGTGCCGATCAGCGGACGTAGCAGCGACAGCAGCCCGGAGTACAACCGGTTATCGAGCCGCAGGTAGGACACCATCGTATTGTCGATCGATTCCACCCCCTGCCCGTCTGTCACCGGTTGCAATTTGAACAACACCAGGGCTTTGCCGCTGACTCGCGGCAAGAACCGTCCATCATGGGTCCCTTCGAGATAATAGATGCGCGTGTTCCGATCCTGATAGAGCGCATGCACGATGCCTTCCGTGCCTTCACCATCGGTCGCCCAAAATTCATCAGGACCGCGCAACTCTGCTTTGTACAACCCAAGATCGAGCCGGTTGACAAGGGCCGCAGCCATGACCGGATGCTCTAACAGATACACATAGACGTGCTCGGGTAGCATGGTGCGGACCGGTCCCACCTTATTCGCCGTCGTGTAATGCGCGATGATCGGTTCGATCCGGCAGGCCCAGGCTGCCTCAATGTGATCGAGAGGAAACACCATGCCGACATGGTGCGAAGGGAGGGGGCATCGCTCAGGTTCAGCTCGCCCGGAGGAATCGGATAGGGCCAACGCGGCAGTGAGCAGAGCAGCCACCGGGCCGATTCGCCGGACGATCTCACCGGCCCCAGTCATGAAACCCGTTGGGGCACGGATAGCGTGACCTGGGAGGGAAAGAGCTGCGCAGGGTCGTGCCTAAGACGGGCCTGCCGCAACAGGGTTTCGACATGCGGGGTCAGAAGGCCTTCGAACGAAGGCTGACCGTCGGTGGTGATGACGACCGGCTTGGACAGATCGACGAGGTCGTCATTGAGATACAAGGTGTACTGCCGGACACGGTCTGTCCGCACGTCGATCCGATTCGGACCGGTCACCTGCGCGGTCAACCGGGCATAGCTCCGCTGCCGGATGCTGTCATCACGCTTGTCGATCAGATCTTCAGAGAAGGAGGCAATCTGATCCGTCGCGTCAATGCGCACCCAGCCGAACGGCAGGAGATGGCTCGCATCGCGCACGACGGTCATGGTCTTCGGAACCGGCGTCCGGCGCTGGTTGTCGAACCACTTCACCAGATCAGGGAGCTCTTCGCGCGGGAAAAAATGGCCGCCCGCCATCGCGTGGGTACGATCATGTTCGCGATAGATGAAGGGGTAGTCGAGATGCTTCAGCTCGGCGGCCAGCTTCCGGCTCAATTCCACGGGCATCACCTGGTCCTGAGACCCATGAATGATGTAGACCGGCGTGGTGCGCAGGTTTTCCAGAAACGGAAACAACACATCGTCGATGCCGCTGGCCATCGGCGCAAGTCCCGCAAACAAGGGGGCGTGATGCATGCCGATCAACCAGGCGCCGATGCCGCCGTTGGACATCCCACTGAGAAAAATCCGACGAGGATCGATGCGATACCGCTGCTGCACGAGCTGCACGGTCGCCAGCACCAGGTCTTCGGCCCGCCTCGTAAACCAGGCGCCGGCTGGATAGGTCGGACAGGCCAGGATGTATTGTTCCCCCAACCGCGACTTCCACCGATCTAAGTAGGCCTCGCCGGTGAACCCTGCGCCGTGGAGACAGACCACGAGCGCATAGTCCCTGGTCGGCTCGTAACTTTGTGGAATGGATAAACTCACCCGATACGGCCGGTCACGCACCACGACCTGTTCATCCGCCAGGATGCCGACCGGCTGAAGGCCGTGAGGTTGGCCCTTGCGAAGAATATCCTGCACCACCTGAATGGTCGCATCCGGGCGTCGCGTGATTGAAGTCAGCGTTGAATTCGCCTGCTCGCTATCCTGGGTGGTGAGGTATTGCCAGATCTGCGCGGCAAGATCAGTGATGGGTGGTTCTTCTGCCGCAAGAGTGACAGGAGCCCACCACAAAACCACCCACATGGAGGCGAGAGACAGGAGCCGTAGACCGTGGCGTCGTGGATAAACCATGTGAGCAGGCCGAAAGGACGATCGCACAATGCTCCTATCGAGTCGGGATATCAGCCTGGATCAGCATATCACGCCCGACCGGCGCTATGCGTAGATTCTTGAGCGGCACGGCGTCACGCAGGCGGCGCGGCGATAGGCCGCCAAACACCCCCTTCGCATCTTGCCCGCCCAATACGAGTGGCGCGACAAAACACATGAGCCGTTGGGCGAGGCCGGCTCTCAGCACGGCGGCATTGACCTCGCTTCCCCCCTCGACCAGCAGGCTCGTCATCCCAAGTTGGCCAAGCCGCGTCCATAACGCCTGCAGATCGGTATGGCCGCCGGCCTTCGGAAGGACCAGCACATCAACACCACGCCCCTTCAAGGTGGCAATCTTACGCGGTGAAGCCACACTCGTGGTGACGAGCACCGTGTGAGCCTCTTGCGGCAATGCGAGCACCGCGGCCTTGAGGGGAATCCGTAAGCGGCTGTCCACGATGATTCGCAGGGGCTGGCGCACTGACGACTCGCCGTCGGGCCTGGCCGTCAACCGGGGATCGTCTCGCAACACCGTGCCGATCCCGACGAGCACGGCATCTACGTCGGCCCGCAGCCGATGGACCTGCAGCCGCGCCGCTTCATCGGTCATCCACTGCGATTCGCCGCTGGCGGTCGCGATCTGCCCGTCTACCGTCATGCCGGCCTTCAGAATGGTAAAGGGCCGGCCGGTCTGCACCCAATGAATATAGGCTTCGTTCAGTTGTCGGGCTTCTGCTTCGAGGCAGCCGACGTCGACCCGTATCCCTGCCCGTTTGAGTTGAGTCACGCCCCGTCCCTTCACCCGCGGATTCGGATCCACCATGGCCACGACGACGCGGCGGATTCCGGAGCTGATGACCAGCGGAACACAAGGAGGCGTGCGCTTTTTGAGATGACTGCAGGGCTCGAGGGTGAGGTAGAGGGTGCCGCCTTTGGCCCGTGACCCGGCCTGACTCAAGGCGATGACTTCGGCATGCGGACCGCCGGCTTTGCGATGGGAACCCTGACCGACGATGTCTCCCCGGCGCACGACCACCGCGCCGACCATGGGATTGGGACTGGTATGACCCCGGCCCTTCGCGGCGAGGCGAAGGGCCAGAGCCATGAATTCACGATCGCGGGAAGATGATTTCACCTGGCCGTACGCTTGGAGCGGCGCACCAGGCGTTTCGCAGCCGGTCGTTTTTTCGCCTGCGCAGGTTTCGCGGACTTCTTGGCAGACTTGACGGCGCTCGGCTTCGCGGCCTTCGGCTTGCTCTTCGCCGGCTTCGGCTTCTCTTTCTCGGCTTCCGCCAACGCCGCCTGTGCCGCAGCCAATCGCGCAATTCCCACTCGATACGGAGAACAGCTCACATAGTCCAACCCCAATTGGTGGCAGAACTCCACGGAACTGGGATCGCCCCCATGCTCACCGCAGATTCCCAACTTGATGGTCGGACGGGTCTTGCGTCCACCGGTGATCGCCGTGCGCATGAGCGAGCCGACACCGTCACGGTCCAACACCGCAAACGGATCGCTCTCCAGAATATTGGCGGTCTTGTAGAAGTCGATGAACTTCGCCGCATCGTCGCGCGAGAAGCCAAACGTCGTCTGGGTCAGATCGTTCGTGCCGAACGAGAAAAATTCCGCTTCTTCCGCGATACCATCGGCCGTCACGGCCGCGCGCGGCAACTCAATCATGGTGCCGACGAGGTACGAGAGCTTGACCCCGTATCGCTTCATCGTGTCAGCCGCCACTTCGCGGACGAGATCCTTTTGGGCTTTCATTTCCGACACCATACCGACGAGCGGAATCATGATCTCCGGCACGATCTTGGTGCCTTCTTTCGCCAGCTCACAGGCTGCTTCAATGATGGCGCGCGCCTGCATCTTAGTAATTTCCGGCATCGTAATGCCAAGGCGGCAGCCGCGCAGACCCAGCATGGGATTGAATTCATGCAGTTCTTCGACTCGCGTCAATAGCCGCTTCTTTTCCTCCAGCACCGTCTGGGATCCGCTGGTGAGTTCGAGCTGGGCGATTTCGACCATGAGGTCCTCACGCTTCGGCAGAAATTCGTGCAGCGGCGGATCGAGCAAACGAATCGTGACGGGGAACCCTTTCATCTCGCGGTACAGCCCGATGAAGTCCTGCTTCTGCAAGGGCAGCAGCTGATCCAGATACATTTCCCGCTCTTCGCGTTTCCGGGCGAGAATCATTTTCTGCATGATCTGGATGCGATCTTCGGCAAAGAACATATGTTCCGTGCGGCAGAGGCCGATACCTTCTGCGCCGAAGCTCCGCGCGATACGGGCCTGATCCGGCACATCGGCATTCGCCCGAACCTTCAGCTTGCGAATCCCGTCGGCCCACTTCAGCACGGATTCGAACAACTGATACTTCTCCGATGCGGAGGCCTCCATTTTCCCCTGCAATACCTGGATGACTTCGGACTCCACCACGGGAATATCCCCGCCGTACACATTGCCGGTCGAGCCGTTGACGGAGAGATATTCCCCTTCACGGAAAACTTGGGCGCCGATCCGTACGGTCTGATTGTCCACGACTTCAATGGCATCACAGCCGGCCACACAGACCTTACCCATTTGCCTGGCGACGACAGCCGCATGGGAGGTCATGCCGCCTCGGGCCGTCAAAAAGCCCAAGGCCGCATTCATGCCGTGGATATCATCGGGGCTGGTTTCCTGGCGGACCAACACGACGCGATTGCCGGCGGCTTTCATTTCCACCGCCCGGTCTGCCGTTAACGCGATTTTTCCCGCCGCGGCGCCGGGCCCCGCCGGTAACCCTTTACCCAGCGGCGTGCAGTGCGCTTCTTCCTTCGCGTCGAAAATCGGATAGAGATATTGAGCAAGTTGATCCGGGCCGATCCGTTCAAGGGCTTCCTTTTTCGAAATCAGCCCTTCCTTGACCATATCGACCGCGATCCGCACCGCTGCTACGCCGGTGCGTTTGCCGACGCGGGTCTGCAACATGTACAACTTGCCCTCCTGGATGGTGAACTCCAGGTCGAGCATGTCGCGATAGTGCCGCTCCAATCTCTTATAGGTCGTCTCCAAATCCTTGTAGGCTTGCGGCATGAACTTTTCGAGTTGGTTCACCGGCAAGGGCGTCCGGATACCGGCGACGACATCTTCGCCTTGCGCGTTCGTCAAACATTCGCCGAAGAACTGCCGTTGACCGGTGGCCGGATCGCGCGTGAAGGCCACGCCGGTCCCGCTGGTCTCTCCCATGTTGCCGAACACCATCGCCACGACATTCACGGCAGTGCCCCAGGTTTCAGGGATGTTGTACAAACGCCGGTAGGTGACGGCCCGCGCGCCGTACCACGAGGAGAACACGGCATTGATCGCCATACGCAATTGTTCAAGCGGGTCATCCGGAAAATCCCGTTTGGTTTCTTCTTTGACGAGATCCTTGAAACTGACGACGAGATCCTTGAGCGCCTTCGCATCGAGATGGGTATCTTGCGTGACCCCGAGATCACGCTTTTTATGTTTGAGAATGTCCTCGAAATGCTCGCGGTTGATGCCCATGACGATGCTGCCGAACATGCCGATGAAGCGGCGATAACTGTCCTGCGCAAACCGTTCGTTCTTGGTCTTGAGCGCCAGGCCATGCACGGTCCTGGTGGTCAATCCCACGTTCAGCACCGTATCCATCATGCCGGGCATGGAGGCGCGGGCGCCTGACCGGACGGAGACCAATAAGGGACTGTCGGGATCGCCAAAGCCGGCCTTCATCGATCGCTCGATTTTCTTGAGGGCCACCAGGGCCTCCTCCATCATGCCGGGAGGGTAGGCCTTGCCGCGCTTGTAGTATTCGACGCAGGCCTCGGTGGAGATCGTGAATCCGGGAGGCACGGACACTTTGAGATTGGTCATCTCGGCCAATCCCGCGCCCTTGCCGCCGAGCAGTTCTTTCATGTTGCCGGTGCCTTCGGCTTTTCCATCTCCAAAGTAATAGACATATTTCTTGGCCACGCGACGCTCTCCTTCTGCTATGAGGTCAATGAGTCGGAACCGAATGGCGGGCGGCGGCTTCCAGCCGCATACGATAGCGGTTGACGACGTGCCTCGTCACGCGAATGCCACACGCGATAATCCCCACCACGAACGCGCCGACCGCAAACAGCCGGTAGTCCACGAACGGTCCATAGTCGAAATAGAACGTTCCGTCTGCGCCCTGCTTGAGTTGTGCGTCTTTCTGAAACGTATGGGTTTTTCCGGTTGGATCGGCGAGGTTGAGCCACTCCGAACAGAACTGCACGGGGTTTTCCGAGCCCGGAACATGTTGGTAGGCCAGTCGCAAGCAAATGTCTTGTCTGGAATCATAGATATCCGGTGTCCGCACCAGCCGTTCAAAATTGAGGCCGGTCACCCAGATGCCGAACAGGAAGACCGCGTTGCACACCACCATCATCACGACGCTGAGGCCGGACGCAAATCGCCGGACCTTGGTCGCTCTTACTTTGGCCGCGGCACTCGCCTCGGGTGACTCAGGGAGGCTCTCTGAAGTTGCGTCCACACGCTCACCATCCGCTACGTCCCTTGTACCATAATCTGGGAGAAATCAGCGAATGACATGAACAAATCATCGACCTCTTTCAAGAGCGACAACCGGTTTCCGCGTATCGCCGGATCGTCGGCGTTGACCATGACCGCATTGAAAAAGTCGTCGATCGGACCCTTCATCCGGACCAGCACGTCCAGAGCCTGCCCGTACTCTCCGCTGCGCATCGCCGCCGCATAGGCTGCATGACTACTCTGTACGGTCTCATGTAAGGCGGACTCGGCAGCTTCCCGAAATAACGCGGATTCCACCGGCTTGCGATCCCACTGCTCTTTTTCGGTCAGCCGGTGCGCGCGTTTGAATCCGACGATGAGCGGATCGAACTCCGCCCGCACGGTAATCTGCTGCAGCGACTGCATCTTGTCGAAGAGATCGGTGAGATCGATGGACTGACGATCGGCCGACTTCAACACGGCCTCCATCACATCGTCCCGCAATTGGTGCGCGCTCTTGCCGTAAAAGCGGACCCGCTCAAACAGAAAACCGATGACGTCCGGCGCCCCGCCTTTGCCCGTCTGTGGCGCAGCCGTCACATTCTGACCGGCCAACACGTCTTGCGCCGTTCGTACGGCTTGCGCGAGATTCAGCCGCAGCTTGCTCTCGATCACGATACGCACGATGGCCGTGGCGTGGCGCCTCAGGGCAAAGGGATCCTCGGAACCGCTCGGGATCAGGCCGACCAGGAAAAATCCGGCAATGCTATCCAATCGATCAGCGAGGGACAGCACCTTCCCGGACAATGACTCCGGTAATTCCCCTTCCATCGCCCGCGGCAGATATTGCTCTCTGATCGCCGCGCTGACGGCCGCCGGCTCCCCGTCGTGTTTCGCATACTCGCCACCCATGATTCCTTGGAGCGCCGGAAACTCGCCCACAATTCCCGTCAACAGATCAGCCTTGCTGAGTTCCGCCGCGCGCCGGCAATCGTGCATCAACCGGTCGTCGCCGAGCTGCCCGGCTACATGCGCCGCCATCGCCACCACGCGCTGCGTCTTCTGATGCAGGCTGCCAAGCTTCTGGTGGAAGGTGACCGCAAGCTGCTTCGCCACTCGATCCGCCAACGAGGTCTTGCGATCCTCATCGAAGAAAAATTTTGCATCGGCCAGCCGCGCTGCCAATACGCGTTCGTTGCCCTCGCGGATCAACTGCATGTTCGCGAGTTTCATATTCGTGACGGCCAGGAAATTCGGCAGCAAGGCGCCGTGCGAGTCCACGAGGGAGAAATATCCTTGATGCTCTTTCATGGAGGTCATCAAAATTTCTTTCGGCAACGCAAGATAGTGAGGCTTAAAGGAACCCAGAATCGTCAGCGGACATTCCACCATATATATAGCCTGTTCCAGCAATTCGTCGTCCTGGTGCAGATGCCCGCGCGCAGACTTGGCCAGCGAGGCCAATTGGTCGAGGATCATGGCTCGCCGCCGATCCTGATCCACGATGACGCTGTGGCGTTCGATCTCCTTCAAATAGTGCGCGATGGACTTGACGGCAAAACCCTTCGGACCGGACACCCTGGCGCCCAGCACCCGATGTCCCTGACTGAAACTGCCGGCCTTGATCGTCGCGAACTGAATCGGCAGGACTTTCCCACCGCAGAGGGCCACCAGCCATCGCATCGGCCTGGCAAAACGCACGCCGGTCTGGTTCCACTGCATGGCCTTGGGAAACGATAACTTGGCGAGCAACTGCGGCAACGCCTGCGTCAGTACCGCGGCAACCGCCTGCCCCTTCTCCTGCTTCACCGCAAACAGATACTCGCCCTTCGGCGTCTGTCGAACCTGCAGATCTTCAACGGGAATGCCCTGCCCCGCGGCAAAACCAACGGCCGCTCTGGTGGGCTGCCCGTTTTGATCGAACGCCACCGACTTGGAAGGCCCCATGGCTTCTTTGACTGCTGACGCCTGCTGTGTTGCCAACCCTTCGACGAGCAGCACAAGCCGCCGCGGCGTACCCATCGTACGGACGGCGCCATAGGTCAGACGCAGGTCTTTCAGCAACGTCTCCGCTCCCTGCTGCAAGGCGCGCATGGCCGGAGCGACGAACTGATAGGGCAACTCTTCCGTTCCGATTTCCACCAGCAGTTCTGTGGTGGCTGGAGCCTTGGGAGCTTTGACAACCTTGGAGCGTGGGGCAGTCTTGGTCGTGGTCTTTTTGGATGGCATCGTCAGCTACTGCCTGCGGATCACTTGGTTGGAACGGGTGAATGAGCGCCGGCTCGCTTGCCGATCTGAGCCGATTGCTTGATCAAGGGATAGCCCATCGCTTCGCGATCGGCCAGATACGATTCGGCGCAACGCCGCGCTAGCGCCCGCACCCTGGCGATATACGATGTCCGTTCGGTCACGCTGATCGCCCCGCGCGCATCCAGCAAATTAAACATGTGCGAGGTCTTGATGCAGTAGTCGTAGGCCGGCAGCGTCAACTTCTTGTCCAGCAACCGCTGGCACTCGCCCTCGAAGGCTTGGAACGTGGCCATGAGCATGGGCACCTCCCCCTCTTCGAAGTTGTACCGGGAAAACTCGACCTCACTGCGGTGATGCACGTCGCCGTAGGTCACGCCGTCGGTCCATTGGAGGTCGTAGACGTTATCGACCTGCTGCAGATACATGGCGATGCGTTCCGTGCCATACGTGATTTCGCCGGTAATGGGATTGAGCGGGATCCCGCCGATCTCTTGAAAATAAGTGAACTGAGTGATCTCCATGCCGTCGAGGCGCACTTCCCAACCCAGCCCCCAGGCGCCGAGCGTCGGCGATTCCCAATCATCCTGGACGAACCGAATATCGTGTTTCCTGGGATCGATGCCTAGCTGTTTGAGACTCTCCAGATAGAGGCCCTGAATATTGTCCGGGGCAGGTTTCAGCACCACCTGGTACTGATAGTAATGCTGCATGCGGTTGGGATTTTCGCCGTACCGTCCGTCGGTCGGGCGGCGGCAGGCCTGCGGATAGGCGGCGCGCCAGGGCTCCGGGCCGAGGGAACGGAGAAATGTGGCGGGATGGAATGTCCCTGCACCCATTTCCAGGTCATAAGGTTGGTGAATAACACACCCGCGATCGGCCCAAAAACGATGTAGGGTCAAAATGAGGTCTTGGAAATTCACCGGATGTCCAGATCTAGCCGCAGGCTGCTCGTGGTAACGGATGAAAATCACGCTGAAGCTAGCAAGAACCGTCACAGGGTGTCAAGAAACTGAGCGTCCGATTTCAATAGGTTGCATAGGCGATGCTGTGATAAGGACCGCGCGGTTCGATTCTGTGGCCTCCGCCCCAAGGTGCTTGATTCATCAGGGCCAAGTGGTCTCAGCAATCTCTTCGTGGCGAGGGCGTTCTAGAACGCCCAGGTGAACGCACTGTTGCCTGTACGCTCCATGACAGTCACCATCCGGTTCACCCGCCTTCGTCCCACAGGGCCGCCCCTTAACCATACGTAGATGGATGCTCGTCACCTGCTCAACAGCTCCCGTGCGCTGTCCCCATTGTAGCCAATCGCGTTGAGTCCTTCGCACCTATAACGGTATTATGCGGGACTGTACAGCACGCTACCCCTGCGTTGGGGATAGAGTTGATACGTCAATGAATCAACACATGAATTGTGCGACAGCCGGCACGTAGTATCCGCGAACAATGCCGGCCAATATATTCAAGCGTTAGATCTCTTGGAACGTTAGGATTCGAATGGATGCGAGCACCGACAATTTGGCTTTTTCGCCGCACCCCATTGAGGCCGTCGGCCTGAGAGCGGGTGAAGGGCCAGCGGTACAAGTTGCAATGGCAATCGTTCAGAGAACTACTGCACTGCGCGCTTACAACACCTTCTCAAGTGGCCGCGATTGGATGGAAAAACTATCGAGCGCTTACGTCGTTGCACTCGCCACGCGTTCGGCAGACACGTATCTGATGCAGCAGATTCAAAGTTGTATCGTCGAGGATGCCGCAATTGCCTGCGCGAAGTGTCGAAAGATAACCTTGAACATTAACGTGATCCGCTCACGGTTGTTTCCCAAATTAGCGATGCTGCGGGAATACGCAAACGCACTAATCCACCACTTGGATCACCCGAGGAACCGGGGCATCGCGGAGTTGAACGTTCAGGGTGTTTTCGATTACTGTTACCATCTGTTTCAAGCGAACGCTGAACTATTGTTCGGTCGTATTCCAGAAGGTTCATTTCCGTATATGAAATGCAAGGAATGCGGAGCGAAAAACGCGGACTGCCAATGAAAGTATCCGTTCCAGCCTTTACCTCATGGTCAACAGGACCGCTGGCTCGCGTCGCTCGCCGAGGCCGACCACCAGGAACGATAGGCAAAGGGATTTGAATCTGTTCGGTGCTGAGGTATACTGAGCTCATGTCGTTCAATCTCCCACTTAAAGCCATGAGCCTTCAAGAGAAGCTTGCTGCGATGGAGTCTCTATGGGAAGACCTTGCCCGTACCCCAGAGGCTATTGAGTCCCCTGCCTGGCACAAGGACATCCTCGATGAACGCCGCCAGCGGCTCGCCGAGGGGCAATCTCGATTCATTGATTGGGAGGCCGCCAAAGCGGACATCCGAAACAAGCTCTCGTGAGAATCGAGCTTCTGGACGAAGCCCAGGATGATTTGATCCAGGGTTTCCACTTTTATGAAGACCGGGAAGCCGGTCTTGGGACCTACTTCCTAGACTGCTTATTCTCAGACATTGATTCCCTTCTCGTTTACGCCGGAATTCATCAAGTCATATACGGTCATCGCCGTTGCCTCTCCAAGTGCTTCCCTTTTGCCATCTATTACAGTGTGGAGGGAAATAATGTGGTTCGTGTGCATGCCGTATTGGATTGCCGGAGGAATCCGTTATGGATCAGGAAACGATTGAAAAGAGATGGTTAACCAGCCGCTCCCGCTCGCCGCCTGAAGCCGTGCCTAAGCTTGGATGTTAAGCACGCCATTCTCTCCTCGCTGACACTTCCACGCGATTCACGGTAATCCGATTCCACACCGACTCCGCGCTCTCCACCTCCGGAAGATCCTGATTCAATTGATCGGTGAGTGCGAGCGGGACTTCGATCGGGAGCCGTAGAAAATTCACCAAGGTGTTCTTGAATCGTGACACTCGCCTTGTGCTGCGGCAACCTGCTGCAATTCATTGCCCTGTTCAACTGAAACTATATTGGCTAAGAAAAGAGACTCCACAAGGCGCTTGAATCAGGATATCCGCAAGGTTTATTCTTCCAGTTCTTGAGCAACTCACTAGACAACTATCTAGGCCATGAAGTTCTCCAAGAAGAGTGAATATGGACTCCGCGCGCTGCTCGAGCTCTGCGAGACCTACGGAGGCCGCGTGCTTCAGCGCCATGAGATTGCCGAGCGGCAGAACATTCCCGTGGAATTTCTCGAACAAATCCTGCTCGCCCTCAAACGCGCCGGGCTGCTGGCGAGCCGGCGCGGCATTCGTGGCGGCTATTCGCTGATCAAGTCCCCGGAAGAGATCACGCTGGGCCAGGTCATCCGTATCCTGGACGGCCCTCTGGCCCCGATCAGCTGTGTCAGCAAAACCGCCTATCAAAAATGTTCCGACTGCCCCTATGCCGCCAAACCGTCCTGCCCATTACAGCAGGCCATGGGGGAAGTGCGCGATGCGATTGCCAATATTCTCGACCATTACACGTTGAGTCGATTCGCCCATAACAACCTGGTGAAAGGATCTTAATGCGTACCATCAACCACGCGGTGACGAGCTTGTTGGTCGCTGTCATGACGTATGGAGCCTGGCTGACCGTCTCCGCCCCGGCACAGGCGGCAGAAACGCGCGATCTGATTTTGGCGGCCTATAGCGTGCCCAAAGAAGCCTACGAACGACGCATCATTCCCGCCTTCCAACGTTTTTGGAAACAGAAGACCGGGCAGGATGTCCGCGTGCGCAGCTCCTATGGCGCCTCGGGCGCTCAGGCCCGCGCTATCATCGGCGGATTCGATGCGGATGTCGCCGTGCTCTCGCTGGAGGGCGATGTCGATCAAGTCGTCAAAGCCGGCCTGATCACGCACGACTGGAGAAAGGCGCCGCATGGGGGCATGATCTCCGCCTCGGTCGTGGCCCTCGGCGTCCGGAAGGGCAATCCCAAAGGCGTGAAGGGCTGGGAAGACGCGGCGCGACCCGGCATCGAAGTCTTGTATCCGAATCCGAAAACGTCCGGCGGCGCCATGTGGGATGTGATCGCGATTTATGGCGCGGGGCTGAAACTCGCCGAACAACGAGCGGGAAAACCGGTTGCTCCGGACGCGGCTGCGACGCAGGCAGTCGACCTGCTCACGCGCATCCAGCGCAACGTGAAAGTCATGGACAAAAGCGGGCGAGAATCGGTAACGACCTTCGAGCGCGGCGTCGGCGATGTGATTGTGACCTATGAAAACGAATTGTTGCCGCGCGTAAAAAGCGGCCGCCCCTACGAAATCATCGTGCCGGACGAAACCGTCTGGATCGAAAACCCGGCGGCGGTGGTCGATACCTACGCCGATCGTCATAAGGCCAAGGATCTGGCCGACGCGTTCGTTGCCTTTCTCCACGGACCGGAGGCGCAAGCCGCCTTTATTGAACTGGGGTTCCGCCCGTTGGACCGGGGCACAGCGGCCCCTGCATCGGCTTCCACACTGCCGCAACCGGCGCACCTGTTCACCATTGCAGAGCTCGGCGGATGGGAGTCAGTGAGCACCACACTCTTCGGCGCACAAGGTGTCTGGACGAAGATTGTCGAAGATGTGTCGAAACGGTAGGACGAGGAACGATCGTTGACCTCTCATCTGTTAATCAGCCTGGCACTACGGTCTGCGGCCGTTGGCTATGTGCTGCTCCTGATCTTTCTCCCTCTGGCGGCCCTCGCGCAACAGTCTGTCGCGGCGGGATGGGATCGCTTCATCCAGGATTTATCGGCGCCCCAAGCGGCGGCGGCGCTGTGGTTGACCATTGAAACCGCGGCAATCGCCACCGCCATCAATGCCGTCTTCGGCACCATCTCGGCGCTCGTCTTGGTACGCTACGAATTTCCCGGCCGCTGGCTCTTGAACGCGTTGGTCGATCTGCCATTCGCCATCCCCACCCTTGTCGCCGGATTGATGATTGCGGCGATTTATGGCCCGACGAGCGTCCTGGGTACCTGGCTCCAACAGGGTGGGCTGACGGTGCTGTATAACCAGCCCGGCATCATTCTGGCGATGCTCTTTGTCACCATGCCCTTTACGATTCGCTCCCTGCAGCCGGTGTTGATGGGATTGGAGCGCGATCAGGAGGAAGCGGCGTTCACCCTCGGAGCCAGCCCCTGGACCACCTTTTGGAAGGTCACGGTGCCGTCGGTCCTGCCCGGCCTGCTGACCGGCGTGTTCCTCACCTTTGTGCGAGCGCTGGGCGAATTTGGTTCCATCGTCATCGTCGCGGGCAATATCCCGATGAAGACACAGGTGGCCTCGGTCTATGTCTACGGAGAAATCGAGAGCTACAACCCGCAGGCAGCCACGTCCGTCTCAGTATTGATTCTGCTCATATCGTTTGTAGTGCTGTTGCTGCTGGAACGGCTGACCCGGCGTCCGGGTGAACGGTTACCCAACCTGTTTCTCTGGTCGAGGCAAGATGACCAGCCGAGCCACGATTCCGCGCTGCCGACTGCTGCGCACTGAAGGGTGAACTGGGCTTGAAACCGTGGTGAACATAACGGGAGTGCGGGCATGCGTTGGCTGTTGATCGGGATCGTCTGGGTCTACTTTCTGGTCCTTCTGGTGGGCCCGATCCTCTACATGGCCAGCCAGAGTTTCAGCGAGGGGCTGGCGGCGTTCTGGACGGAAATCTCGCGGCCGGAAGCGCTGCACGGATTCACGCTCACCGCTGAAATCACGCTGATCGTGCTCGTGCTGAACCTTATTTTCGGGACGATGACGGCGCTGGTGCTGGCGCGCCAACAATTCTGGGGCCGCAGTGTGGTGAGCGGCGTGATCGATTTGCCCTTTGCCGTCTCGCCCGTGATCTCAGGGTTCATGCTAATCCTGCTGTTCGGACCGGACACCATGCTGGGCGCATGGTTCGGCCAGGCTCATATCAAGGTGTTGTTCGCGTTGCCTGCGATGATTCTCGCCACGCTCTTCGTCACGTTTCCATTCATGGTGCGGGAACTCACGCCACTGCTGCAAACACTGGGGACCGAAGAAGAAGAGGCTGCACGGACGTTAGGGGCCGGCGAGTGGCAGGTGTTTCTCAAGGTGACGCTGCCCGCATTGCGCTGGGGCCTGGTCTATGGCGCCACCCTCACGGTCGCGCGCGCGATCGGCGAATTCGGGGCCGTGCTCGTGGTCTCCGGCAATATCCTGTTGCTGACACAGACCGCCACCTTGCATATTTACCAAAGCTATGTCGATTTCAACTATGTGGCGGCCAATGCCGTGGCATTGACCCTGCTCGCCGTTTCCTTCGCAATTCTCACGGTACTGGAAATTGCCAAGGCCCGGGCAGAAACAACCGTCGCGGAAGCGGGAGCGCAGTAAGCCGGTGAAAATAGAAGTGCGCGAACTCACAAAATCATTCGGTTCCGCCAGGGCGGTGGGCGGCGTCTCCTTCGTGGTGAACGAAGGCGAACTGCTCGGGTTGCTAGGCCCCAGCGGCAGCGGCAAAACCACCGTGTTACGGTTGATTGCCGGCCTGGAAGCGCCGACCTCGGGCGAGATCTTCATCGACGGCAAGCGGGTCAATGACCTCACCGTGCAGGAGCGAAACATCGGCTTCGTCTTCCAACATTACGCCCTCTTCAAACACCTGACAGTGTTCGACAACATCGCCTTCGGCCTCAAGATCAAAAAATGGAACCGGCGGGATATCGAACAGCGTGTCCTGGAACTCCTGGCCTTGATGAGCCTGGATGGACTCGGCGGCCGCTACCCCCACCAGCTCTCCGGCGGGCAACGGCAGCGTGTCGCTATCGCCCGCGCCCTGGCCCCACGCCCGTCCGTGCTGCTGATGGATGAACCGTTCGGCGCGGTCGATGCGAAGGTCCGGCAGGAGTTGCGCGAGTGGCTGATTCGCCTCCACACGGATTTGAACGTGACCAGCCTGTTCGTGACGCACGATCAGGAGGAAGCCATGGAGGTGTCCGGGCGTATTATTGTGTTTTCCAAAGGCAAGCTGGAACAAGCCGGCTCCCCCGCGGATGTATATGAAGAGCCAGCCACCGAGTTCGTGGCGCGGTTTATCGGCTCGATGAATATCGTGGAAGGCGTGGTGCGGCGCAATCAAATCCAGGTCGGTTCGCTCGAATTTCCCGCCCCCGGGTTTTCAGACGGCCAGAAGTTGCAGGTCGGGTTCCGCCCCTATTACGTCAAGGTCGCGGAAGATCCCACGCGCTACCGTCAGCAGGCCAAGTTACGGCATATCTATTTTTTAGGCGTCGCCTACCGGCTTGAGATTGAGACCCCGGACGGACTGATTCTCCGCTCGCGCATGAACAAGGAAGAATTTCGCCGCTGCAATTTTACGGTCGGGCAAGCGGTCTCTTTTGCCGTCACCCATTTTCGCATCCTGCCGCAAGAAGGCGCTGGACCCTCGATCGAGGCCAAACCCGGAAGCCCGGTCACCGGACCGCTGACGCCCTAGCACCGATCGTTCCAACTCCTCCTATCGTGGCCTTACATTGTCACGGCAGTGTCTTAACGCTGCCTAGTTGCTGAGTGATCTTTGAGCGCAACATCGTGACACTTCAGCCGCATCACGCTGTCGAAATTCTCGCCTGCGGACAGGATGCCCTCAGTCGCTTCCTTCAGAATCAGGCGCTGCAAAATCAGCACAGCGGATGATCGCAGACGTATGTGAGGCTGGCCGCCGAAATCACCATCGGCTTGTACGCACTCGCGATGGGATCGATCGAACAGGGCTGTGCTCTAGACGTTGCAGGCTGCCGACATTGCAGAAATTCACACCTTGGTGACCCATGCCAAAGATAAGGTGCGAGATCGTTTTACGCGCGTGTTTGTTGTCTCCCCTCGCCGACCGATCCGTTGCATCTTGTTCTCCTGCTGAAAGATGTTCGAGAAATCGTTTTCTCGATTTATCTCAGATCCCGGCTCTCCCGTTTTGATGAACACGCCTAGTCTATCTTCCTGAGATACAGCAGCCCGCCGCCCGGGAAGGGTACGGTGAGCATGCGCTCGCCGCCGCCAATGAGGAGGTCCTCCTGGTTCGTGCGTCCGGTTTCGAACTCCATCCACTCCACGGTGAAGGGGCCGCTTGCGCCGCTTAAATTGATGGTCACCGGTCGGGTCCCCGTCCCATCGCCAGATTCCGCTGTCACGCCGCCAGCCGGGACATAAATCAAATATTCGCGCCCCCGATCAGCAAGACAGTACCCGGTCGAGGCCAGTTCGCCTTGCGGAGTCACACGCCTCAGGTCCAGTCGTTCGGCCCACCGGCGCGCCTGTCCCATCGCCACGCGCGCGCGCTCGTGCTGCGGCTCATTCAAAACCGGCTCGCCGATCGTGAGCCCGTGCACCGCCTCGAGCGGATCCATATAAATGGGGTTGTATCCCCGAAAGAAACTTTCCCACACATAGTCCCGATCGCCGCCGATGCCGTGGATGTGGTCGGTGTCGAGGAGCATCACTTTGCTTCCGTCCGCGGCAGGAGGGTGACGGGCATACTTCGTGTAACCGCCCGGAGAGATCCAGTCGGCCTCACTCTCGAACAGGAAGCGGTTTTCACCACCGCCGAATTCTCCGAGTTGAAAGAAGGTCATGCCGACCGGATGCGGCATGAAGCCGCGTTCACGCTCATAACGTTTGATGACGCGAATGAGGTGATATTGCCAGGCGACCGACTCGGGGGTCGCTTCATTCACCACCTCGTAGAGCACATTGTCCAGGTCATGAAGCGTTTCCAGCACCTGCTTCACATAGGCCTCCTGGACCTGCGATACCTGAACCCCTGGCGATCGATGAACTTCCATACCCAGCCCATCGCCGTTGGCATCGCCGTCAATGCCGTTCACATTGTTGCTGCCGTTCAACGGATGCGCCTTCCACGCGTCCGGCGTCACCACACTGAAGCCTTGAAAGAACATCACGGAGACATACATACCGCGTTGTCCCGCTTGTATGACTCTGGAGCGAAGCCGATCAAAATAGGCAGGGTTGAAGCGGGACAAATCGAGTCGTGGCCGGCCGTCCAGAGCAAGGCCCGGTCCCGTTCGCAGATACAGAAGTGGCTCGACATCATTTTCATTGGCCGGAGGATTCGCGAGCCATCCTCCCTCCAAACGAATCAATTCAGTCACCCACAAGCGAATGAAATTATGATGCAGGGACGCCAGCCGATCGAGGTAGGCCGGATAGGCGAACGTCTGCGTAATATCCTGAAAGTTTTCCCACGAGTGGGAACCGGTCAGATACACGATCCGGTTGCCGGCATCGACAAAGTAGCGTGGATTGTCACGGGACTGTCGCAGAGGGCCGCGGGTCTGCAGCGGCGGCGGATCATCCCCCGCCCGGAGATCCGCTTGGCCCGCTAGGCAGAGCAGTAGGACGGCCATGATATATTTCAACACCGTTTTCCACTCCTTCGAATACTGCACAGCTTCCTCCGCCGGACACCGCGCCTTGCGCAATCGAAAGCCGAGGCACAGATACAATAGGCACGAACAACGGTGATTCCCTCGCGAGGGCAGGCCCTGTCTTGGCGTGGTGGAACGGACGCCTTAGTAGTAGGTGATCCGGCGCTCGCGGACATGGGATTGTTTGATCCGAACTTCTTTATCACGCACCTCCCACCACTGAAACGTCTCGGTGATCCAGTTCCCCGCCGTATCGTAGTCATAGCGGTACGTCTTCCGGTCCGTGAGCCGTCTGCCGGCATCATAGATGCGTTCCTCGATCTGGCTGCCCCGCTCATCGTAGCGAAACTCCGAATGGCCATGCCTTCGCCCGCGCAGATCCGACACGACTTTTTCCCGCACCTGTCCGCGATCGTCGTAGATGATCGTCACGTCGTGCCCCACATCGAACCGATCGCTTGTTACCACCTGATGACCGGCCGCGTCATACCGATAATTCCGTTCGAATCGCTCCTGTACGAGACGCCCGGCGGCATCATACGCATAGAGGTTCCGGTTGACGACCTGCACCGCATTGTAATGCAGGCCACGCCTGAGCCGGTGAGAGTCGTCGTATACATACAGGGACACGTTTTCGAACGTCCCGTCGCCCCATGCCGCCAACTCGGCGGAGCGATTGCCCCGCGCATCATAGACCGCACGGGTCTCCTTCACGAGTTCGCCTCGCGCATCACGCACAACTTCGGCCAGACGGTTTCCGTCGTGATCGTAGACATAGGTAAATCGCAGCGGCCACAAACCTTGTGACGCATCCTTCCCACCCTGAATCCGTTCGAGAATACGGCCCTGCGGATCATACCGGTCAGTTTGCGTCAGGAGGCTGTCTGTTGTGTCAACGGATTGCACGGCTCCAATCAACCCGTCTTCTTCCCTGGCCGAGAGTTGGGCTGAGACGACAGGCAGCGGCAGGCCCGCCGTCATGAGGATGACCAGGCAGAGGAGAAGAACGAGCGGACAAAGAAACGCCACATTCCGCCGAGGCCGCACCTCGAGCGATCTGGAGACGACGCACAGCAGGGCTCGTGCGGACAGGGCTTCCGGTTTCCTACTCGGCGGACGCCAGGGAGCCGAGAATATGGTATCCCCCATCGACGTAGATCACCTCGCCGGTGATGCCGCGGCCTAATGGACTCACGAGGAACAGCGCCGTATCGCCGACTTCGCCCTGTTCGGTCGCCCGTCGAAGCGGCGCGAATGCACGGTGGTGGTCCACCATTTTGCTGATCCCGGACACGCCGCGAGCCGCCAATGTTTTGATTGGTCCGGCGGAGACGGCATTCACCCGAATATTCTTCGGCCCGAGATCGTGGGCAAGGTACCGCACCGTCGCTTCAAGCGCGGCTTTGGCAACGCCCATGACATTATAATGCGGGACGACTCGCTCGCTGCCGAGATAGGTCAGCGTGACGACTGAACCGCCTTCCGTCATCAACGGCATCGCCGCACGCGTGACGGCGACGAGCGAATAGGCGCTCACGTCGAGGGCCGTCGCAAATCCCTGGCGGGTGGTGTTCACAAATTCTCCGGTCAGTTCCTCACGCGGAGCAAAGGCGAGCGAATGGACGACAAAATCCAATCGACCCAGTTTCCCGGCGGCCTGTTTCATCATCGCGTCGATCTGACTGTCATCTCCGACATCACAGACGCAGGCTGAAGCGCCCGGAAGGGTCTGGACTAATTCTTCGACGTTTTCGCGCAACCGTTCGTTCTGATAACTGAACAGCATCTGCGCGCCTTCCCGCGCGGCGGCCTGCGCGATGGCCCAGGCGATACTATGCTTATTGGCCACACCGATGATCAGACCCTTTTTACCTTCTAGCAACATACCGGCTTGTGCTCCTTCGATGAGATGACACCCGATTGGGCGCTGAACATACCATGATTCGACCGCGGAGTGAATTGCGCTTCCTCTCCAAGGTGAGCAGGATGGAGCTCCGTTTCAATTACGCCCCATTCTTACCCACCCAACCCCGGCTCGCGGAGCGAGGCCTTTGCCCATGCGAGGGCTTTCTGAAACCGCGCGTTGCGCGAGCAGGAAAGGGACCCTCCATCCTGCTCACAACTTCTTTCTCACCTCTTTCCAATCCTTCGCACCCCTGGCTTTGCGGGGCAATTCGCCCTTGGGCAATTCCGGCACCACCACCACCTCCATGCGATGCTGCAGCAGCATGTCCGCAAATGCTCTCGTGCGGCCGATGCCGGATTTCATGGCCGTCCAGCCATCGTTCTTCAAGGCATCGAGTGTTGCGCTCAGTCCTCCCGGCATCGGTGGCGCCACGAACCCGGTCGGAAACTGATGCGCCTTCAGCCACCGGCGCACCTGTCCAATGGATGCGTTCCCCATCGGCCCCTGTTCGTCGCCCGACACATAGACCACGTTGTAATAATACTGGGTCAGCCGGGATAATTCCTCGGCGGCTTCGGGAAAAGGCATTGGCGCCGTGGCATCCGCTGACCCGGTAACAGACGAGGCTGCCGCTGCCGACGACGTGGGTGCCGGTTGAACAAGCGCGGCTAGTTCCACGACCAGAATCGGCCGCCGGCGTTCCCACACGCACAGCGTCGCGTCGACGTTCTCCGCCGCGATGGGAGCTTCCGCATCGACCGACACGCTGATCACATTCATGCCCCGCATCTTCGCCAGATAGTCGAATGAAACCTGGCCGGTCTCATTGGTCTTGCCAATGGCAACTTCCCTGCCGTCGATCTGCAGATGCAGCACTACCCCGCCCAACGGCGGACTTGCGGCCCCCGTCTTCGCGGCGACCTGCGCCTCTATTCGAACCGCATGATTCGGCAAGGTCAGCACATCGCGCACCGTGAGCGTGCCGGGCAGCTTCTCGGCCGCTTCGCCCGTTGTCACAGCGGACACGATAGCAAACAGAACCAAGCAAATGGCGCGCAACCCCGGACGAACAAAATCTGACATGGTGCGGTTGGCCTTCTCTGCTGAACAGCACATGCGTGCTTAGGAAAAGAGTCCGCGGTCGCGGCTGACGATCAGATAGGTATCTCCCATGCAGAACAACACGAGGCCGAGCAATGGCACGAGGGCAAAGGAGAACCAGCTCGTCCACATGATAGTCAGCAGCCCACCCGCGACGAGCAGCGGCCCGCCTCGCTTTTCGCCGATATAGAGATGGCCGAGCCCGGGGATGAGAGACAAGGCCGCGGCACGGAGAGCATGGGATGGTTTTTCGAGGGGATCCATAGGAGCCAACGAGGAGTCACCGGCGCAACCACTCCGCGATCCGGAGCGCAACTACGCCTTCAGCGCTGCCAACACCTCATCCACATGACCCGGCACCTTGACTTTCCGGAAGGCGGCTTTGATCCGGCCCGTTGCGTCGATCACAAACGTACTGCGCTCAATACCCAGGTATTTGCGGCCGTACATGCTTTTTTCTTTGTAGACCTCATACGCCGTGCTCACTGCCGCATCTTCGTCGCTCAACAGCGCAAACGGCAAGCCGTACTTGGCGATAAACTTCTGATGGGAGGCCTTCCCGTCCTTGCTGACTCCCAGCACGACCGCCCCGGCCTTCTTAATCGGCGCCAGTGAATCCCGAAAATCGCAGGCCTCTTTCGTACAACCGGAGGTATCGTCTTTGGGATAAAAATAGAGCACCACCTGTTTGCCCTTCAAGCTTTTGAGCGTCACGACAGTGCCGTCCTGATCCGGAAGGGAAAATTCCGGCGCCTTTGCCCCCACTGCTACTCCAATTGCCATGTCGCGTGTCTCTCCTTCTCAACTATCCTTCGTCGCCGTTACCGTGGTCCGCTGCCGATCGTGGGCCGGTTCGTTCCATAAGGATGTTCCCTTGCCGGCCCCTTTGGGGCCTCGGGGTTCCCGAACGGGCGCAATGCCGGGGAGTCCCAGATGACCTTGTCGCCGGGAGCCAGGTTCGCCGCCTCGATGAATTCCTGCCGGGCCTGATCGGTTTGCCCCAAGGCGTTCAACGCTAACCCGTAGTTGTAATGCGCCTGCCCGGAATCCGGTGCGGCTTTGATGGCCTGTCCGAAGAACTCTTTGGCCTCAGCCATTTGGCCGGCCAGAAATGCCTGCCGCCCCTGGTTGTTCAGCGCGTTCGCATCGGCCTTGGCACCGTACGCCAGGTCGAGAGGCACGAGCGGTTTCGGCTTCTCATGGGCACAGGCCGGAAACGACAGTACAACCACGGCTAGGGCTATCCACAGACTCGCTCTCATCACACCACCTCGTTGATCTCGTTCGCCAGCGCGTCATGGCCTGGCGCGTTTTTTCTGTTCTTCCTCGGACGTTTTTCGATACATCACGTCCCATTCCGGACTGCCTTCCACAATCTGCTTCGAATAGGAGGCCAGTTTCGCCCGCACCTTCTTATCAATGTCCGCGTCCAGGGCGAGTTCCGCAGCGACCACTCGCTTGATCTCGCGCAAGATCTTCCCGTCCTCCTCAGTCAGCCTGCATTGAGCGCTTTTCTTCAACGCGCCAAGTATCAGATGGGCAAGATGGCTGGCTTTGTCGTCACTGATCACGGGTATGGCTCCAGTCCCGAGTGGTGCAGCCACTCATAAAATGATCCCGCGTTCGCGCACCAGCTTCTGCTTGATCATCGTGAACATCTTTTGATAGTCGACCTGCCCTTGCTCGATTTGCCGTTCGTAAGGCTGCATCATCCTACGCACCTCAGCATTGAGCCGGTCTTCCACCATCAGCTCCTCCGTCATCGTGTGTTCCAACGACTCCCGAAGCGCCTTTCGATCTCCGGTGACCTCGAGATAGCTCAACTCATGCAAACGAGCGATCACCGAATCTGCCATATGATGAACCCGTTCCTTCGCCAGTCTCATGGCAATCGCTCCCCTGCTCGGTTCGCCGCAAAAGACCCTACGCCGTCGGCTCTATTCTCTCCACCCGAATGGTGCTCGCGTTCATGGCCTGCCGAAGTGTCGCCGCGTCACCCAGAACCCGTCCGATGACGTTCACACGGTCGGCAGGCACAGGGTCAGCCCCCATGCTCATCGGCGTGCGTCCAAAGAAAATCGCCAAGACCTGGCCGGCTCCCCAGAATGCCACGTCACCGATTTTGACTTGCGTCGTCGCTGTCTCTCGGTGATCTTTCACGCCAGGAATTTTAAAATAGAACTCTTCGCCCCACACATTCAACGGCCCCTCCGCCGGCAAGGCCCGATACAATTCTTCGGCTGTTCTCGTCCCCTTCAACTCGGCATCCAGCTTGACGCCGCCGACCGTGATTCGAATTCGTTTCACCGTGCCGTTCGTGGTCATGACCCCTCATCTGTGCCGTGGTAGTCTCCGCCACACCATAATGACGAAACTCCGCACCAGTCGCGGACTCTAACTTGTTTATCCCTTGAAATCAAGGTTACAATCCTGTCTGAAAAATTCGCGCCCGCGCTTATGCTGACGTCCACGTTTGTCCATCTGAAAGGTATCGGCCCCTCGACTGAGCGGCGTCTGTGGGAAAACGGCATTGCCGATTGGTCGGCCTTTCGGCGTGAATCGCACCTGACCGGCATCGCCCCCGCGCGTAAAGCCGTCTACGATACAGAGCTGGCCCTTGCGCAGACCCACCTCGACCTCCATAACCCTCGCTATTTCGCAGACTGCCTGCACACCCGCGACCATTGGCGGCTATTTGAGACCTTCGGTGCGCGGGCTCTCTACCTCGACATTGAAACCACAGGGCTATCGGCCCGCGAGGGGCAAGTGACCATCGTCGGACTTCATCGCCAGGGGCGCATGCGCACCTTAATCCAAGGCCAATCGCTCACACAGGAAGCCATTCAAGATGAACTTGATCAGGCCGACCTGCTCGTCACATTTTTCGGGACGGTCTTCGATCTGCCATACCTGCAAACCTGCTTTAAAGGCTTGCGAGTGTCGATCCCTCATTTCGATCTCTGTTTTGCCGCCCGACGCGTCGGCTTGCAGGGAGGGTTGAAGTCCATCGAACGGGAGTTGGACATTGCACGGGAATCAGATCTGCTCCAGCTCGACGGATTGGAGGCGGTTCGGTTGTGGCAACGCTACCGCGCAGGCAACGACGCCGCCCTGGACCAGCTCGTTCGCTACAATGCGGCCGACACTCAAAACCTCGAGCCCCTCGCGGCCCGCCTCTACGATCGGCTGGTCTTGCAATACGGGCCGCAGTCGCTCGGTCTGGTCGGTTAACGTGGCAACACCTCATGGCAGGTGGGAATGGACCGGATACGGGCAAACCGACCGCGGACTGGTCCGCTCCAGCAATCAGGATGCATTCCTCGTCGACAACCGACGCCGGTTGTGGGCCGTAGCCGACGGCATGGGAGGACATCCCGGAGGAGACGTGGCCAGCCGGATCGTCATGGACACCCTCGCTGACTTTTCGCCCAGCCTCATTCGCGGCTCTGTGAACCCCAGCGACGACCAAGCCGGGCATCAATCCTTTCTCCTCACGACCATGGCGGAACAGGCCCATGCAGCCGTCCGCGCCTATGCCGATCGTCACCCGCCCTTCTACGGCATGGGAACCACATTGGTCATGGCACACCTGCTGCCTGAGCCCACCCCGCAGCTCCTGGTTCTCAATGTCGGCGACAGCCGGGCGTATCTGGTCAGAGCAGGACACATCACGCAAGTCACGCGAGACCACACCCTTATTGCTGACTATGTCCGCGACGGTACTCTCACTCCAGAGCAGGCTGCCCGCCATCCGGACCGGCACGTCCTAACCAGGGCGATAGGGCTTGACGTCACCGTGGACAGCGATCTCTTTACGCTCGAACTCCGCACCGGCGATCTGCTGCTGCTCTGTTCCGACGGCCTCAGCAACATGTTGCCTGACGAGCGCCTCTTGGAGATCGCGCACTCGCACAGAGACAATCCCCCCCTCACAACCCATGCCCTGATCCAAGCCGCAATTGATACGGGCGGCATCGACAACATTACCGTGGTTGCCTGCACCGTGACCGGCACACCTGATCAGGGAAATATCCATTGACACTGCCTCAAGGCACCAGGTAGCCTCAAGCCAGTGGCACCCGCAGAGAGAGGCCTCCAAGGCCTTCACATGTTCACTTCTATGAACGCGCAACCGACTCACTATCGTCCATTCAGTATAGGCCTCCGAACGTGGCTTCTGGTCGGTCCGCTCATGGGAATGTTATGCATTCCTACAGCACGAGCCGAGGAGCCGCGTGATCCGGAGGCCACCCTGCGGACGCTCGTTCAGGCCAATGCCGAACGGGATCTTGCCACCATGTCGAAATACATGTCACATGACATGGATGCCACTGGGTATACGATTGACGGACGCAAGTACATCGGATGGCCGGATCTGGCCGCCGATATGCGCAGCGAGTTTGACTCGGTGGTCAAACTTGAAATTCCAATCACCAGCCTCCGCATGTGGACGAAAGGCGATGATATCGCCTGGTTCGCGATGGAATTGAACTATATTCGGTACAGCAACCCGGACGACCTTACCCAACGGATGGTCCTTCCCCTTCGAGAAACAGGCGTACTGGAGCGACGAAACGGCCGATGGATCCTCGTGGCCTGGCATGAATCGACACGCCATCATGACAGCGGAACGGAACAGACGGCGGCCAACCGCACGGCGCTGCTCCATCGCGCCTCGGATACGCAGCCGGCTGTCCAGAACGGCGTCGACTTGAGCGGCGAATGGGAAGTGACGGAAATCGAGGATAATAAGAAATACGTTGCTACGTTGAATGCCCAGGGTAACGGTCCCTACACGTGGCAAGGCGGACAATTTTCCACCACCAGCTTTGACGATCGACGTTGGCAGGGCACGTGGAAACAACCGGGAAATGATCGCGAAGGCGCCTTTGAAGTCATTCTCTCGGAAGATGGCACCGAAGCAAGAGGCATTTGGTGGTATGTGCGTGTCGGCACCAGAGACAATATCCCGCCGCGGCAGCATGGCGGCAGCTACCTGTGGAAACGACTCACCCCGCCTCCGACGGCTCCTTAACGGACGGGCGGTAACTCCCGACGGAGCTTCACACACACACCCATGGACGGCCGGTCTGTTACAACGAGGAGGGGCCTATGAATCGTGCGCTTCTATTGGCAGTCATGTTATTGAGCCTCACGAGTATGGTGTATGCCGACGGCGGACATGATCACCACGCCATTCCAACCATGCCGAGTTTAGGCGAGACGAGACTGACCATCGACGACCAGACCGTCACGCTCACATTCGGCCCTGTCGATCTCCCGACCGGTCACGACGGCGATCTGGCCTCCAGCATGCCGAAGAAGGTGTTCCAATTGCCGGAGGACACCTATATGGTCGGCTACAAGTCCGAGGTATTCACAAAGAATGGCACGCCGCTCCCGAAGAATTACTTGCATCACATTCTGATGTTGAACAATGACAAGCCAAGCGTCTCGTGCGATGGAGAACCGTTATTTTTTGCCGGGGCCGGCCTGGAGATGACGGAAGCCCGTTTCCCGGACGGATACGGGGTGAAATTGGGCAAAGGCCAAAACCTCATGTCCGTAGTTGCGTTTTACCACAAGGCACCGCCGACGAAAGACGTGATGGCACGCTTCACGATGTATGTCGCCCCGAAGGGCACGAAGGTCCAGGAGATGGACGTCTACCAGGTGGGCGTGAACATCGTCTGCTACAGCAAATTCGCGCAACGAGGTTCAGACCAGACAGATGAAGGCATTGAGATTAAGCCGGGTGTCTCGGTGCTTTCCGCGCCCCTGAAATTCAACATGGATGGCTGCGTCAAGTTCGCCTATCCCCACGGGCATGACGAGCTACTCATGGTCGCGCTTGAGAATACGACTTCAAAGGAAACGCTCCTCCGCACCGTTCCCGAGGTAGATGCCGACGGCACGTTCCGGGACTTCCGTCCCCATCAGGTCTACCGGGATGGTAAAGGATTTCCGGTGACGAAGCAGGACGACTACGAGATGGTGATGGTTCACCATCACCTTCTGCAAAACCCCAATATTCAACATGGCATGGGGAACTATCTGCTTTATATGACGCCGGGCGCTTGTCAGCAGGCATCGACCACGGCCTCGGCGCACTAATCGGAACCGTTGAGCGCCCACCACAGGACGATTGCTGTGGTGGGCCAGGCCCAACCAGACATCAGTCCTGGCAGACTAGACACACCAGGCCTGGCTCCAATCTGAACACTTTCCTCAACTTCACGTCACGCCGGCCCGCTTCAGTTTTGACGCTCGAATCGAATTTCCCCTACAGAAGTGGAACCGCCCCCTCGGGCGGCGGACTGGGATTATCAGGAAGGTGTATGATATTGAACCAGTCATGCAGTCCAATCGATTCGGGAAGGACAGATTTGTTCGCCTGAGAGGGAGAGCATGCTCATCACTGTACGGTGGCGCGTTTCCCGTGGCGCAGACAGCTACCGGGCATATTGAACGCGCCCCTGCATGAAGACCATGAGATCTTCCATGTCCTCGCCCGAACCCTCGCTTCATATCCTCCTCATCAATGAGAATCCAGACGAAATCAAGTTGGTGACAACCAGCTTAAGAAGCTTTTTCGCCGGCTGTCGCATCGAAGCCGGGTACTCGTCCGAAGAAGCCCTCGCATTCAGCCGTCAGGGCAACTGGCATATCATCCTTATTGATCAGGATCTGAGTCCGGAACAGGGCCTGGACCTACTTGCTCGCCTCCGTCGCAATGCTCCCTACGCCGCGATCCTGCTTCAGACCAACGAGAATGACTCACAAACTGCCGTCCACGCGCTGCAGCACGGCGCCGACTTTTTGCTGTTCAAACGATCTCCCGGCTTTATCACTGAACTCCTTTTTTCGGTACAGGAAGCCCTCGAAAAACGTGACTTGCAAATGAAGCTGGACCACACGTTTCAACGGCATTTGCGTGTGATCGAAACGCTGAGCGATTTATCATACGAACTCGATGCGGACGGCCGCTTTGTGTATGTGAGTCCGACTGTCACGGCTATGCTTGGGTATACCGCGGATGAACTCGCCGGTCGACACTACTCCCTCTTGCTTCCTCCTCACCAGGAACCAACCGCACGGTTCCGGTTGAATGAACGCCGGGCAGGCAGCCGTTCAATTCGCCAAATGGAATTCACGTTGTACCGGAAATCCCTTCCGGATGCGCCGCCGGTACCCATCACCGTAGAAATCACAGCAAAAGGACTCTTCGATTCCACCAACCGCTACTTGGGAACCGTCGGTTTGCTACGCGATCTGTCTCAACAGAAAGCTCAACAGAACCGCCTGGCTGAACTGGAATCGCGCCTTCAGGAGACCAACCGCCAACTCACTCTCTCGCGTGAGGCAGCCCGGGTCTCCCGTCAATTGCAACAGCCCCTCACCTCTTTGCTGCAAGACTCACAACGATTGCTAACTTCGATCCAACACAGCCGGATCGAGCAGCATGTTGAAACGATGATCGCTCAGGCTTCGCAAGCAAGCCAACTCGGCCAACAGTTGGCAGCAGCGATTCACGCCCGCCCCATGGAATTTGTTCCTCTCGACCTGAACGACGTGCTTCAGACGGTTATCCAGACTGCGCAAGATGAGGCAGAAGACACACGCGTACGGATCACCACTCATTTTGCAGGCAACCTTCCGGTCATACTTGGTTCGCGTCCGGCATTGGAAAACCTCGCGCACATCTTGCTCGCCTATGCGCGTCAATACACCGTTCACAACTTGCCCCCCAGGCTTATCCTGCAAACCACCGCACTGGCCATGGAAAGCCGTGGGGCTGCTTCACAGGAAGCGGCATCGCACCCGCGGCATGTCCCTACATATGCAAGCTTTACCATTCGGGGGAGGGTCGGCGATCTACGCCGACCTCCGGATAACAGACCAGGCCACGATGGTTCGGCGGAAGGCTTTTTTCAAGCACACCAGATTGTTCAGGCCCATCGAGGCGCCATCGAGGTCGAACATACGCCCGACAGCGGTTTGGCGATCACGGTTCGCATCCCTGCTTCGGAGGACTTTTCGCTCGCGCCGCAGCATCGTGAATCACCGGCCCCAACCACCTCGCCTACCCGATTTGATGGTCACAATCCCGCCCGATCCATCCCAGAACAACGTCCTGAACGTCGCCGATCAGAACGCAAGCCATTCTCTTTACCCGTTCAATTGTCGATCGGGGGCACAACTCTTCGCGGGCTGTTGCGCAATATGAGTACCGAAGGGGCGCTCCTGACTATCCAGGGATTGGAGGCGTCCATCCACCTGCAGCCGGCCTATGTCGTCATCAAGACCCCAGTGAGCTTCCTGGAACTTCAGGGCGTGGTGCATGAACGACCGTCCGCGGATTTGCCTCTGCCAGCCATCAAAGACTTCGTGATTTCTTTTTTCCCCGCCGCCGAACATGAGCTCAATGTCCTCAGATCGCTGCTTGACGGCCTACAGGACGGCTCGACACAGATCACCTTCGAAGGATTGATTCTCCCTCCGCCTCCCGCGACAGCGAGCCGCCAAACCGGTCTCATTTCATCCATGCCCATCCCGGAAGACCGGCGCGAAGCCGTTCGACTGAACGTGTCCTGTCCCGTTCACGTGACTGAATTCCAGACCTCCTCATCGCACTCGTCCGGCCGGATCCTCAATCTAAGCCTGAACGGAGCCTGCATTGATCTGCCTGGAGATGCCATCTTATCCGGAAATCCGCAGGTCATCCGCCTGACTCTTGAGGAATCGATTGAGATGGCAACCGTAACGGGCGCCCATCAAGCGCAGGAGGCCAACCAACCATTAACGGCGCAGATCATCTGGAAACGTCCGTCGCAACTGCTGCCGACAACCAGCCGTGCAGTATCAGGAGAACAACGGCAACAGATCGGGATACGCTTTGACGGTCTGTCCTCCCCGCACGAATACAAACTTCGTGGCATCATGGAACCCGGGTTCCGCGCGGGTCAGAATTTCGCCGAACGGCAGGCTGACGCTCCCGTACTCACAGACTCACACAGCCTGCGAAACCGTGAAGGGCACACGATTGCGTTACAGCATGATTTCCCCACACTCGGCGGCGGAGAGCATGATCCGCTGGTGCTGCTCTGCCCGGAGTACGGCACAACGCAGCACGCCTACGTAGCCCTGGCGTATACATTGGCCGGCCGCGGGTTTCATGTGCTGCGATACGATCACAGCCGCCATATCGGGCTTAGTGACGGTGATCCATCGCAAACCACGTTCACCTCGCTGGAAGACGACCTCGATGCCGTGCTGACCTTCGCCCAGGAAAATTGGCCCCAAAGGCCTCTGACCCTCCTGGCGTCGGACCTCCTCGGTCGTATCGCCCTGAGAAGAGGGGATTGGCACAGACGGCTTCGTCGCCTGATTCTTCTCAATCCGACACTCGACCTCGGACAGTGCCTGATAACCCTGCACCACCGAGACTTGTTACGCGAACATCTGGACGGCGCGCGCCTGGGACTCGGCAATCTGCTCGGCATTCCGCTCGACATTGACCATTTTCTGGCCGACGCAGTGGCCGCACAATATACCGATGTCACTGTGCTACGAGATGAACTCGCGCAGTGCGGAACGGACGTGGTCGTCATAACCGGCGGGCAAGATGGCACTGACTGTTCGATTCCGGCCCCTCCCCCAAATCTTTTGAACGAGGTGGTCTCTCAGCTGGGGGCAAACGGCAGGAAAGTGATGCTACCGTCGTCCATCCTGACTGCTGGCCGGATTCCATCGTCGACTCTGCGCGCAAGTTGGCAGCAACTTTCACACCTCTGCCAAGCGGGGCAGGCTATTCACGAACCTAGTCCCGTAGTGCTTCCGGCGCTCTCACGCGCAACGTCCACTCGTGCCCGGTTCGAACGCGATCAACTCCACCACAAACAGGCCATTGGTACCGCGAGCAACGAACGACTCTGGTCGGCGCTCACCGATCTCACATATGCTATGGATGAGCTGCCGGCACATTGGCACTCGATCGATCAGCTCTACCAACTCCTGCAACCACTCGATGGAAACCTTGGGCTTCTGGATATCGGCTGCGGGATGCATTCTTTCGCCCGGTTGCTCCTCCTGAACCTTTCGTACCGCCTGCGCGCCCAAACGTGGCCCCATGCCAAACCCCTCCGGTATGTCGGCATCGACTTCTCCTCCACCGCGTTGCATGCTGCGCGGATCTCAGCACAGGAGGCCAGACAACACCTCGATAAGCTGTTTTCCGGGCGTCTCTCCGTACCGGCTCCCGTCACCCAGCAATGGGTGCTCGGCCGATCGGCAGAAGCGCTCCCCTTTCCGGACCATTCATTTGACCGTGTGGTGGCAAATTTGTCGCCCAGTTTTGCGCGTTCACCGATGCACACGCTGCGAGAACTCTTCCGCGTGCTTCGCCCCGGCGGAAAACTTATTTTGAACGTCTTCACCCCTGCCACTGATTTAGCCCGCCTCTACAGGCCTGCCGTACATGAACTTGGCCTAGACGCATTTTCGGGAGCGCCCCGCCTGGCCTTACACCGCATGGCACAGTGCCGTGTTGCACTACGTACAGGACAAGTGCATACGTTCGAAGAAGAGAGCCTGACCATTCAGCTCTCCCGCTTCACACCTATTACACCGCGACTCGTTCGCGCTCTCTCCGGGCAGATGTTGCTCGCCGCCGCTGAAAAACCGGATTCCTCTGGCTGAAACAATAGGGCGCATATATACTTCTCTCACTAGCGCAATACGCGCAGTGGGTCAGTCGACACCACGGTAAACCCGGTGTCTGGATTGGTATTCCTCCCACGGGACTATGACGCTCCACCCCAACAGCCGGCACACGCCCGTTCTTTCAGGGTCCATGGAAATCATTCGACTGGTCGGTGACTTTGCTGAAACCCTGGGAGCCGCGCGGGACCTCTCACGTCTCGGGAACCCGATTGTGAGGACACTCTCGCAACATACTCGCCTGCAAGAAGCGGCAGTATGGATACGAGAGTCCGAAGACGGCCAGTATCGTCTCCTCGCATCCCATGGACACAGCGATTTCTCATCACTACCGCCGGCGTTGACCAGCGATCACCCCCTCGTCACAGGTCTTTCAGGGAAGCCATATATGTTTCATGACGACCACAAACCGTCTTCTCCGGTTGGCCTGGCCATGACGGCGGTCCGTGCAACCCTCTGTCTCGCGTTACGGAACAAGGGACGGCTCCTCGGGCTGTGCACCCTGGGGCCAGTCAACACGGATACGCGCCTCGATGAAGACGCCATGGTCCTCGGCGAAACGATCGCGCGTATCGCAGGCAACAGCCTCGATCACCTCCTGACACAAAACGACCTCCGTCGCTCCTCCACCTTGATGAGACGGACAGACCGACTACGTTCTTTGGAAATCATGGCCGGCGGGTTTGCTCATGAAATCCGCAATCCGCTCACCTCCATCAAGACTTTTGTCCAACTGGCCCCCCAGCGGCAGCAGGATCCGGTCTTCATCAACGAGTTCAGCAAACTGGCCCTAGAAGACATTCACCGCATCGAACGCCTGCTCCATGAGATTCTCGACTATGCCAGCTACATGACCCCTCACCCCACTGAAGTCGACCTGAACGAACTCGTCGCCTCCTGCATCGGCTTCGTCTCGTCGAGCGCGGCGCACCGTGGCATTCAATTACAGACTCACCTGGCGCCTCAGCTCCCTCCACTCTCGCTTGATCGACAACAAATCAAGCAAGTCCTGTTGAATCTGCTGCTGAATGCCCTGGATGCGATGCCGAACGGCCACGGGATCATTCAAATCCATACGCATCTTCTGTCGCAAGCCGGCAACCCACCGTGGGTGCAATTGCAGGTCAAGGACGAAGGATGCGGTATCCCGCCCGATCACCTGGAACATATTTTTGATCCTTTTTTCAGCACGAAACATTCCAATAGCGCCAGTGACGGAGCCGGACTCGGGCTGACTACCGCACATCAGATTGTCCGGGAACATGGCGGCGCCATCACGGTTGAAAGCCGCGTGGGAGCGGGCTCCACATTCTCCGTGAATCTTCCGGTTCAGGATACATGCCCCACAGTGTCAGCAGCACGGGAGTAACATGAAAAAACGAGTACTACTTGTCGATGATGAGCCGCGTGTCCGGGCCTCGCTGAGAACGGTGCTGGAACCAACGTACGAGATCCTCGAAGCGGCGGATGCGGCCGAGGGCCTCAGACGTTTCAAACACGATGCCCCCGATCTGGTTCTCCTGGATGTCATCCTCCCGGGAACGGACGGGCTATCCGCCCTCCAGACGATGCGAACCGAGAATCGAGCCGTCCCGGTGATTATGTTGACAGGGACCAAAGCCGTTAAAACAGCCGTCGATGCGATGAAGCTCGGGGCCGCCGACTATCTGTCCAAACCGTTCGACGTCGACGAACTTCAAATTGTCATCGAACGAACGCTGGGCAAGCAGGAGTTGGAGCAGGAAGTCCGTCAATTGCGCGCCCAGGTTGTGCAACGGTATGCCTTCCATAACCTCATCGGCAAAAGCCCCTCCATGCAGGAAATTTACGCCAAAATCGAACAGGTGGCCGATAGTCGCACCACCGTGCTGGTCACCGGCGAGAGCGGAACCGGAAAAGAACTGGTCGCCAAAGCGATTCACTACAACAGCGCCAGGCGGGAACGCCCATTCATCGCACTCAATTGCGCAGCCTTGCCTGAAACGCTCATCGAAAGCGAGTTGTTCGGCCATGAGAAAGGGTCGTTCACCGATGCCACGGCACGACGAGTGGGCCAGTTCGAATTGGCGCACACGGGCACGCTGTTTCTGGACGAAATCGGCGACCTTAGTCCGGCCACGCAGGCGAAGCTCTTGCGGGTGTTGCAGGAACGGGAATTTACGAGGGTCGGCGGAGTGCAATCCATCAAGGTCGATGTCCGGATCGTCGCTGCGACCAACAAAAACCTCGATGAGATGGTCAGAAAAAATCTGTTCCGCGAGGACCTGTATTACCGTATCAACGTCATTGCGCTCTACCTCCCGCCGTTGCGCGAACGAGGGGAAGACATTGCGCTTCTGGCCAAGCACTTTCTCTCAAAACGCATCGAAGAAGAAAAACGTCCGTCCCAGGAATTCACCAAAGACGCGCTCGAATTGATTTCACATTATCCGTGGCCTGGGAACGTGCGCGAGATGGAAAACATCATCGAACAGGCATTCATCTGGTCGAAAGGCTCCCCGGTCATCACACCCGAGCATTTGCCGAACATCTTGCGAACGGATACCCGCTCGTCGTCGCTCCGGGATGACACACTCGCGGGGCGATTATCGCTGGAAAAGGCCGTCATGGAGTTCGAACGCGAAATCATTCTGGATGCGCTCAAGCGAACGACATACGTACAAACTCATGCGGCCGCCATGCTGGGCATCAGCCGTCGCATGCTGAAGTATCGCATGGACACATTGGGAATCAGCAGGCCGGACACCGGAGGACAGGCCGAGACTCAAATGCCTCAGGAATGACACACCCTGACACACAAGCCTCTGCACATGTCTCATATTTTTTTGAGTACGAGCCCCACGCATCAAACTTCTTGTGGCCTGAAGTAGAGAGACCTGCTATAAATTGCCAAGTGATGTATCCGTACGCGGCACAGGTTTTGCGTTTCGTCTTTCCTGAAGTTCGCAATGCACCCGGGAGCGCTCTGGATGGGAACTCAGGCATCAGCTGAACAGATCAGCGTAAAACCGTCGGTCCTCGTCGTCGATGATGAAACAGGCCCGCGAGACGCGCTGAAAGTTATTCTTCGCCCCTTCTTCACCATCCACTCCGCTGACACCGCCAAATCCGCCCTCCGGGTTCTGAAGGACCAGCACATCGACCTCATCACGCTGGATCAGAAATTACCCGACCGCCAGGGTATCGACCTGCTGCAGGACATCAAGCAGGATTACGCAGACATCGAAGTCATCATCATTACGGGATACGGCAGCCTGAAGTCTGCCATGGAAGGCATCCGGCACGGGGCGGCCGGCTATCTGCTCAAGCCCTTCAACGTCACCGAACTCATCACGCTGATCAACCAGACCTTGGAGAAAAAGCAGCGGCTCGACTATTTGCGATCGTTTTTAAAAACTTCGACCGCCTTGTGGGGCAACGAACAGGAAGCAGCGCAAGCGTGGAAGGATCTGCAATCGAACTATTTCGCGATCGGCAATGCCTCAACTGAAGCACAGAGAAGTGCGGCGGACGTCACGGCGCTCATTCCATTATTATCCGATTTGCTCGAAGCCAAGGACCGGCAACTCCTCAACCATTGCAGCCGAGTCAGTTTCTATGCGTCGCTTCTGGCCAACCAGCTGACACTCCCGCTGCCGGACCAGAAGGCCTTGGCGCTGGGAGCCTTTCTCCATGATATCGGCAAGATCAGCCTCGCCAATTACAAGTATTCGGCGGATGACGATGAAAGCCTGAAAGCCAGCACTCATGCGAGAGACTGTTTCGAAGCGGGAGCCCGGATGCTGTTACCGCTCGGGTTTCAAGCGGAGGTCGGGCAAATCGTGGTCTATCATCAGGAACGCTTCGACGGTGTGGGCAATCCACACGGCCTCGAAGGCGAAGGCATCCCGCTTCTGGCACGTATCGTCGCCATCGCCCAGGCATTCGACAACCTGACGGTAGACATGCCTGGACACCAGCCGACATCCATCGATGAGGCGATTCGACAGATCCTTCTGCAAGCCGATACCCACTTCGACCCCAGACTGACAGAGCTCTTTGCCCAAGTGGTGCGGGAGTGCAAGTCTTCTCTGCCGGCCCTGGCGATCGCCAAAACCTCGCCCACAAACTGACCCTGCCGTTACCGCCGATCCTTCGCGCTCGCAATCATTTCAGCCGCCGCCGCGCGCGCATTCTTGGTCACCGTGACTCCGGCCAACATCCGCGCAACTTCTTGTTCCTGTTCGTCCAGGCTCAGCTGGCGAACCTGCGTGACTGTTCGATTGTGCCGAACCTGCTTTTCCACCAGATAATGCGCATGCGCCTGAGACCCCACCTGCGGAAGATGCGTGACGCACAACACCTGATGGTGCCGGCTGAGATCCCTGAGCCGCGCGCCCATCACCTCGGCAACCGCTCCCCCGACACCGGCATCCACTTCATCAAAAATCAGGACAGGCACTCGATCGCTCTCAGCCAAAATGGTTTTCAACGCCAGCATGACCCGCGAAAGTTCTCCCCCCGAGGCCACCCGAGCCAGCGGCCTGAGCGGCTCTCCGGGATTTGCTGAAAACATAAACTCGACCGTATCCTGCCCCGTCTGACCAAAGGGCGCATCACCAGACAGGCGCGAGACCTCCACCGCAAAGCGCGTCCGCTCCATCCGGAGCGCCGACAATTCCTTCATCACCTGAGCCATGAATTTCTTGGCGGCCTCAAGCCGCTTGCGAGACAGACGCCCGGCAATGTCGAGCAGGCTGGATCGTCCCTGCTCGACCGCGCGCGTCAGCTGCTGCAGGCGAGTTTCCGCATCGTCCAATTGAGAGAGTTGAGCGCGCAGGGAATCCTGCAAGGTCAGCACGGCATCGAGCGAACCGCCATACTTCTTGATGAGGCGATGCAACCGGTCCAGCCGCTGTTCGATCTCCAACAACCGGCCAGGATTGGCCTCCACGCGATCACGGTAGCGGCGAACTTGTTCAGCCAGGTCCCTCAAAGGGACGACCGCTTCATCCACAGTCCTGGCCCATTCGAGCGTCGTGGCGTCGATCGACTCCATTTTTGATGCGAGCTTCCGCGCACCAGCCAGTAGACTCAAGACTCCTTGGTCGCCGGCATAGAGCATCTCATGGAGTTGGTCCGACAATTCTCCGAGTTGCTGGCTGTGCATCAACCGCGGACGCTCCTGCTCGAGCCGCGCATCTTCACCCGCCTCGATCCCCGCATCTGCAATCTCCTGGAATTGAAACCGCAGGAGATCCTCCCGCTCCCGCCGCTGCGCGATGTGTGCGGTCAGCGTCTCTAGTTCGGCCACCCGGTCCTGCCACTGCCGATAGGCACGCTGATATTCCTGCCGAAGCACGTGAAGTTTTCCGAATGCGTCCAACGCGTCCATCTGAGCTGACGGCGACAACAGCGACTGCTGTTCGTGTTGTCCGTGCACGTCGACCAATGCGCCGCCCAGTTCCTCCAAAAGATGGACAGGGCAGAGACTGCCGTTCAGATACGTCCTGTTGCGGCCCGTACGTGAGATGACTCGTCGAATGAGAATGTCCGTCTCGCCGGCGCGCGCAAATCCTTTGTTGTGCAACAACTCAAGGAGAGGATGATTCGGCGTTAGCAAAAATGCCGCTTCAAGCTCGGCTTCTTCGGCCTGGGCACGAACGTGATCGGCAGACGCGCGTCCTCCGACGAGGAGAGTGACGGCATCGATGAGGAGGGATTTTCCGGCGCCGGTTTCACCGGTAAACACCATGAAACCGGCGCCAAAGGTAACGGCTAGCTGCTCGATGACACCAAAATTCGAGATGCGCAGCTCGGTCAGCATGCTGCTGAGAATGTGGCGCTAGGCAGCGCCGGAATGTTGAGCAAGGAGCGTATCGATGATCTCTTTAAACTGGCGCTTGGGACGCGCGCCGACCAGCCGTTCTACGGCCTGACCATTCTTGAAAAACAGAATGGTTGGAATGCTCATCACTTGATAACGACCGGCGATTTCCGGGTTTTCATCAGTATTGAGTTTACGAACCTTCACTTTGCCCGCATATTCCGTTGCAAGTTCATCAACGATCGGAGCGACCATCTGACAGGGGCCGCACCACACCGCCCAAAAATCCACCATGACCAGTTCGGACGCCTTCATGACATCCTCACCCCACGTTGCATCAGTCGCTTTCAACGCATCGCCTCCCACAATATCCTCCTTCTCTCCACACGTACGGCTGGCTTGTCCACTCCTGAAGCGGCTTCAGGCACAGTTGGTCATCCTATAACATGGTTTTGCGGAGAGTCAAATCACGGCCTCGCCCATTGCCATTGAGGAGGAGCCGCCGACCACCAATCATCCGGTCTTGCCTGCCGCCATGCCGTCTGCACCTGCCACAGCTGTTTGACCAGTGACTCGTCCAGGCGCGCGGCCATGGCGGCGGTCACGTCGGCCTGTCGCTGCACGGCCTGCTGGATCACCTCTTTGGCAATCCGCGCCAGAACATCCGGCGGATCAAGCAGATCCTCGACTCGCCCCGTGGACAAATTCAGATACAGCTGCTCAACTCGAACCCATTGATCGGTGTTCGCCAAATGTTGCAGATAGCCGTCGAGAGCATGGTACGCATAGGTCAGATAAACATAACTTCGAGCGGACGGCGCATCCTTTACTTCCGCCTGACAGGCCTCCAGCGCCTGGCGGTAGTCCCCGGCCCGGAGGAACACGGCTGCCCGTTCTAAGTGCACTGTCTGTTCTGTGGCGGACAGAGCGGGCGGCCAGATCTCCTGTCCGGCAATCGCCAACAACAGAAGGCCGGTTGCGAGAACAGGACGCCGGCTGCGCCGGATCACGATTACGTGCTTCATTCCGGTCATTCGGGCGAATCTCCTGACGGGTTCCCGGTGGAGATTTCCACCTGAGAGGGTACCTAATAACGACCCATCGGCATCGACTGCACAGGAAGCGCATTTTGCACTCGGCCGTAAGGACCGCCCGGCGCAGCCCATGGCAACCCGCGATCACCCACCAGCAACGGACCCAGGATGGTCCTCGCCACGATCGTTCCGAAGTTTTCCGTCCAGCCGATCCCCGTCATACTGAACATGAAGGAATAACTCTGCCGATCCGGGAATTGCAGGTAGTACAACCCGAGCGACCAGCACTTGCACGGGTTTTGATAGAGCGCCACCACATCGAATTCCGGGCTGCGCCCGCCTTTGACATCGTAATACCCCTTCGCGCCAATGGTCCAGCCCCAGGGCGTCCGGAATCCTCCGCCGGCCGTGGCGAACTGAATTTCCTTGGTGGGCGCATACACCTCGTTGAAGGAAACCGGATTCCAGATATCGCCGCGTCGCACTCGATTCCCGTCATGGCTGAATCGTTGTCCGACCTCAATGTACCAATAATTCGATTGCTGGACCCGGAGGTCCGTATTCCACTGACTGAACGTCCCTCGGTACGGATCCAGAAAGGCATCCACCGACAGATAGGAATTGGTCGGCGGCAACATTTGGCCCGACGTCAGATTCTTTCCAAGCCCCTCGTTGATCCCGGGAGGCCGGAAAAATTCCGGCGCCGTATTGCCGATCACCGCGCGCATCCAGACATCAGACATTTTGCGCCCCTGCACGTCTACCGTCGCAGGCTGCAAGGGCTGTGTCAAGGAACCCAGGAACGGCAACACGCCGGGGGTAAACTCCCGCGCGCGGGTCTGCACCGCCCCCACATGATAGCTTTGCGCGACGGTCAGATCCAGCCAGTTGAAGCTTTGCCCGTTGAGCTGTTGTTCCAATAACTTCGTGCGGAGCGCGTAGGTCAGCAAATTTTTCTTAGGGATGTCATCGATTTGATCAATCTGCGCGATCTTGCTCTGATCGCTTCCCGGCACGTATTCATACATGACGCTCGGTTCGATCGTGTGAAGAAAACTCCCGCCCTCTCCGCCAGTATACCGGCGGCTTAACTTTGACGAAGCATCCAATGCGGCCCAGAACGTCTCGCGATGCAGCGGGCTGGCCTCCTGAATCCCACGCGTGTAATAGAGTTCCTTGAATTTGAAGTGCGGCGTCAGGCCGACCACGTGCCCGATATCCATCACATCAGTGGTCACTCCCGGCATGAAATCCATCCGATTCACCGCAAACCCCTGTTCGCGGTAAAAGTTCACGAAGTTCGTGTCAAGGTTCAGGAGGAACGGCATCCCGAACGGCGACGTGTTCGGCAACACATACCCCACCTCGGGAAGCCGCTGGAACGTGTCGGGGCCGCCGGAGTTCAACGGCTGCAGATACTGGCCCAAGAAATAGGCGCTCCCGTATGGAAGCCGCTGGGTCGCGAGGAGGGAGGATTCACCGCTGGGGGACGCGCGCTGGGTACCGGAGTTACTGAGTTGCTGTAGATACTGCCGGTCCGAGACAAAGGACGCTTGTCCTCTGACCAGTAACGAGTCCGTCACCTGCTGGACATGTTGGCCGCTGATCAACCCGCGCAAACGCCGCTCATCCGAGCTGACCTGATCCACGCCCGACACATTCGGCAGTTTGGTCTGCTGCAGGAAACTTGCAAACCACTGCCCGCTGGATCGCCGATCGAGGTAGTAGCGATAGGTGAAATCGCTGCCGTAGCCGAGGTTGTTGTAGTACGAAGGCGCGATGGTCAGATCCTGGCTGGGGTTGATCGCCCAGAAATACCCCTGCTGATAGTGCAAGCCGAACCGGTTATCGTAGCCGGGCGTAGGGATGAGAAAGCCGCTATGCCGGTTGCTCAGCGGATACGTCAGGGTCGGCACAGGAATGAGCGGCGTATCGTTCGCACAGAGCCACGCGCGCTTCATGCCGATGCTTTCCCCCGCGTTCACATCGAGGTCCTCGAAGGTGAATCGCCAGGCGGGCACTTCGCCCTCCTTCGCATCGCAATTGGTAAACGTGCCTTCCTTGATCCGGTAGTGATCTTCTGAGAGTCTTCGGATGCTCCGGCCGGTGAAAAACGAATTGCTCGGCCGGATAAACATCGAGCCGTTGGCGACGACGCCGCCTTCGGTGTTCACATTCAATTCCAGGCGTTCCGATTTGAGATCGGAGTTCGAATCCCAGAAATGCACGTGGCCCGTCGCGGTCAGCCTGCCGGGCAATGCGTTGATCGTCACGTGGTCGGCAGTCAGCCGTAACGTTCCTTGCGTGACCACCACGGATCCATCCGCCTCGTAGACCTCCTGTTCCTGCAGATGATCGATGCGCTCGGCGGTGACCGTGAGAGGCTGGTTTGCGGGCGAAGCCACGGTCGCAGTTGATTGTCCTCGCGCCAAAGGCGTGAAGAACACCAGCAGACCAATAAGAATGGACAGGCGCAGGATGGACGGGAAACGGCTAATCAGGCGCTTCCAGGGTGAAACCGGATGACGGTCTGGCCCCATCTCAACCACGAACAGGTGAGAGGGAGTCCCCTCGAAGAAGGGCCTTGATCTCGCCGACCAGCATCAAGGAGCCCGTGACACAAATCAGATCGGACGCAGCGGCTGAATGCTTGGCCATGGCCAAGGCATCCGACGGGGTCGGCGCGACCTGCGCGAACGGTGCGTCGTCTTCGAGCAATAGACGGAGTTCCGCCCCGGTCGCGGCGCGCGGCAGATCCGCCTGCGTGAGGATCAGTGTATCGATCAGCGGCAGGAGCGGCGCAAGAAATGCTCGCGGATGTTTATCGCGCATCATCCCCACGATCAGGCTGACGCGCGCCGCAGGCCTCACACGCCGCCACTCGGCCAGATATTCAGCAAGGACCGCCGCAGCGGCGGGATTATGCGCCCCGTCCACCATCACCGTCGGCTCCTGACCGACAATCTCCAACCGGCCTTCCCACACAACCTGCTGCAGGCCGGCACGTACCGCCGTCTCAGACACCGTGACCCCCTTCTCATGAGCGAGTTCGATCAGAGCCAGGGAGCAGGCGAGGTTGTCGATTTGAAATCGACCTTGTAAGGGACAGGTGAGATGCTCAGCCCGCAGCGAGAGCCCGGTGTACCGGCAATCGGCCGGGGAGGCTCCTTCACAACGGAAGTCACGTTCCAGACGAAAGACCGTGGCGCCGACCATCGCCGCGCGGTCCTCGATCACCCGACAGGCCGGCTCGCCGATGCGGCCCAGCACCACCGGTACTCCCGGCTTGATAATTCCCGCCTTCTCCATCGCAATGGCTTCAATCGTGGCCCCCAGATAGGCCTCATGATCGAGTCCGATCGTCGTAATGGCGGCTGCGAGCGGCTCCACGACGTTCGTGGCGTCGAACCGTCCCCCCAAGCCGACTTCGAGCACAACCACATCCACCTGACATTCCGCAAAATAGTGGAAGGCCAGCGCCGTGGTGAACTCAAAAAATGTCGGGGCCAGATCAGGCCGAGAGGCCGTGCGCAACAATTCCACCCCATCGATCACGCGCGACTCGGGGATCATCCCGCCATTGACGCGAATCCGCTCGCGAAAGTCGATCAGGTGCGGCGAGGTATAGAGCCCCACCCGACGGCCGGAGGCCTGCAGGATCGACGCAGCCATCGCGGCAGTCGAGCCCTTTCCGTTTGTCCCGCCGATGTGCAACACCGGATATCGACGATGGGGATCGCCCACCCGCCCGAGCAGGGCGCGAATCGTGTCGAGCCCCAACTTGATCCCGTGCTGTTGCAAGCCATACAGAAATTGCACAGTGGAGGAATAGGTCATCGTGGTCATTCGAGAGACTCACCTAGCATGGTGAAATCGAAGCTTCCATCAGGATGCGCAAAAAGATCCTTCAACAAGGCCGCAGCGAACATGGGGAGAGGCGTACGTTGTTGGTACGTCGAGCCGCCGCGCAGAGCAAGAACGCCGCTGGAGGATCTTGTTGCGCATCCTGCTAGAAATGTCCGACCAGCGTGCTCACCGCCTCTTTCAACTGCTTCCGTTCAACGATCATGTCGATCATCCCGTGGTCGAGCAAAAACTCGGCGCGCTGAAACTGATCCGGCAATTGCTGCTTGATGGTCTGCTCAATGACGCGGGGACCGGCGAATCCGATCAATGCTTTCGGTTCGGCAATGATCACATCACCCAGCATGGCAATACTTGCCGTCACGCCACCGAAGGTCGGGTCGGCCAGTATTGAGATGAAGGGTAGCTTGGCCTCGCCCAATTTCGCGACCGCCGCGGACGTTTTCGCCATTTGCATGAGCGACAGAATGCCCTCCTGCATACGGGCGCCGCCGGAAGCCGTCACGAGGATCAACGGAGTCCGCGCTTCCAAGGCGCGATCGACCGCGCGGCAGATTTTTTCTCCCACCACGGAGCCCATACTACCGCCCATAAACCCGAAATCGAACACGCAGAGCGCCACCTTCCGCCCATTGATGACACCCTGGCCGATGACCATGGCGTCTTTCCGCCCCGTCTTCTCCTGTTGCGCCTTGATCCGGTCTTTATAGGTGCGGGTATCCTGAAACTGCAGCGGGTCCTGCGGCTCCAGCTCGGGGTCCCACTCTTTGAACGTGCCGAGATCGACCAGCAGATTGATGCGTTCAATGACCGAGATGGGAAAATGATAATCGCACTTCGGGCAGACCTTGTTGTTGCGGTCAACCTCTTTGCGATAGACGATCTCCCGGCAATGATTACACTTCAGCCACATTCCCTCCGCCGTTTTCGAGCGTTTGGGGGGCTCTGCTTCCTCGGTTTTGCCTTTTTTAAACCAAGCCATCTGTGCTCACCTATAGTACGAGGGTTTGGCCCTCTTCAAGCGCGGTCAAATGCCGAATGCCGAGTCGTCCGAGCTCCTGCCGAATCTGTGCGCGAAACCGCGGCTTCAAATGGTACGCATAGACCGGCAACTCCGGTCTCGCCATCTTGGCGAACTCCTCAGCCAGCAATGCCGGTGTGAGATGTTTCGCAACCCGTGCCAAGTCGGCCATTTCGTCGGGAAACGAACTTTCGATAAAGGCCGCTTGCAATCCGTGCAGGCCCCCGGCCGCCTGCCAGAGCGCGTCCGTCTGATAGGTGTCGCCGCTAAAAAGAACCGTCCGGGTCCCCTCGCGGAGAAGAAACCCCACCGTCGGCACCACATGGTTCACCGGAATCGGCGTCACCCCCAGCCCGCCGAGCATGGTCTCCTGTCCTGGGGAAAGTTCGCGGGACACGAAAACAGGCCTGGCAGGATTGGGCAGTCGAAAAAAGTCCGGATAGACCGTATCGTTAAAAATGTGCTTGCGCAACCCGTCCAGAACTTCAGGAATCGCCGCGACGACGACCGGCTCTTCGATCTCGCCGACCAAATTGTCGGCCAATGTCGGCAACTCGCGAATGTGATCAAAATGCAGGTGAGTCAGCAGCACCCCCCGGATGCGCCGTTGCTCCTCCAGAAAAAGCCTGGACCCGACCGTTCCGGCATCCACCAGCAGCTCATCATTGATCAGAAAGCCGCAGGTCCCGCACTGAACCGGCCCCGTCTCGCCTGGGATCAGCTGCCCCGACCCATGGCACCCCAACACCCGAACATTCATGGCCGTGGCTTTCCGGACCTGCCCCGGCGTTTCGGCATTCCTTCACAGTCTTGTAGACGAGTCCTCCACACTGGGCGGCAGAATACCATACCTCTGAAAAAGGCGCACACAGATTTACATAGGTCATTCTTCAACCGGGGCTGGTCAAGAAGAGAGGGAGCCTGCTTGCGCGAGCGCAGGAGACTCGTTGACAAACCGGGTGGCTACGACCAGCCACCGCCCAGGCCGATTCGAACCATCATCACCACACCCAGGCCGATGCTGGCGAGACAGGCGAGTCCCTGCACCATCCAATAGGCGCGTGGTCCGACGGTCACGGAATAGATCACCGGGAGGCTGAGCACCGCCCCGACCCCCGCCATGCCGAGAATGGACCCGACACCGAATACGACAATATAACCGATCCCCTGGCCGATGCCCGTGACCGTGGACAACACCACCAACATCAACGCGGCCGAACCGGCCAGTCCATGCGCCATCCCGATCACCAGGGGCCGCATCGATCCCTGATACCAATGCCCATGGGTGTGATCAGCCCGCACGTGGTGACTATGCAAATGCACGTGCGGCTGCCCCCCATGCTCATGTGTGTGCACATGCCACTGCTCACGATACATCCGGCGAGCCAAGGACAGTCCCAGCGCCACCAGCATCCCTCCGACGGCAAACTCAAACAGGTTCGCCATGGATTCGGGAATCGTGAGGTTCAAGGCCAGCAAGAGGGTCCCGACGCACAATAGCATTAGCGTGTGGCCAAGACCCCAGAACAATCCGATCGCCGTGGACGCCTGTACGGTGGGTCGCTCGGCCAGCACCGTCGAAAGCGCGGCTAGGTGATCCGCGTCCAGGGCATGACGAAGCCCCAGCACGAATCCAAGACTGAGTATGGTCAGGGTATGAGGATCAAACATCACTGCTCACGGAGAGGTGCGTCGGCCGATCCGGCAACGGGAGCAGCACACACGGACGGTCATCCCCCTCGCGCATGCATTTCCAGGTGGGGATCTTCACGGAGCCGGTTGATTTCAATGAGGCGTTGTTCACGCAGCCCCAACACTTCCAGCGCCTTGCGTTCTTCCGCGCCTCGATCAGCCCGTCCCTCCCAGGCCGCGATGATCAGCGCTTTCAGTTCGTCCCGGGTGCGGCCCTGCCGGAGCGGCGCGCGGAGATCCAGGCCGTCCTTCGCATAGAGACAGAGGTACCACATGCCGTCCGCCGTCAACCGGCTGCGATCACAGGAACGACAGAATGGCGTGGTGGTCGAGGGAATGATGCCGAAGGTGGTCCCATCCGGCAACACAAACCGCTCTGCCGGTGCGACGCTATTCTCCACAACCGGTTGGACGTCGCCATAGTGGCGGCCGATCAGGTCCAGCATCTCCGCCCTCGACAGCACTTGCTTCATGGACCAATCCGTCGCGCCGCCGACATCCATATATTCGATGAACCGCACCTCGCCGCCAACCGTTTTGCCGTACTCGATGAGGTCGATGAGTTCATCGTCGTTATAGCCCTTGATGACCACGGTGTCGAACTTCAGCGACGGAAATCCGGCTTGCACCACCGCCTTGATGCCGTCAAACACCTGGTGATGGAGATCCCGCTTGGTCAGGGTCCGGAATCGGTCGGCGCGGAGGGTGTCCAGGCTGATGGTCACGCGATTCAGTCCGGCAAACGAGAGATCCGCGGCCTGGTCTGCCATGAGGACGCCGTTGCTGGTGAGGGCAATCTCGGTGATCCGGCGATTTTCTGACAGCTGCCTGACAAATCTCGGCAGATCCCGCCGCAACAGCGGCTCCCCGCCCGTGAGACGAACCTTGTCCACGCCTAACTCGGTAAAAACCGCCGTGAGCTCGGCCATCTCCTCGAAGGTCAGAATGGTATCGCGCGGCAACCAGGCGTAATCATCTTCGGGCATACAATACTTGCACCGAAGGTTACAGCGGTCGGTCACGGAGAGGCGCAGGCTGCGGAGCGGACGCCCCAACCGGTCGTAGATCGTGGGAGCGGGTGTATCGAGCGCGCTGTGGTCCATAGTAACTCGTGGGCGAAGGCCCCTTCCCCTGTGGCCGGTCCGGAGTGGCTACGGGTGCTCCTCGACCCACACCTCGCCTTCGGGAGTGTGTTCGAGTTTCCAAATCGGCGTGATTTGCTTCAATTCGTCAATAGCCCACTTACAGGCCTGAAAGGCCTCGGCTCGATGCTCCGCGCCGGCGATAATCAACACAATGTTGTCGCCGATGCCGATCTCGCCGTACCGGTGCAGGATCAACAGTTCGATGATGCCAAAATCCTTCAGCGCGCGTTCGCGAATCTCACGCAATTTTTTCTGCGCCATGCCCTCGTAATGCTCGAAGGTGATGCCATCGACATCCTTGCCCTTCGAACGATCCCTGGCAGTCCCGAGAAAAATCGCAATGCCGCCGATGCGCTTGGAACGCGCGCGCACACGGCGCAGTTCTTCGTCGATCGAGAAATCTTCGCGCTGTACCCGCACCAGCATTGCGTCATCGCCGGTAACGGGCTGGTCGGCTTTCGTGACCTGTTCAAGACTCATCGATTATGTCCCTCCGGTATTGCCATGGGTTCTCTCAGGAAGGATGCTCAACAAGCCTGTCCGGCAAGGCCGCAGCGTGCGGAGACGGGGCCTACGGTTTGGGTACGTCGAGCCGACGCGCAACGCGAGAACGCCGCTGGCAGGCTTGTTCAGCATCCGTCACTCCCACCGGCAAACGGCGGCAATAAAGCAATTTCATCCCCATCCTGCACTTCAAGGTCCTCATGCGCAATATCCTGATTGACCGACACGAGGACTTTCTTCTTCTGCAGCAATTCGCCGATCTTCGGGTAGGCGGCCTCGATCACCGCCACCAGATCCTTCACCCGCCGGCCATCCGGCAAGGCCAGCGAGAGGGCACCTTGATTGCCCGCCAACATTTTTGTCATCCCGAACAGGCGCACCGTCACCATGGTACCGCTCCATTCTGATAGGCAACGGCCGCCCCTTACACGGGAACCGGGCGTTGATAGGTGCCGGATTTCCCGCCGGACTTGGTCAATAAACAGATATCGCCGAAGCTCATCCCTCGATCCACCGCCTTGCACATATCATAGATCGTCAACGCGGCCACCGAGGCGGCCGTCATGGCTTCCATTTCGACGCCCGTCGGCCCCGTGGTCTTGGCCGTGGCCGTAATCAGAATC
>WBZN01000279.1_pt2 | contig 48968 bp, 41 predicted proteins | sample 5204281 | NCBI WGS metagenome assembly WBZN01 (sample SAMN12344347, study PRJNA552823) | activated sludge metagenome | biome: Activated sludge suspended growth; feature: Nitrification reactor; material: Wastewater; isolation source: activated sludge from nitrification reactor of wastewater... | reverse complement strand
CTGGCGCTGCGTTTTCGCGAACAGCAGTATCGCGCCCAGCTCGTTTCCCTGGGGACGGTGATCCACTCCTATCTCGCGGGCCGCGGGCCGGCCGGCGCCATCGGCGAAGCCGTCGACTGGATCCTCCAGCAGATGGACGCCGAGACCCCCAGGCTCTACTCGGCCGGGGCCAGCCGCAAGAGCGACTTCTTTCGCGATCTCGCCGGTTCGCGCTACATCCAGCTCGCCGAGAGCGCGGTACGCACCCGCGGCGTCCGCTTCGATCACCTGATCGGCCTGTTCGACAAGGCGATTCTCGAGGTCGAGAACATCGCCGTCGGCGAGGGCACTTTCGCCGCCACAGCGGCGACGGCGCTGGCCGCTCCCGATACCGCTGCGCCCGAGCTGGCGCAGGCGGTCGCCCGCGCGGCCGCCGTCGAGCTGATCGAGGCTGGGGGCGTAGGCACGGGCTACGGACGCGCCACGCTGCCGTTCCCGAAGGAACAGATCCGCTCCGAGATCCTCTGCCATGGGCTGGGCGCGCACGCCATGTATCCCGAGACGCGAACCGTGCTCGACATCGGCGGCCAGGACACCAAGGCCATTCAGGTCGACGAGCGCGGCATCGTGACGTCGTTCCAGATGAACGACCGCTGCGCCGCCGGTTGCGGCCGCTACCTCGGCTACATCGCCGACGAAATGAACCTCGGCGTGCACGAGCTCGGTCCGATGGCCTGCGAGTCGAGCCGCCCGGTGCGCATCAACTCGACCTGCACGGTGTTCGCGGGCGCCGAGCTGCGCGAACGCCTGTCGCTCGGCGAGAAGCGCGAGGACATCCTGGCGGGCCTGCATCGCGCGATCATCCTGCGGGCGATGTCGCTGCTGGCGCGCTCGGGTGGCGTCTCGGACCAGTTCACGTTCACCGGCGGCGTGGCCAAGAACCCCGCCGCCGTCGGCGCATTGCGCGGCCTGATCTTCGACAACTACGGCGAGCGCACGCTCAACATCTCCCCCGATTCGATCTACACCGGCGCGCTCGGCGCGGCGTTGTTCGCCCACCGCGAGTCCGAAACCGGCGCTCGCCTGGCGAGCTGAGGAGGCCTTCGCATGCAACTCGAGCCCACTCGCCTTCAGCCCGCGCCGCCGCTCCCGCGCCAGGACGAGAGTCTGCCGGTGGCGGGGGTCGACGTCGGCTCGTCGGCGGCCAAGGTCGTGCTCTTGATCGACGGCGGCGCGCGGCACGGCGCCGTGCTCGCCACGCGCATCGAGCGCCTGCGCCGCCGCGATCCCGCACGCGTGGCCGCCGAGGCCTTCGACGCCTGTCTGGCGGAGTCCGGTCTCGCTCTGCGCGACCTGCGCTACGTGGCGACCACCGGCGAAGGTGAGTTCTTCGATCGCCGCACCGGCCATTTCTACGGCATGACCACGCACGCCCGCGGTGGGCTGTTCCTCGATCCCGAAGCGCGGGCGGTGATCGACATCGGCGCCCTGCACACCCGCGCCGTGCTGATCGACGAGCGCGCCAAGGTGCTCGGCTACCGCATGACCGGGCAGTGCGCCTCGGGGTCGGGGCAGTTTCTGGAGAACATCTGCCGCTATCTCGGCATCACCATCGACGAAATCGGCCCGCTGTCGCTCCTGGCGGACGACCCGGAGCAGTGCTCCTCGATCTGCGCCGTGCTCGCCGAGACCGACGTGATCAACATGGTCTCGCGCGGCATCTCGACCGCCAACATCATCAAGGGCATTCATCTGTCGATGGCCGGACGCTACCTGCGGCTGCTCACCGCCGTCGGTGCGCGCGGCCCCGTCCTCGTCACCGGCGGGCTCGCTTCCGACGTCGGACTGCTGGCGGCGCTGCGCGAGACCGCGGTGCAACAGAAGGCGGCCGTCGACCTGCGCAGTCACCCGGCGTCGGCGCTCGCCGGCGCGTACGGCGCGGCGCTCTGGGGCGCGTTCCGGGCGCGCAAGCTCGCGGAACGCGGCATCACGCTCGACGGGGCGCTCGCTTGAGTCGGAGCGCCGAGCTGCTTGCCCTCGACGGACGCGTCGCCCTGGTTTGCGGCGGCAGCGGCGGCATCGGCTCGGCGGTCGTGCGGGCGCTGCTCGGGGCGGGAGCCTCGGTCGCCAGCGTCGACCTCTCGGATCGGCCGGCCGTCGAGGGCGCGGTGGCGTTCACCGCCGACCTCGGGGACCGCGGGGCCGTGGACGGGCTCTTCCGCGATCTGCGGACTCGCTTCGCACGTCTCGACATCGTGGTGCACTGCACGGGCATCGTGCGCGACGCGGTGCTGTGGAAGACCGATCCCGAGGACTGGAGCGTCGTGCTGCGGACGAACCTCGACTCCGCGTTTCTCGTGCTGCGTGCCGCGGTGCCGTGGCTGCGTCAGCAGAGCGACGGCGCGGTCGTGCTGGTGTCGTCGATCAACGGCGAGCGCGGCAAGTTCGGCCAGGCGAGCTACGCGGCGAGCAAGGCCGGGCTGATCGGCCTGGCACGTACGGCGGCGCGCGAGCTCGGGCGATTCGGCACGCGGGTGAACGTCGTCGCGCCGGGGATGATCGAGACCGCGATGACCGCCGGGCTGTCGGCCGAAGTGCGGCAACTCGCCGCGCAAGAGGCGGTGCTCGGGCGCGTCGGCCAGCCGGACGACGTCGCGCAGGCCGTGCTGTTCCTGGCCTCGCGGATGGCGCAACACATCACGGGTCAGGTGCTGCGAGTGGACGGCGGCCAGCTCATTGCGTAGCGCGGTCCGGTCCTGGACGACTCAGGGAGGCGACATGGACGAAGCCAATCCGCAGTTCGAGAGAGTGCTGGTGCGCATGCTACGGCCGTCGGACCTCGACGCCGTGATTGCGCTCGACGCTAAGAACGCCGGCCGGCGCCGTGAGGAGTTCTTCCGGCTCAAGCTGCAGCAGAATCTGGCCGAGACCGGCGTCAAGGTGTCATTGGCCGCCGAGCTCGACGGCTGCTTCTGCGGCTTTCTGCTGGCGCGCGTGTATTACGGCGAGTTCGGCTCGCTCGAACCGGTCTCGGTGCTCGACACCCTGGACGTGCACCCGGACTTTCAGGGCCAGGGCGTCGGCGGAGCGCTGATGCGGCAGCTGCTGCAGAACCTGCGCGGGCTCGGTGTGGCGAGCCTGCAAACCGAGGTCCGCTGGGACGCCGCCGAGCTGCTCTCGTTCTTCCGGCACGAAGGGTTCGAGCTCGCGCAGCGCCTGTGCCTGGATCTCGACCTTTCGCCGGCGCCTTGAGCAGCGCGTGCTGAAGCTGCGCAAGAGCACCCGCTACGCCCTCTACGCGACGCTCGAGATGGCAGCGGCCGGCCGAGACCGACAAGTGAGCGTCGCGCAAGTGGCCGAGAAGTACGCCATCCCGGGCGCCGCTCTGGCCAAGGTGTTCCAGCAGCTCGTGCGCGCCGGTTTCGCGGTGGGCACGCGTGGCTCGGGCGGCGGCTACCTTCTCACCCGGCCGCCCTCGCAGATCACAGTGCTCGAGATAGTGACCGCGTTCGAGGCGGATCGCACGCCGGGTCACTGCTTGATTGCCGAACATTGCGCCCAGTGCGCCGATCCGGCCTCCTGCCGACTGGGGAGGCTCTTCGACGAGGTGGACGAGGCGGCGCGCTGCACGCTCGCCTCGATCACGCTCGCCACGCTGGTGGCGGCTCCGCGCCCCGAGCTGGTGCAGATCGCGCGGCGGGTCGTCTAAGCTAGCCGGCGGGAGGGCGGCCATGCGCGGACGAAGCGGTCTTGGGCGGTCGGTTGCGAAGCTGGGCCAAGGGCAACCGGCGTCGTGACGGCGCTCTCCCCCATCGCGACTCTTTCGTCCCTAGCGGCAGCGTGGACGGGGCTGGTGATACTCACCGGCACCGCGGTCGCCGCTTCGCCGCCGGCGAAGGGCGACGACACCGAGGCGCGCATCGCCGCGCTCGTTGAGACCGAGTTGGCCGCGATGCATGCCGCGACCACGACGGATCTCCTACCGGGGGCGGTGTCACGCCGTTTGGTTGCCGCGGGCACGCTCACCCTGCCGTATAGCGAGGGGCGAGGGCGCATCGTGGTGGTCGGGCTGGCGCCCGGGCCGCCCGGAGCTCTAGCGGTCCCAACCCAGATGGAGTCGCTGCGGTTCCTGCTCCGCGTCGAGGAGGACGGTAGCCTCCTGGTCACCGGCCGCCCCGCGCGGACGGATCTGGTCGCCGCGGCCGAGCACGTACTGGTCAGCGAAGGCGGCGTCCTCGGCGCCGCACAGTCCGCCTTCGACTCGGCCGGGGTCCCACTGCCCCCCGGTTTCGCTTCGTGGGGCGCTGCCCTGCGCAGCGTCACCTACGACTCTCGGCTGCCGCGCGCGCAGTTCGTTGGCGATCCCAGCTGGTCACTCCTCTTCGAAGACTGGAACGAGGCGCGCGGCGGTTGGAACATGGTGCTGCTCGACGGCGAGCTGGGCGTCACAATGGTGAACGGCCGCGCCCCGGGCCCTCGACCCATGCAGGAGTAGGAACGGCGGCGCTTCCTGTGGGCGCGCGCGCCTTGGCCTTTCTGGCACCGCCATTGCTTCTCCCCAAGCGACGCGCTCGGCGAGACTTCGCAGCGTCTGCGAAGGCCACGCCGGCGCGAGGGGAAATCGCCATGAAATGGACTGGGCTGTACTTGGTGGGCTACGTGATCGTGATCCTGGGCGTGTTGGCCGCGCTGTGGAAGACCGGCATTCTCGCCAGCATCGGGACGACCTGGACCGTGATCGGCTTGGTCATCGCGATCGGGCTGGGCATCATGGTCGCGGTGAGCAGCAGCGGCACGAAGGAGAACATCCAGATCGACCGCGGTTGACGCCGGCCCGCGCCCCCAGCTCCTCCGGCCGACTAGCGCAGGATCTTGAAGGCGTGCCGCCAGTCATTGTGCAGGAACCCCGGAATGCACCACAGGATGCAGAGCGGCTCGATGGCTCGCGCCGCGATGGCGCCGCCCATGTCTTCGGTCTCCCAGCCGAATTGATCGAGGATCTGCCGGGCGGTCTGCTTGGCCGGCGCATCGTCGCCGCAGATGAACATCGAGGGCTTACCGCCCGCGAAGCTCGGATTGACCATGGAGGCGGCGCCCACCGAGTTGAAGGCCTTCACCAGCCTGGCGCCCGGGAATTCGCGTTGCAGGCGCTCGAGCAGCGAGTCCTCGAGGGTGGTGAAGTACTTGAGAACGCCCTGCTCCGGCGCGGCCGGTGCGATGGGGTTGGTGGCATCGAGGATCGTCTTCCCCTGCACTTGGGCCGCGCCGATCGCCTGGAGCGTGGCCGCCGCGGCGTCACCCTTGACCGCCAGCACCAAGATCTCGCCGAAGGCACCCGCCTCGGCGAAGCTGCCGACTTTGGCGCCGGGATGTGCGGCGGCCCAGTCAGCTAGCTTCGTCACCGTGCGGGTGCCCAGCATCACCTCGTGACCGTGGCGAAGGAACCCCGCGCCCAGCGTCTGCGCGACCCCGCCTGAACCGAGAATGCCTACCTTCATGTCCGCCTCCGTCGTTGGTACGTCATGGTTGGTGGAACCAGACAACCCGGCGGGCGCACGGAACATTCCACAAAGGTGGAAGACGAGATTCAGACCGGGAGGCGCCTCCGGGTCGGCGGACTCAATGGGCCGGCAGCGATGGCTACAGCCCGCCCACCTGAACTTCGACCCGCTGGCCCAGCTTGAGCGGCGTCGCGCCGTCGAGCGCCACTTTGACGATCAACACGCGCGTGTCCTGCGGGCGGCCCGGGTCCTGCGGCTTCAGTCGGCGCGGGCTCACCGCATCCGGGATTTCCTCCACGCGGCCGCGCCACGACTGGCCGTCGAAGCCCTCCGCCCGCACGTCGACGGGCGCGCCGAGGGCGACCCGTCCGGCGTCGAACTCGTCCACCTCGGCTTCGATGCGCACGCGGGAGAGGTCCGCGAGCTCGACCAGCGCCGCGCCGGCATCCACCGTCTCGCCGCTGTGCACGTGCTTCGCGATCACCACTCCCGCAATCGGCGCCACGATGCGCGTCTTCGCGAGCTCCGCCTGCAGGCGCTCGACCTCGGCCTGGGCCGTGGTCCGCCGTGCCTGGGCGGCCTCGATGTTGCGCCGCGCGAGATCGGCTCCCGCCTGCGCTTCTACCTTCTGGGCGACCAGGCGTTCAGCGCGGCCGACCTCGATCTGGTAGAGCTTGATGTCGGCGTCCGCCTCGGCCACCCGCGCCCGCGCCTCCGCGACCGCGGCGCGAAGGTCGTCCGCGCGGAGCTCGGCGATGAGATCGCCCTTCTTGACGACCTGCTTCTCCTCGACCGCGACGCGGACGAGCGTGCCACGGACGTCCGTGCCGACGACGACCTGGGCCCCCGGATAGGTCGCGACCCGGCCTTCGGCGGTGACTCGCGATGCGACCGGTCCCGGCGCTGGAGCTCCCGGCGTGGGACCGGCGCTGGCGCCCGAGCCGCGGGCCTGCAGCACCAGCGCGGCAGTGAGCACGAGCCCGGCGAGGGGCAGGAACGAAAACTTCAGCAAGCGTGTGTTGGTCATGGCTTGGGTCTCCTCGCGGGCGCGGCTCAGGCTTCGATGCGGCCGTCGCGAATGCGCACCACGCGGTCTGCGATGGTGCGCACCTTCGGGTCATGGGTGACGATCAGCAGCGCGCGATCCTCGCGCTTCGCAAGGTCGCGGAACATGGTGAGGATCTGCGTGCCGATCTGCGAGTCGAGATTGGCGGTGGGCTCGTCGGCGAGCAGGATCGACGGCCGACCGGCGAGCGCGCGCGCCACGGCAATGCGCTGCTTTTGTCCACCGGAGAGATCGCGCGGCAGAAAGTGCTGCCGGCCGTCGAGGCCCACTTCGCTCAACACGCGCTCGGCCTCGTCGCGCGCCGCGCGACCCTTCACGCCCTTGATGTTGAGCGCGTACTCGACGTTCTCACGCGCGGTCAGGGCTGGGAACAAGTTGAACTGCTGGAAGACGAAGCCGATCGAGCGCTTGCGGATCTCGGGCAGGCGTTCTGGCCGGCGCGGGTCGACGGTCTGCCCGTCGATGCGCAGCTCGCCGGCGCTCGGCGTGAGGATGCAGCCCAGGATCGAAAGAAACGTCGTCTTGCCCGAGCCGGAGGGCCCTTCGAGCGCGACGACCTCGCCGGGTTCGAGGCTCAGCGAGACACCGTGCAGGACGGGCACGCTTTCCTTGCCCTCGCGGAACTCCTTCTTCACGTCGTGTGCTTCGAGAATGGCCATGGTGCTCTCCTTCGCGGCGAACGCCGGGTTCAGCCGCGGAAGACCAGTGCGGGATCGATCGCCGCGACCTTGCGGAAGGACACCATCGCGGACACCAGGCACAGGACCAGGGTGCCGGCGAAGACGATCGCCGCCATCTGCGGCGTGAGAATCAGCTTGAGATCGATCTTGTGAATCGCCGGCTCGAGCGCGTAGGAGAACAGCGCTCCGAGCAGGAAGCCCAGGACGGCGGCGATCGTCGCCTGCTGCCCCAGGATGCGGTAGATGTCGGCGTTGCTGCCGCCGATCGCCTTGACGGTGCCGAACTCCTTGAGGTGCTCCATGGTCGAGGTGTAGAGCGTCTGCGCCACCACCACCACGCCCACCAGGCAACCGAGGAATACCGTCAACACCATGTTGAGGCCGATGCCGGTCGACTCCACCCAGTAGTCGCGCGAGCGCTTCGCCCACTCCGCACGAGTGAAGACGTCGTTGTAGGGCAGACGCCGCCTTAGCTCGGCGCGCACCGTCTCGAGATCCGCGCCGGGCGCGAGCTTCACGAGAACGTAGGTCGTCTGACCGCCGAGCTCGTCCGGATTGAGCTGTTGCGCGAGCCGATAGTCCATGAACGAGATCGGCGTGGTGGTGAAGGAACGCGCGTCCTGGGTGCGGCCGATGATCTTGAGGCGCCGGTGCAGCACCTCGCGATAGTCGCCGGTCTCGAACGGGCCGTAGCGCTTGACCGCCGAATCGTCGAGGAACATGTAGGGCCCGCGGCGCAGGTCCTGAAGATCGCCCGCGCTCACCTTCCACGGCAGATTCCAGCGCGTGAAGTCCTCGAGCGCGTAGACCAACGTGCCCTCTTGGGCGCCGCTCGGCAGCGCGATGTTCATGAACCACACGATCAGATTGTCGGCGCGCTCGACACCGGGGATGGAACGCACGCGCTGCACGTTGTTCTCGCTGAACGGATGCGAGAAGTCGACGTTCGGCGTGTTGCGCGAGGTCACCCACAGGTCCGCCGGGATGTGCTCGATGGTGATCGATGCATTGTCGAGCAGCCCCAGGAAGAGGCCGACCTGCACGAACACCAGCGTGACCGCGAAGGCGACGCCGGAGACGGTGATCAGGAAGCGCAACTTGTCGTGCAGCAGGTTCTTGCGGGCGAGATCGACCATGACGGTCAGCCCTCCAGGAGTTCGCCGTCGCGGAGCAGGCCGCGAATCATGGTGTCGATGAGCGCGGCGGCGGTCTTCTTCGCCGGCCGCCACTCCACCCAGTCGTCATTGCACTTCGCGATGTAGAGCGAGACCACACCGTGTACCGCGGCCCAGGACATCTGCGCCAGTTCCTCGACGTCTTTCACTTCCGGTCGCAGACGACCCGAGGCGATGGCTTCACCCACGGTCCACTTGAGGAAGGCATAGGCATCGACCTCGGGATTGCCGTGCTCGACGGCGCTCTCCTCGGCCTGGTTGGGGAACGGCGTCATGAACATCAGGCGGTAGTGGTTCGGGTGCGTGAGCGCGAAGGCGGCGTACGCCCGCCCGACCTGGCGCAGTCGTTCGACCGGGTCGGCGACTTTGGCGATCTTCTGGAACTGCTTGGCGAGGGCCAGAAAGTCACGGTCGCAAAGCGCCCGGATCACCGCCAGCTTGTCGGGAAAGTGCAGGTAGATCGCGGTCGGCGAGTACTCGATGACCTCGGCGATCTTGCGCATGGTCACGCGGTCGTAGCCTTCGGCCACGAACAGGTCGCGCGCGGCGTCGAGGATCTTGTTCCTCAACTCTTCCTTTTCGCGGCTGCGTCGGTCTCTGGGCCCCATGAACACCGGTCTCTTAATAAACAGCGTTAAGTTACGGCACGGCGTTCCTGGCTGTCAAGAGCTTTCTGTCGTCCCTTCTGGGCACCAGGGGTTGCTTCGCCGAGGAGCCTAGCCGCGCGGCTGGCCGCCGGATCGACACGCCTGGACCAACCGACAGATCTAGACCCGCGGTCAGCCATCTTCGGGGTGCCGCGATCCGGTTCTTGGTGCCGCCGCGAGCGCACCCGGACTGCGATGTCGAGAGCGGCTGGCGTTCGGCGAGGACGCGTCGGGTCGGATGCCCAGGCGGCGGAGCCGTCGGCGACACCCGTGCGCTCACCGGGCGCCGGTTGGGAGCCGGCTCAGGCTGCCGCTGCGGTCACGATCTCGCAGAACTTCTTGAGATCGATGTTGCCGCCGGAGACGATCGCGACGATCGGGCCGGGACCGGCTTGGCCGGTGAGCGCAGCGGCGAGCGGCAGGGCGCCGGCGCCCTCGGCGATGACGCGGGCCTTCTCGGCCATCAGCCGCATCGCCTGCCTGGTCTGCTCCAGCGTGACCACGATCGAGCCGTCGACGATGGGCCGCATGCGCTCCCACATGCGCGGGAACACACTCTGCCCGCCGGCGCCGTCCACGAACGAGGCCTGCCACTCCGGGAACTGCTGCGGCGAGCCGGCGGCGAGCGAACGGGCGAGCGGCGCCGCGGTCTCGGGTTCGGCAGCGAGGATCCGGATGTCGGGACGCAGGGCGCGGATGGCGCTGCCCACGCCGACGATCAGGCCTCCGCCGCCCACGCTGGCGATGACCGCCGTGGTGTCGGGCGCGTCTTCGAGGATCTCGAGCCCCATCGTGCCGTGGCCGGCGATGAAGTCGTCGTCGTCGAAGGGATGCACGAACGTGCCCTCGACGCCGGGGAACGCGCGATCGTCCAAGGCCTGCCAGGCGACCGAGTACGGCACCAGCACGAGCCGAGCGCCGAGCGCCTTCATGCGCTCGATCTTCGCCGTGGGCGCGGTCTCGATCGCGACCACCGTGCACGGCACACCCGCGCGGCGGGCGGCGTAGGCCACCCCCTGCCCGGCGTTGCCGGCGCTGATCGTCCACACGCCGCGCTGGCGCTCTGCCTCCGACAGCAGGGCGACGGCGTTCGCGGCGCCGCGCAGCTTGTAGGCGTTGATGGGCTGCAGATTCTCGAGCTTCAGCCGGATGTCCGGAAAGCCCGGCCCGAGCTCCAAGCGCACGAGCGGCGTACGCACGGCGATCGCGGCGATCCGGTGCCGCGCTGCTTCGACCTCGGCGAGCTCGATCGGACGGACTGCTGCGAGGGGCGCGGACATGCTCGTTCTCCTTGCGCGGTTTCTATTGCGGTTCGAATCGATGGCGGCTGGCGCCGCGAATGGGCACCGTGGGCAGGGCGCGCGGCCGTGGCCGGGACCGACGGCGAAGAGGCGCAGCGCCGCACACGGGGCCGGGACCCAGCCAGCCGCGATCACTTCGGGCGCTGCCGGCCACTAGTCGTGATCCCACGGCCGCGTCCACGCGCGGCCTTGCGTCATACCGCGGGCGAAGGCGTCGTAGTCGCCCTCGCGCACCCACCGCGTCCAGTTGGCGAGGCTCTTCTGCAGCGACTCGTAGAGCTCGGCGCTGTAGGGATTCAGGCGCTGGATGTCGTAGTAGAGGTCCGGCGTCTCGGCGATCACGCTGGCCGTGGTGCCCATCTGGGCCTGGAAGGTGGTGCTGCCCACGGCGTCGAGCTCGGCGCGCGTGAAGGCACTCTCGCTCAGGGTGTGCGCGAAAACCATGTTTACCATATGCGAGAGGCCCAGCACGTAGGCCGCGGCACGGTCGTGTTCGTCCAGAGAGAGGCGCACGAGGGTGGCCGCGGTGTCGCGGAACAGACCCTCGACGTGCGCCGTAGCGGCCGGATCGCCGCAGTCGCACAGGCAGATGACGCGCCCCGACAAGGTGCGCGCTCCCGGACCGAACATCGGGTGGACGCTGGTCACCGCGATGCCGCTCGCGCGCACCCGTTCGAGGGCGGGCTTCAGATGGCTCTTGAGGCTGGCGACGTCCCAGACCGTGCCCGCGAAGCCGTGCTCGGCGATCGCCAACAGATCGTCGGCGACACGGCTGAGCGGGGTCGCGACCAAGGCGAGCGACGAGCCCTCCAAGCCCTCGGCGAGCGAGGCGACGCGGGGCCACTCGCCCGGGCCCGCGAGCGGATCGTAGACCCGCACCCGGTGCCCCTGGTTGGCGAAGAAGCGCGCGAACCAGCGCCCCATCTTTCCCTCGCCGCCGAGGATGAGGATCGATTCGGCGTCGCCCTGGTAGGCCGAGAAGTGCTGCTCCTCCTGCAGACGGCAGGCTTCGTCGATCAGCAGCTCGGTGAGCGCGCGCGCGAGCTCCGGAGTGAGGCCCAGATCGGTCGCGTTCGTCGCGGCGCGCGCGAGAACGTTCTTCTCGACCGCGTAGTCGCGCAGCGGGATGCCGGCCGCGCGCTTCGCGGCGCCGATCTCGAGCGCGAGCTGCATGCGCTCCGAAACCAGGGCGAGGAGCGCCGCGTCGAGGCGGCGAATGCGTTGGCGAAGTCCTTCGAGGCGGTCCATGGCGCGAGCCGACGAACCGCGATTGTGGCACTGCGTCACGCAGATTTCTTGAGCGCCGGTTCAAAACGGCGCTTTCGAAGGCTGCTGTCCGGGGGGCGGGCCCGGCGAGAGTCAGCCGGCGGCGACTCGTTCGACGACGCGGCGCAACGCGGCTCCCACTTCCTGGGCGACCTCGGCGAGCACCGGGTTGGGCAGCATCTGCATCACGCCGGCCGGGTTCATCGCGCGCACCACGGTTCGACCGCCCTCCCGCGACACCGTCACGTTGCAGGGCAGCAGCACGCCCACTTCCGGCGCCGCCGCGAGAGAGCGGTAGGCCGAGGGCGGGTGGCAGGCCCCGAGAATGAGATAGGGCTCCAGGTCGACGCCGAGCTTCTCCTTCAACTTGGCCTGGATGTCGATCTCGGTGAGCACGCCGAATCCCTCACGCTGCAACTCGGCGCGGCAGCGGCTCACGGCATCGGCAAAGGTCAAATCGGTGGCGGCCTCGAAAGCGACGGCGGTCTCGTGCATGGCGGCTCCTTGTGCACCCACCGTAGCGCAGGTGGCCACACTTCGCCACACTCCGGCGCGGCCGCCGTGGCGCCTGTGCTATGAACCCCGCACCATGCTGCGGCGTCCATCCTGGCTCGGGACCGAGGCGGTGGCCGAGTTCACTCCGAAGTCCGTGCTCACCGGCATCCTCCTCGGGCTGGTCTTCGGCGCGGCAAATGCTTACCTCGGCCTGCGCGTCGGGCTCACCGTCTCGGCGTCGATCCCGGCCGCCGTGCTGGCGGTGGCGATCTTCCGCCTGGTGTCGCCGAAGAGCACGATCCTCGAGGCGAACCTCGCGCAGACCATCGGCTCGGCGTCGACGTCTCTCGCCTCGGGGATCATCTTCACGATTCCCGCGCTCTTTCTCTGGGGCGTGCCGCCGCCCTACCTGCGCGTCGTGGTCCTGGCATTTCTCGGCGGCTTGCTCGGGCTGTGCGCGATGATTCCGTTGCGCCGGCTCTTGATCGTCGACGCCCGCGCCGAGCTGCCGTACCCGGAGGGCACCGCGTGCGCGGAGGTGCTGCGCGCGACGGCCACCGAGACCGGCGACGGCAAGTGGATCTTCCGCGGCATGGCGGTGGGCGCCGCGGTGAAGCTCGCGCTCGCCCTGCTCTTCCTGCTGCCGCCGACACTCACCGTGGCGCTGCCGCTGCTGCCCAAGGCGGCACTGGCGCTCGAGATCGCGCCGGCCCTCCTCGCGGTGGGCTACATCCTCGGGTTCCGCCAGTCCGGCGTGCTGGTCGCCGGCTCGCTGGTCTCGTCGCTGGTGCTGATCCCGCTGATCGCCTACGTCGGCCAGAGCCTGACGGCGCCGCTTCTGCCGGAGACCGTGAAGCTCGTGAGCGCGATGAGCGGCGACGAGATCTGGTCGCGCTACGTTCGCTACGTCGGTGCCGGGGCGGTGGCGGTCGCCGGCACGCTCACCGTCTTGCGAACGCTGCCTGCGATGTCGAGCTCGTTTCTCGCCGTGGTGCGCGGCTTGCGCGGTCGCCGCGGCGCCGAGACCGAGCGCGACCCGCCGGGTGGCGCCGAAACCGATCGCGATCTGCCGGGCGGCTTCGTGCTCGGCGGCGTGCTGGTGGTGATCGCCACCGCGGCACTCGTCCCGCAGGTCTTCGGCAGCGATCTCTCTACGCCCCAGCGGTTGATCTGCGCCGCTGGAGTCGGCCTCTTCGGCGTCCTCTTCGTCACCGTCGCCGCTCGCATCGTGGGCATCGTGGGTGTCTCCTCGCAACCTACGTCCGGAATCACTCTCGTGACGTTGCTCGGCACGGCGACAGTGTTCGCCGCCTGCGGCTGGACCGATCCCGGCGCCCGCGCCGCCGTGCTCACGGTGGGCACCATTGTCGCCGTCGCCGCCTCCAAGGCGGGCGACATCTCGCAGGACCTCAAGACGGGATTCCTGGTCGGGGCGACACCCGCCAAGCAGCAGCTCGGACAGCTCCTCGGCGCGGCCTTCGCCTGCTGGGCCGTCGCGGCCACGGTGATGCTGCTCGGCAGCACGTACACGTTCGGCGGCAAGGAGCTCGGGGCGCCGCAGGCCACGCTGATGAAGACGATCATCGAAGGCGTGCTGGCCGGCTCGCTGCCCTGGAGCCTGGTCCTGACCGGCGGCGGTCTCGCGGCGGCAGCCATGCTTTGCGGCGTTTCCGGCCTGGCGTTCGCGATCGGCGTGTACCTGCCGCTCGCCACCATGAGCCCGATCTTCGTCGGCGGCTGCGTGCGCGGTCTCGTCGAGCGGCGTCGCGCCGGCAAACCCGCGGAGCGCGACCGCGGCGTGCTCGCGGCATCGGGGCTGGTGGCCGGCGAAGGCCTGGCCGGCGTGCTGGTGGCCGCCCTGGTGGCGCTCGGCGCGGCCCCGAAGTCGATGGCGCCACGCATCGGCGGCGGTCTGGGGACGGCGCTCGCGCTGCTCGTGGCGGGCGCAGTCAGTGCATTCCTCTGGCGCGCGGGGCGGCGCTCCGAGGGCGAGCGTCCGTAGACGGCGGCGAGCTGAGCCGTTCGGTGCCTCCGGGATCACCGGAGACAGGCGCAGAGTGAGGCGGCAGCCACCCCGCCCGACCGAATCGCCGCGCGCGGTCGGCTTGACCGAGGCCCCAGCTCTCAGGACGTCGGCGGCAGCAGGCGGTCGTGGCGCTTGCGCGCGCCCGGCTCGAGACAGCGCGCCACCGCCTGTCCCAGCGACTCGAGTGAGAACGGCTTGAACAACAGGCCGCGCATGCCGATCTCGCGCGCGTGCTCTTCGGTGATCGAGCCCGAGAACCCGGTGATCAGCAGCACCGGCATCTCGTGGCGTGTCGCCAGAACCTCGATCGCCAGCTCGACGCCGCTCATCAGCGGCATCGTGAGATCGGTGATCACCAGGTCGAAGGCCCGCGGCCGCCCGCGAAACGCGTCCAACGCCGCCTGCGGCGAGGTGAAGCTCTCGACGGCGTAGCCAAGCGAGCGCAGGATGCGTTCGAGCAACTGGGCGTTGGCGGCCTCGTCGTCGACGCACAGCACGCGCTCGCCGTGGCCGCGCGGCAGGCCGGCGCGCTCGGAAGGCAGCACCAGATCGGCGGCGGCGTGGGCCGGCAGATAGATCCGGAAGGCGGTGCCCGAACCCACCGCGCTATCGACCGTGATGACGCCGTCGTGATCGCGCACGATGCCGTGCACCACCGCGAGACCGAGGCCGGTGCCGCGGGTGGGATCCTTGGTGGTGAAGAAGGGCTCGAACACGCGCTCGAGCGTTGCGGCGTCCATGCCGTGGCCGCTGTCGCGCACGGTGAGACAGACGTAGCGACCCGGCTTCATGCCGGGGTGCGTCGCCGCGAAGGCTGGGGCGACCTCGCAGGATTCGTAGCGCACTTCGAGCACGCCGGCCGGTCCGCTCTCCATCGCCGCCGCCGCGTTGGCGCCCAGATTCATCATTACCTGGTGCATCTGGGTCGCGTCGGCCAGCACCGGCGGCGCGGCGGCATCGATGTGCACCGAGAAATCGATCGAGGTCGGAATCGCGGCGCGCAGCAGGCGCAGCGCCTCCTCGAGCGTCGGCTGCAGAGGAACGACGGACCGGCTCTGCCGCTGCTGGCGGCTGAAGGTCAGGATCTGCCGCACCAGCTCGGCCGCGCGGCGCCCGCCCTGGATGATCTGTTGCACGTCGCGCATGCCGTTGGGGTCGTTCTGGAGGCGCTTGGCCAGCAGATCCGCGAAGCCCAGGATCGAGGTCAGGATGTTGTTGAAGTCGTGCGCGATGCCGCCGGCGAGGGTGCCGATCGCCTCCATCTTCTGCGCCCGCCGCAGCTGCTGCTCGAGGTGATCCCGTTCCGCCTCGGCGCGCTTGCGTTCCGTGATGTCGATCGACACGCCGAGCACCGCCGCCGAACCCGCGAACGAAAACGGGATCTTCGTGGTCTGCACGAAATGGGGCGTGCCCTGGGCGTCGCTCATTACTTCTTCCGCGATCACCGTCGGCCGGCCGCTGCGGATGACCTCTCGATCCTCCGCCAGGTAGCGCTGTGCGTCGGCGGGCGAACGCGCCAGACTCTCGACGGTACCCGCGAGCATGTGCTCGACGGTGGTGCCGTTGAGCTCGGCCACCGCGCGATTGACGATCAGGAAGCGGCCGTCGTGGTCCTTGGCGAAGATGTAGTGCGGGACCAGGTCGATCACCTGACGCAGGCGGCTTTCACTGTCGCGTAGCGCCTGGTTGGCACGCTCGAGCTCGGCGGTGCGCTCGACCACCCGCTGCTCGAGCTGCGCGCTGAGCGCCAGCACGGACTGCTCGGCAAGCTTGAGCTCGGTGATGTCTTCCGCCGCGCCCGCGATGCGGTAGATCGCGCCCTCGGCGTCGCGAATCGGGAATGCGCGATCGCGAATCCAGCGCACCGCGCCGTCCGGGCGCTCGATGCGATACTCCTCGTCGTAGATGCCGCTCGCTTGGCGGGTGGCGGCGTGCTCGCGGACGCGTTCGCGGTCGATCGGCGCCACGGCGTCGAGCCAGGCGGAGGGGTGAGAGTACAGATCGACGAGAGACCGCCCCCAGATCGCCTCGTACGCCGGGCTGGCGTACAGCATCGAGGACTTGTCCGGCGTGGTCATCCACAGCACCTGACTGACGTTCTCGGCGAGCTGACGGAAGCGCTCCTCGTTTTCGCGCAGGGCGCTCTCTGCCTCCTCGCGACGCGAACGCTCGGCTAGCAAGGCCATCAGGTGGGCGATGGCGATCCCGAAGAGCTGATCGCCCGGCGTCCAGTGTCGAGGCTCGAGTCGTTCGTAGCAAAGAATGCCTTCGGCCCGGCCATGAAGGACGATCGGCACATCGAGCGTGGCGCGCAGCGCGATGCTCCGGAAGTACGGATCCAGCAGCTCGCGCACGCGTGGGTCAGTCTCGACGTCCTCGACGATCAGGGCTTCGGACGCCAGCAGCGCACCGAAGTACTCCGGCGCGGCGCTCGGCACCAGCTCCCGCGGTCCCGCCAGATACGCCGCGGTCGCGGCCCACACCTCGGCGCAATGCAGACGATCGCGGTCGCGCTCCAGCCACCACAGGCTCACGCGGTCCACCTCGAGCGCTTCGCCCGAAGCCTGGAGGAGATGGCGCGTCGCGTCCTCGGGGCGCTCGATCCAAAACGGGCTGCTGGTCAGTTCCGCCAGCGCCGACTGCTGGCGCAGCAGGCGCTGTGCCGCGGCCGCGGAGGGCGCGGAATCGAGCGGGTTGGACACGGTGTTACGAATCCTAACCCCTTTTCGGTTACCCTAGCGGGCGCTCGAACAGTCGGCTTGCGGCCACGGCTGGCGCGCCCGCGCTCACACCGGTCCGGTCTGGATTCGGATCGCATCAGTCCGCGCGGCGCCGCCGAGAGGGTGGTCCTCAACATTGCGGCGGAGGTCCCTGCATGCGCTGGATGGTGCGCGGCGACATCGACGGCTTCTTCGGCTTGGCGCTCGACAACCTGGTGCAGCTGCTGCTGATCGACGCCCTCTGCCGTACGGTGCTCGGCTTCTCGGGCGAGCTGATCTACGGGCGCATCCTGCCCGCGGCAGCGGTCTCGCTGGTCGTGGGCAATCTCTACTATGCGCGCCAGGCCATGCAGCTCGCGCGCCGTACCGGCCGGCAGGACATCTGCGCCCTGCCATACGGCATCAACACGGTGTCGCTGTTCGCTTACGTCTTCCTCGTCATGCTGCCGGCGAAGCTCGCGGCCGAGGCGGCTGGCGCGACCGATCCGGCACGGGTCGCGTGGCAGGCCGGTCTCGCGGCATGCTTCGGCGCCGGCTTGATCGAGCTCGTCGGTGCCTTCGTGGCGGAGCCCATCCGCCGGTCGACGCCGCGCGCCGCCCTGCTCTCGACGCTGGCCGGCATCGCGCTCACGTTCATCTCGCTCGGCTTCTTCTTCCGCACCTTCGCGCGGCCGCTCATCGGCTTCACCACGCTCGCGATCGTCATGCTGGTGTACTTCGGCCGCGTACGCTTCCGCGGCGGCCTGCCCGGCGGCCTGGTCGCGGTGGCGCTCGGCACCGGCATCGCCTGGCTCACGCACGTCGCGCCAGTCGGCGCCGCGCCGTCCGGAGGCGCTCATCTCTCGCTGCCGGTGCCGGTCATAGGCGACCTGCTCGAGGCCCTGAGCAACGGTCAGTGGCTGGCGTACATCTCGGTGATCCTGCCCATGGGCCTGTTCAGCGTCATCGGATCGCTGCAAAACATCGAGTCGGCCGAGGCCGCCGGCGACAGCTTCGAGACGCGTCCCGCACTGGCGGTAAACGGCATCGGCACGCTCGCCGCGGCCTTGTTCGGTTCTTGCTTCCCCACCACGATCTACATCGGTCACCCGGGCTGGAAGGCGATGGGCGCCCGCGCCGGCTACTCGGTGCTCAATGCCGCCTTCTTCACCGTGGTCTGCTTCTCGGGCACGCTGGCGTACATCGCGTGGGCGATTCCGATCGACGCCGGCATGGCGATCGTGCTCTGGATCGGCATGGTGATCACCGCACAGGCGTTCCAGGCGACACCCAAGGAGCACGCTCCGGCGGTCGTCATGGGATTGCTGCCGGGGGTCGCCGCCTGGGGCGCCCTGCTGGCGAAGAACGGCCTGCGCGCCGCGGGTGTCGGCGTCCCCGGCGGACCGCCGTTCTCGGAGCAACTGATTCCCGCCTTCAAAGCGTCGGACACCTGGATCCACGGCGCCTTCGCGCTCGAGCAGGGCTTCATCCTGACCGCGATGATCCTCTCCGCGGCCACCGTGGCGGTGATCGAGCGGCGCTTCCAGATCGCGGCGCTCTGGTGCGGCATCGGCGCGTTGCTCGCCACCGTCGGATTGCTGCACTCCTACGCCTTCACCCCCGGCGATACCGTGGTGGCGCTCGCCCCCGGGTGGCCGTGGGCGGCGGGCTACGCGGTCATGGGCACGATCTTCCTGCTCGCCCGTTGGGTGACGGTCGAGGGCGAAGGGCACTGAGCGATCGTGGCTGGCGCCGCGCATCGGCGCCGTGGGCGAGGCGTGCCGACGCGACCACGGCCGGGCCTGCGGCGAGGAGGCGCAACGCCGCACGCAGCGCCGGAACCCGGCGGGATGCAATCGATTCGGGCTTTTCGGTCAGGGCTTCGGCTTCGATGCCGGCAGGTCGCGCGCCGTGCCGTCGTGCTGGAAGGCGACGCGGTTGTGTGAGCCGTCGCAGAACGGCTTGCTCTCCGAATGCCCGCAGCGGCACAGGGACACCACCGTCCGCCCCGCCAGACCGTAAGAGGTTCCCGATTCGTCGCTGATCACCAGATTCTCGCCCTCGACCCGCAAGGGTCCGTTGCTGCGTACGACGATCTTCATCCCGATTTCCTTTCCGTTGCGAGCTGGCCGGATCCAAGACGCTCGAACGGAATGTCGAGAATCGGATACTGCCGCCAATCCTTGTAGTCGAAGTGCCACCACTCGAACTCGTAGACCGTGAAGCCCTCGGCCTCCATGGCAGCGCGCAGGAGGTCGCGCGTGCGACGCTGCTCGGCCGTGCCGCCAGCGTACTGCGGATACGAGCGCTCGCTCATCTCGTCATAGGCGCCGGTCATTTCGATCTCTTTGCCGGTCGCAAGATCGTAGAGCGAGAGATCGACGGCGCAGCCGCGATTGTGCCGCGAGCCCTGCCGCGGATCCGCCACGAACTGTTTCTTGTCGGCGGGAGTGGCGTCCCAGAACTGCTTGGTCACCGCCCACGGACGGTAGCCGTCGAAGATCAGCAGGCCGTAGCCCTGCGCCAGCAGCGTGCGCGCGGCGCGCACCAGCGCCTCCGCTGCGGGTCGCTGCAGGAAGGCCCGGGCCTGGCGGTACACCGGCCGGCCGAGGAAGTTCTGGGCAGTCGCATAGCGGATCTCGAGCCGGATCGAGGGCGCGAGACCCCCGAGCTCGACCAGATCCGCAGCGCGGAACGGGCCGCGCTCTCGCGGCGGGTGCGCGGTGCAGCCGGCGAGCGACGCGCACAGCAGCGCGAGCGCGATCGGCATCACACGGTTTCGCGAGGTCATTCGTGGTCCCTCCAGCGCAGACCCGGCGCGCCGCGTTCGTGCAGTCCCAGGCGGTCCATCACCCGCAGGGCGTAGTGATCGAGAAAGCGCTCGATCTCTTCGCCACCGATGTAAAAGGCCGGAATCGGCGGCAGGATTACCGCTCCGGCGTAGGCCAGACGACGCAGGTTCTCCAGATGCAGGATCTGGAGCGGCGTCTCGCGGAAACCGAGCACCAGCGGCCAGCCCTCCTTGAGCGCCACGGCGCCCGCACGGTGGATCAGCGTGCGGCCGGCGCCGCTCGCGAAGGCGCCGAGCGTGGCCGCGCTGCACGGCAGGACGACCGTGCCGTCGAGGCGATAGGACCCGGAGGAGATCGGCGCGTCGAGCGCGTTGTCGCGATGCACCGTCATCTTGGCGGTCGCCGCGGGTGACAATCCCGCCGCGGCCATGAGGTCCTGGGCACTCGCACGATCCGGCCCCAGCTCGTGTCTGAGCACCTGGCTCGCGCCGCTCGAGACCACCAGGTGCACGCGCTCGACTTCCGGGCGCTCCGCCAGCGCGCGCAGCAGATGACGCGGCAGCAGCATGCCCGAGGCACCGGAGACGAGCAGAGCGACGCGATGCGGCATGAGCGGCGATCTTACGTGCATCCCGGCGCGGCCGGGAGCCGTGACCAGGCCGGCGCAGGCGGGTGGGAACTCCCGGCCTGGCCGCCGGGTCCAAACCGGCATGCGACCCACCCTAGAGCCCCCCGTCCTGCGTAGCGACATCAATGTGACGCCCTTCGTCGATGTCTGTCTGGTGCTCTTGATCATCTTCATGGTGATCGTCCCGATCCTCACCAACGGGCCCGCCGTGCAGCTTCCCGAGACCGCCGCGCCGCGGCCGCTTGCCGCCTCCGCGAAGCTGCTGACGCTGCGCTTCGACGGCTCGCTCGACCTCGACGGACGCTCAGTCACCGCCGGCGAGCTGCCGGAGCTGCTGCGGCTCCTGCACGCCGCCGGTGAGCGGCTGCAGGTGCGGGCGGACCGCCGGCTGCCGTATCGCGACGTGCGCGCCGCGTTGGCCACCGCGAGCCGCGCCCAGTTCTCGGGCGCCGAGCTCGCGACCCTGCAGCAGCGGCATTCGGCCGCGCAGCCCTGACTGCGTCCGCGACGCCTCGGCGCGCGGCTCCGGAGCCGCGCGGTGCGCGGTAGGATCCCGCGCACGGTGATCGGCAAGACGCTGTCGCACTACCGTGTCCTCGAGCGCCTGGGGGTAGGCGGCATGGGCGAGGTGTACCTGGCCGAGGATCAGCGCCTGCACCGGCCGGTGGCGCTCAAGCTGTTGCGCGGCGATGGCCCGGGGGCCGAGTTGTTGCGCGCCCGCTTGTTGCGCGAGGCGCGCGCGGCGTCGGCCCTCAGCCACCCGAACATCGCAGTGATCTACGAGGTGGACGACGCCGAGCTCGATGGCCGCATGCTCGCCTTCCTCGCCATGGAGTACGTGCCCGGACAGACGCTGGCCGACTGGGCGCGCAGCCGCAAGCCGACCCTGGACGAGCGCCTGCAGGTCGTCCAGCAAGTGATCGATGCCCTGTCGCTCGCCCATCAGCGCGGCATCGTGCATCGCGACGTCAAGCCCTCGAACCTGGTGGTGGACGGCTGCTGCCGGGTGAAGGTACTCGACTTCGGATTGGCCACCCAGACGCCGTTCGGCACCGACGATCTGTCGACCTGGAGCCGTGACCCGGCGGGCGGCATTGCGGGAACGGTGGCGTACATGTCCCCCGAACAGGCCGTCGGCCGCGACGTCGATGCCCGGTCCGACCAGTTCGCGCTCGGCGTCGTGCTCTACGAGCTGCTCTCGGGCGTCTCGCCGTTCCGCGGCGCGAACGCCGTGGCGACGCTCGACGCGGTGCTGCACGCCGATCCCGAGCCACTGCCGATTCACCTCGTCGACGAGAGCGCGCCGGCGCTCGATCGTGTGGTGCGTCGCATGCTGGCGAAGAACCGCGAAGAGCGCTATGCCGATCTCGAGGCCGTGGCGGCGGACCTGCGCGCCGCGAGAGCGGGCGGGCTCCAGGCCGGCGCGATGGACCGACCGACCGGCCCTGCGCTCGCCGTGCTGCCCTTCGCCAACCTGAGCGGACGACCGGAGGACGACTGGCTGGGGGCCGGTGTGGCGGAGACCCTGACCACGGACGTGCGCGGCCTCGCGGGCGTCGAGGTGCTGTCGCGCCAGCGGGTGGACGAGGCGCTACGGCGCCTGGGCGGCGCGCCCGCGGACGATGCCGCGGCGCTGCGCCTGGCGCGATCCATCGGGGCGCACTGGGTGCTCACCGGCAGCGCACAGCGCAACGCCGACGCCGTGCGCCTCACGGCCCGGCTCCTCGAGACCGCCTCCGGTTCGACGTTGAGCTCGGCGCGCCTCGACGGTTCGGCGGCCGAGCTCTTCCAGATCCAGGATCGGCTGGTGCAGGCCGTCGTCGCCGGCTTGAGCCGGCCGGGCACGGCGCCGGCTCCCGTCGAGGAGACGCGCGTGGTGGCGGCGTACGAGGCTCTCGCCAAGGGCCTGCTCAACGTGCGTAGCGAGAGCTACGAGGCGCTCGACCGGGCGCTGCTCTTCTTCGAGCGCGCCGTCGCCGCCGACCCGGGCTACGCGCGCGCTCATCTCGAGCTGGGCGTGGCGTTGTCCTCGAAGGCCCAGTATCTGAACGCGCCCGAGGAGCACGAGCGTGCCGTCGCCAGCCTGTTGCGCGCGCTCGAGCTCAAGCCCGGCATGGCCCGCGCCTGGCGCGAGCTCGGCGCGGCTCTGGTCTCCGCCGGACGCATGGTCGAGGGCATCGCGCGGCTCGAGCAGGCGCAGGCTCTCGCCCCGGAGGATCCGCTGGTGCTGGCCGGCCTCGCTCGCGCCTACTTTCTCGGGCGAGCCGCGTTCGGCGACGCGGCGACCCTGTTCGAGCGCGCGCTCGAGCACAACCCACACGCCGGCTGGTACTGGCTGCAGCTCGCGCACTGTTGCGCGCTGCTGCGCGACTTCGCCCGCGGCGAGCGCGCCGCGCAACGCGCCATCCGGCTGCAGGAGGAGTTCCTGTCCGGGCGCGAGGGCCTGCCCATCGTCGGCGCTTACATGCGCTTCGGCCATCTGTTGGCGCTGCAGAATCGACCGGCCGAGGCGTTGGAACAATTCCAGCAGGAGCTCGCTTTCCTACAGCGCGTGGAGCACGCTCTGCGCGGTCGCATCACGATCGAGCTCCACGTGCGTCTCGGCACGGCGCGTCGGGCGCTCGGCCACGAGGCCGCGGCTCGGGCCGACTTCGCGGCGGCCAGCGAGGCCTTCGCCCGCCGCGTGGCGCTCGGCGCGGACGACCCGTTCACCCGGTTCTACGCCGCTGCCGGCGCGGCCGCCCTCGGCGACGCCGACGCCGCGGTCGACCTGCTGCGGGGCGCCGCCGCCGAACGTCCCGCCTTCACGCTGGCTCGCTTGCGCCAGGAGCCGGAGTTCGAAACTCTGCGCGGCGACTCCCGAGTGCGCGAGCTCCTCGCCGACTGACCGGCCGGCCCCGGAGCGATCGGTCAGTGGCGGTCCGTCGCGGATCCGAACGGGGCCAGGAAGCGCAGGGTCTGCGTGCGCGCAGCGCCGGTTGCGTGGTCGCGCACCACGACCGTGAGCATCACCGGCGCCGCCAAGCGCTCGCGCTCGATCGCGACCGAAACCGCGAGGTGTAGATCCGACAGCGACGGCACGGTGACGCGGGGGGTCGAGACCTTGATGTCGGCTTCGACGGGCGAGGTGACCTCGATGTCGAAGGTCGCGGCCTGCGGGTTCTTGTTCACCAGATGGATGTCGAAGGCGTTGCGGATGTTCTCGCCGTCGACGACGAAGGGATTGCCGCCGCTCGGGCGCAGCAGATTTGCTTCGAACGGAGTGCGCGTGCCCAACGCTCCGAGGAGGATGGACGAGGCCACGAGCATCAGCAGCGCGTAGATGACCAATCGGGGCCGCAGCGTGCGCACCGGCAGGCCCTTCTGCTTCTGCGACGACATCAAAGCGATCAAGCCGGTCGGTCGGCCGATCTTCACCATGACTTCGTCGCAGGCATCGACACATTGCAGACAGGCGAGGCACTCCATCTGCAGACCGTTGCGAATGTCGATGGCCGTCGGGCACACCACGACACAACGCTGGCAGTCGATGCAGTCTCCCAGGGGCGGCGCTGCGGCGGCGGCGTGCTTGGCGATCTTGCCCCGCGGCTCACCGCGCCGTTCGTCGTACGTGACCGTGATCGAGTCGCGATCGTGCAGGATCGACTGCATGCGCCCGTACGGACAGACCACGACGCAGAACTGCTCGCGAAACCAGGCAAAGTTGAACTCCAGGATCGTCGCGAAGCCGATGATGAGCCCGAACGCCACCCAATGGCTCGACGGGCCTTCGCGGATCATCGCCAGCAGCTCCCAGGGGCCGACGAAGATGGCGGCCGCCGCGTGCGCGATCGCCAAGGAGACCGCCAGGAACGACAGGTGCTTGGCGGTGGCGCGCACGCCTCGCGCCATCGTCATCGGCTCCTTCGCGAGGCGCATGCGCTGCTCGCGCGAACCATCGAAGAAACGCTCGATCGGGCGGTAGACACCTTCCAGGAATACAGTCTGCGGACAGGCCCAGCCGCACCACAATCGCCCTCTCCAGGCCGTGACCAGGAGGAGGGCGAAGACGAAGGTGAGGGCCAGCAGGACCACCATCCAGAAGTCCTGCGCGTTGAAGGTATGGCCGAAGAGGAAGAACCGGCGGTTCGCGAAGTCGAGCAGAATCGACGGGTGGCCTCCGATCGGAACCAAGGGAGCGACCACATAGAAGCCGATCAGCAGCACGAACAACAGGCGGCGCCTGGTGAGCCACTTGCCGCGGACATCCGCGGGGTGCACCATCAGGCGCGACCCATCCGGCCGCATGGAACCGAGAATCGGAGGCGGTTGCGTCACGACGTCCTTTCTTAGTCCACCGGGTTGCCCTGGGGCGCCTTGCCCGGCACATTGGTATTGCGGATCGTCAGCACGAAGGCCGCGATGTTGCGCATCTTCTCGTCGCCCAGGATGCGGCCCCACTGCGGCATGCCTTTCTCCGGGTAGCCCTCGGTCATCGACTTCAGGATGTCGGTGGGCTGACCACCGTGGATCCAGTAGCGGTCGGTCAGGTTGGGACCGATGTTTCCGGAGCCGTTGGCGAGATGGCAGGCCGCGCACATGGTGACGAACACCGTTCGTCCGGCCTCGACGGCGGCCCCGTTGTGCGACAGCGCGATCAGCGCTTCCGCCGACGTCGGGTTGCGTCGAATGCGCTCCTGCAGCATGGCTTCGACCTGCGCCTTGTACACCTCGGGCGGGGTCGGCAGGATCTTGGCCGTGTGATAGATGAACCAATACCCGAACGCGAATACCATGGTGCCGAAGAGGATGAACAGCCACCAGTTCGGCAGGCGGTTGTCCTCTTCCTGAATGTCGTCGTAGATGTGCACGACCTCTTCGGTCATCTTCTTGATCGGATCTTGGCTACTCACGGCTTCACCTCGCTCGTCACGGTCGATGTCCCATCGTGTAGCGGCAGGGCCGCCACCGCGTCGAAGTCGTTCTCGTGCTTGTGGGCGAACGTCCGCAGCAGAACCAGGACGAACGCCACCAGAAAGAAGATCAGGCCGAGGATCGGCAACAGCGAGCCCTCGAGCGTCGAGTAGAACTCCTTGTACATCACGGCAGGCCTCCCCCCGGTGCGCCAGCCGCCGGCGGCGCCGGCGCCGGGACAGGGGCGGGCGCGGTCACGGCCGGCGCGGCTGCCGCCGCGGTCAGAGGAACACCGCGGTCACGGCCGAGACGCTGCAGGTAAGCGATCAACGCCACCAGCTCGCTGTCGCGGTCGAGCTTCACGCCGTTCTGGTCGAGGTCCGTGACGACGTTTTGAGCCTGGGCGTACTCCGCCGCCTCGGCGCCGTCGATCTCGGCGTTGGTATACGGCACGCCCAGCTTCTGCATGAGAGCGAGCTTGCGCGTCGCCAACTTGACGTCGATGTGCGACGTCGCGAGCCACGGATACGGCGGCATGTTGGAGCCCGGGCTGGTCGAGCGCGGATCGAGGAGATGGGAGTAGTGCCAGAGCGCCGGATACTTGCCGCCGACCCGCTCCAGGTCTGGGCCGGTGCGCTTCGAGCCCCACTGGAATGGGTGATCGTAGATGAACTCTTCGGCCCGCGCCGCTGCGCCGTAGCGCTGATACTCGGCGATCATCGGACGGATCATCTGCGAGTGGCAGGTGTAGCAACCTTCCCGGATGTAGATATCGCGCCCCTGCAACTCGAGCGGTGAATAGGGCTTCTGCGCCGTGCCGGTCTGCGGCACGGCCTGCTTGATGAGGATCGTGGGCAGCAGCTCGGCAACGCCGCCGACCAGGATCGAGAGCAGGACGAGCACCGTGAAGGCGAGCGGCCGGCGTTCGATGATCGAGAACCACGATTCCTTGCCCGCCGCGCGGTCGCGCTTGCTGATCACGTAGCCCGCCTCGGCGACCACGAAAACCAGGATCGCCAGCACGATGGCTGGAATCACCGAAACAAAGACGAAGAGCGTGGCGGCGGCAAAGCCGAGGATGCTGAACCACAGCGGCCGGCCCGCGAGCACCGTGCCGATACCCACTGGATCCTTGACCGGCGTGTCCTCCACCATCACATCGACCGTGCCGTTGACCGGCTTGGCGCCGCGTACCGTCATCAGCAGGTTCCAGATCATCATCACGAAGCCGACGAAGTACATCGTTCCGCCGACGACGCGCACCATGTACATGGGGCGCACGGCGAGCAGCGTCTCGACGAAGCTTGGGTAGACCAAGGTGCCGTCCGGGTTGGTCGCCCGCCACATCAGGCCCTGCGTGACGCCGGACACCCACATGGCGACCATGTAGATGACGATGCCGATGGTGGCCAGCCAGAAGTGCAGCTCGGCGGCCTTCTTCGAGTACAGGTCGCGCTTGTAGATGCGCGGGATCAGCCAATAGAACATGCCCGCGGCCATCAAGCCGTTCCAGCCCAGCGCGCCACCGTGCACGTGCCCGATGATCCAGTCGGTGTAGTGCGCCAGAGAGGAAACGCTCTTGATCGAGAGCAGGGGCCCCTCGAACGTCGACATGCCGTAGAAGGTGACCGCGGCGACGAAGAACTTGAGCACCGGCTCCTCGCGCACCTTGTGCCACGCGCCGCGCATGGTGAGCAGGCCGTTCAGCATGCCGCCCCAGGACGGTGCCCACAGCATCAGACTGAAGACCATGCCCAGGGACTGCGCCCAGTCCGGCAGCGCCGTATACAGGAGGTGATGCGGACCGGCCCAGATGTACATGAACACCAGCGACCAGAAGTGCACGATCGACAGGCGATAGGAGTACACCGGCCGCTCCGCCGCCTTGGGCAGGAAGTAGTACATGATGCCCAGGATCGGAGTGGTGAGGAAGAAGGCCACGGCGTTGTGCCCGTACCACCACTGCACCAGCGCGTCTTGAACCCCGGAATAGATGGAGTAGCTCTTCCACAGCGAGAGCGGCAGCGCCAGCGAGTTCACGATGTGCAGCACCGCCACCGTCACGATGGTCGCGATGTAGAACCACAACGCAACGTAGAGGTGTTTCTCGTTTCGTTTGGCGAGCGTCCAGAAGAAATTGACCGCGAACACCACCCAGATCACGGCGATCGCGATGTCGATCGGCCACTCGAGCTCGGCGTATTCCTTCGAAGTCGTGATGCCCAACGGCAGCGTGATGGCCGCCGCGACGATGATCAGCTGCCAACCCCAGAAGTGGATCTTGGTGAGCAGATCCGACGCCATGCGCTGACGCAGCAGCCGCTGCGTCGAGTAGTAAATGCCGGCGAACATCATGTTGCCGACGAAGGCGAAGATCACCGCGTTGGTGTGCAGCGGGCGCAGACGCGAGAACGTCAGGTACGGGATGCTCATGTTCAGCTGCCACCACGACAGCTCGCTGGCGATCCAGACTCCCACCAGCATGCCGACGGCGCCGAACAGCAGCGATGCGAAGATGAAACTCCGCACGATCCCGTCGTCATATTCGATGCGTTGCGTGTGCATCACTTCTCCTCCCTAGAGTTCAATGAAGACGTCTGCGTCGGACCGGGTTTCGATGGGCCGTCGTCCGGCTGCCGGTCGTCCTCGAGCGGCGCGAGCGCCAACCGGTCGCTGTGCTCGAAGGTGCGCGCGCGCACGGTGGCGATGAACAGCACCACGGCGCCGGCGACCAGCATGAGGCTGACGAAAACCTGCAACGAAAGGACATTCATGACTCGGCCTCCGCCGTGCGGATGACTCCCGTCGGCGCCGCGTCCCGATCGGACGGCGCCGCGAGACTCCACGCGGTGCGTGTAAGCAGGAACAGCGTGCTCGACGGCATGAGGACGGCGGCGAGCAGCGGCGACATGCGGCCGGCCAGGCAGAGGCCGATCGCGAAGGTGTTGTAGACCAGCGCCGAGAGCAGCAGACCGCGCACGACGTGCTGCAAGCGGAGCGACGCCGCGAGCGCGTCGCCGAGCGGGCGCAGCCCTTCGCCGACGATGAAGAAGTCGCTCTTGGCGGGCATCACCGGGCGGTCGATGGCCGGCGTGCCGGCGACGAAGGCGCGCTCGAAGGCGAGGGCGTCGTTCACGCCGTCGCCCAGAAACAGGGTGTCGTCGTGGTCGAGCGCCTCGACGGCGCGGGCCTTGGCTTCCGGCACCAGCCGGGAGAAGGCGCGCTCGGCCGGGATTTCCAGCCGTCGCGCGAGGGCCTCGACGCGCTCCGCGCCGTCGCCCGAGAGCAGCCAGGATTCGTATCCCGCCGCGGACAGGGCGCCGATCTGGCGCGCGGCATCCGGGCGCAGCGCTTCGCGCGTTTCGAGCGTCGCGACGAGCTCGCCGTCACGCGCCAGCACGGTCAGCTCACGATCGACGTCGGCCGCCCAGTCGCCCCGACCCAGACGCCAGCAGCCGTCGGCACGCAACCACTCGACGCCGCGCCCCGGGCGCTCCGCGATCTCGGCGGCAGCGTCGTAGCGCACGTCGAATCCCGCGAGCGCCGCGGCGACGCAGGCGCTCGCCGGGTGAGCGCTGCGCGCCGCGAGGTTGTACGCCACGTCGCGCTGTGTCGCACTGAGGCGACCGAGGGCCTCTGGGTCGAGCAGCTCCAGGCGGCCGAGCGTGAGCGTTCCGGTCTTGTCGAACAGCAGCCGGCGGACCCGGGGCAGGCGGTCGAGAAGATCGCTGCTGCGCACGAAGAAGCCCTGGCGGCGCAGACTGGCCTGCGTGAGCTCGTATGCGAGCGGGATCGCGATGCCGATCGCGCACGGACAGGTGACGACCAGCAGCGCCGCCGCGACGTTGATCGCGCGATCGACGCCCTGGGGCAGCCAGACGGCGAAGCCGACCGTGGCGAGCACCAGGACGCCCAGCACCCACCCGCGCGCCAGGCGATTCCAGGCGCGCTGGTGTGCGCTCGGGCGCTGCCTTCGCGGCTGCGGCTGGCGCAGCAGGGCGACGAGGGGAGAATCGGCGAACGCGGTCGCCGCCGTGGCGTGAAACGCGTTGCTGCCGGCGTTGAAGCTGCCGGCCGGGATCGCGCCGCCAGCCTCGAGCTCGCGCGCGTCGGATTCGCCGGTGATCCAATCGGTGCGAATCGACGCGCTGCGGTCGAGCAGCGTCGCGGTCACCGGTACGAGATCGCCCGGCGCCACGAGCAGCCGATCGCCGGCCTTCACCTGCGGCGCGCGGCGCAGCTCGACGCGCTCGCCGTGCACCACGCGCACCATGATGCCGTCGGCCCCGTCGTCCTCGAGCAGGTAGCGCCGGTTGCGCTCGAGCACTCGGTCCTGCAGCAGTCGACCGAGCAGCATCAGACAGATGAACACGTTGAGCGTGTCGAAGTACGCCGTGTCCCCGCGGCCGTGGCGAAGCTGCGCCAGTGAAATGCCGTAGACGGCGAGGATGCCGGCGGCGATCGGCAGATCGAGGTGCAGCACGCCGCTCTCGAGGCTCCGCCAGGCCGACTTGAAGAAGGGCCAGCCGCCGATCGCCACCACGGCGCTCGAGAGCACCAGCGAAAGGATGGTGAAGAGGCCGAAGACCGCGCGGTCGTCGATCGAGCCAGTCGGCTTGAGACCGAAGTAGAAGCTGACGGAAAACAGCATGACGTTCACGGCGAGGGCCGCGCAGATGCCGAGTCGAAGCGGGAGATCGATGGAGCTGCGGGAGGAGGTCTTGCGCGCGGGGCCGAACTGGTAGCCGAAGCGTTCGACCTCCTGAACCCAGTCTCGCGCCGCGAACTGGCCGCGCGCCCACACCAGGCGCACCTTGCCCAACGCCGGATTCACGGTCAGCCCGTTGCCGCCGCCGCGCCGACGGAAGGTCTCGTTCAGCAGCCACACGCAGGCCGCGCAATGCACGCCCTGCACGTCGAGGTCGAGAGCGCACAAAGCGTCGCCGCTCCCTGCCTCGGCAGTCTCGAGCAACGGTTCGAGCCAAGCGTGGCTCGTAGGCGGCTGGCCGGCCGCCGGCGCCGTGACCTGAGATCCCGCGAGCTCGTAGTAGCGCTCGAGCCCCGCATCGAGCAGCAGGCGTTGGACGCCCTCGCAACCGCTGCAGCAGTAGTGCGAGCTGCCCGCGGTGGGCGGGATCGGCGCTCGGCAGTGCCGGCAGCGCGGCGCGTCTTTGGATGTCCTTGACAATGCCTACTCCTAGGGGTGGCGCGCGTTGCGTCACACCAACGGCAGAGTAGAGATCGATGTTCGGACTGTCGCCACTCCTTTGGGCAGGCGGGATCGGCGCGCTGGTGGGGGGCGCGACGGGATCGCTGCATTGTGCGTTGATGTGCGGACCGTTGGCGTGCGCCACGCTGCCTCCGACCGGTGGCGCGCGGCGACGCGCGGCGCTCGCCTGGCACACCGGACGGCTGCTCGCGTACGCGACGGTGGGCGGCTTGCTCGGCGCACTCGGACAGGGCGTGGCCGCGACGCTCGCGCTGCGCGTCGAGCCCGTGCTGCCGTGGCTCATGGCCGCCGGCTTGGTCGCCAGCGCCTTCGAGGTTGGGCGCCATCTGCCGGCGGTGCCCTGGCTCGCGCGCGCCTCGCGTGGTTTGGCGCGCGCCGCCGTCGGGCTCGATCCCACGACGCGCGCCGGCCTCTTCGGCGCCGCGACGCCGCTGCTCCCTTGCGGGCTGCTCTACGGAATGTTCCTCGCCGCGGTCGCCACGGGCTCCGGACCCGCGGGCGCCGGAATGATGTTGCTATTCGCATTGGGCGGCGTCCCGGCACTCGCCGGGACCCAGGCGAGCGCCGGGCTCGGCGAGCGCTTCCCCGCTGCGGCTCGGTTCCTACGGCGCGCCGTGCCGCTTGCGGCGGCAGCAGTACTGGTGTGGCGAGCGCTGGTCGCCGGACCCGGGAGCGATCCGCCGCAGTGTCACTGAACGCCGGGCGCTACCGAACGCACGCGGCGTGAACGAATTCAGCGGGGTTCGATCGGTCGCGACGACGCCGTCGCCGCGGCGGAGGGCGGCGCGGCATTCGAGGGACGTCCGGCGGAAGTGGGATAGGCGGGAAAGCTGGTGGGCCTCTTCGGCTGGCGCGCCCGCGCCGTGCGAAAGCGCGTCCACAGCGCCACCAGGACGGCGATCGCGAACGGCGCGAAACGCAGCAGGCGACCGACGTCCTGGGGCGAAAGATCCATGGCGCTCGTGCCTTAGGCGTCGAGCTTCTTGCGCGCGTTCTTGAGCAGCAGGTAGCAAAGCACGCCGAAGACCGCCGCGCAGAGAATGCCACCCGAGACCACGCCGTTCTTGATCGGATCGTAGAACTTGGTGCCGAGATCGAGCTTCTCGAGCAGCGTCGGGTTCTCCATGTGGAGCATGGAGTCGCCGACGAAGGCCACGAGCGCGACCAGTACCCCGCCGAGAGAGCCTCCCGCCACCAGCCCGGTGGCGTAAAGCATGCCCGAAGAGAGCTCGCTCTCCTCCTTGCGATTGGCCAGCTTGTCGGCGATCGCCTTGATCATGCCGCCGATCCAGATCGGGAACGTCGTCGAGAGCGGCAGATACGCGCCGACCGCCCAGGACAGGGCGTGCGCACCGGCCATCTGCGCCATGAACGCCAAGCCGACGCCGACCAGCACCGGCGCCCACGGCAGATTCTTGGCCAGCAAACCCTTGATGATCGTCGCCATGAGCGTCGCCTGCGGCGCCGCGAGCTTCGGTCCGCCGATGCCGTGGAGCTCACCGCCGGCGTAGGTCTTGTCGAGCAGGAAGAGCGTGCCGCCGATCACCACCGTCGAGACCAGCACGCCGATGATGAAACCCCACTGCTGGCGCCGTGGAGTGGCGCCGACCAGGAAGCCGGTCTTGAGGTCTTGCGACGTCGCGCCGGCGTTGGCCGCCGCGATGCAGACCAGGGCGCCGACGCAGAGCGCCACCGCCTGATACGCGTCGCCGGTGAGGCCGAAGAGCACGAACACGATGCAGGTGCCCATGATGGTCGCGATCGTCATGCCGGAGATCGGGTTCGAGGACGTGCCGATGATGCCGACGATGCGGCTGGACACCGTGACGAAGAAGAAGCCGAACAGGACCACCAGGGCGGAGAGCAGCAGCGAACCCGGGAACTGGCCGGGGATCTGCGGCAGCACCGCGATGATGAGGGCAAGCGCGGCCGCGCCGCCGATCACCCAACCGAGGCCGATGTCGTCCTCGGTACGGATCTTCTTCACCTCACCGGTTCCGCCCTTCATCGATTTCACCGACTCGCGGAACGCCGACACGATGGTCGGCAGGGTCTTGATCAGGGTCATGACGCCGGCGCACGCCACGGCCCCGGCACCGATGTAGCGGATGTACGCGCGATAGATCCATTCCGCATGCGAATTCGAGGCCCGCCAGGCGTCCGAGAAGCCCAACTTCGTCAGGTCGTCGACGATGCGGGTTTCGGGCACGATCCAGGAGATCAGCGGAATCAGTGCCAGCCAGGCGAGCACCCCACCCGACGCGAGCTCGCCGGCGATCTTCGGGCCGATGATGTAGCCGAGGCCGAGGTACTCCGGAGTGACGTCGCTGCGCAGCGTGGCGTCGGGGAAGACGCTGTCCTTCTTGGTCTGGAACCAGGTAGCGGTCTCGTTCCACAGACCGAGGATGCCGTAGAGGAACTTGTAGAGCATCGAGGCGCCGACGCCCGCGAACACCATCTTCGCGAGGTCACCGCCGCGCTCGCCGGCGATCAGCACGTCGGCGCAGGCTGTGCCTTCCGGGTAGGGCAGGTTGCCGTGTTCCTTGACGATCAGCGCCCGACGCAGCGGGATCATGAACAACACACCCAGCGTGCCGCCGATCGCCGCGAGCAGGAAGATCGTGAAGTAGTTGAAGTATTGCGCGCCATTGGCGAGGAACAGCATCGCCGGCACCGTGAAGACCACGCCCGCCGCCACCGACTCGCCCGCCGAGCCGATGGTCTGCACCATGTTGTTCTCGAGGATGGTCGAGTTGCCGATGCGCTTGAAGACCGCGATCGAGAGCACGGCGATCGGCACCGACGCCGACACGGTCAGGCCGGCGCGCAGGGCGAGATACACCGTGGCAGCGCCGAAGATGATGCCGAAGATCGAGCCCAGAATGATGGCCTTGGGCGTGAACTCCGGGATCTCCTGCGATGCCGGCACGAAGGGTTCGAACTTCTCCGGGTTCGTCGCGGACATTCTTCCTCCCCGAAACAGCGTTCTGGTGGCTTTTGCCCCGCGACTCTAGCCCGCGCCGTGCCCCGGTGCAAGTGTGCGAACAGATTGATTTGAAAGGGTTTACTCGAGGGCGACGGGCGGATGCTACAATTCCCGTCAAGTTCTCCGAGCCCGCGCCGGGTTCTTCCGGCCCCCAGGGGCTCGCCCCCCCGCTTCGAGCGGGGATCAACTCGAACAGGAGTTCACGTGAACCAGAGATTCGAACCGAGCGGGGTACAGCGATGACCCCATGGTGGTCGCGCCCGACCTCGGACGCAGGTAACGAACCAGCCGCAGGAAACCCCGAGACACCGCAGGAAACTCCATTCGCCGGCGGACCCGTTTCCGCCGCCTCGCCGCTCAGCGAGAGCCGCTTCTTCGACGCCGAGCCCGAACCCGAAGCCGAGTCCAGCCCGTCCGCGCCGGCGCCCGAAGCGCCCGCGGAGCCGAGCGCGGAGTCCTGGGTGGTGGGCGAGCGCACCGAAGAGGTCGCCGTCGAGCGGCCGGCGGTCGATCCGTTCTCGCTGCCGTACGACGACGAAGTCGACGGCGTCGAGGGCGACGCCGCCAGTGAGCTCGAGCCGCTCGAAGGCGCGGACGGCAACGACGGTGAGAATGATCTGGACGAAGACGAGGAGGGCGAGGGCGAAGCCGAAGGCGAAACCGAGGGCGAGACCGGCACCGCTGAAACCGGCGAGCGCACGGGCCGCAAGCGGGGCCGCCGCGGCGGTCGCCGGCGCCGGGGTCGGGAGCGCACCGGCGAGAACGGCGATGCCGTGGAGCCGGCGGTCGCCGCGCAACGGCCAGCGGCCGAGCGCCCGGAGCGCCCAGAGCGTGATCGAGCCGAGCGCGAGCGTTTCGAGATGCCGCGCCCCGAGCGCGCCGCTCGCGCCGAGCGTGTCGATCGCAACGAAATCGCCGAGCTACCGCCGGTCGATCTCGAGAGCCTGACCCGGCAGATCTATCTGTCGATGCCCGAGCGTTCCCAAAGCGTCGCCGACGAGCGCAAGATCGCGCTGTTCTGCGATCTCGAGAACGTGGCGCTCGGCGTGCGCGACTCCGAGGTCAAGAAGTTCGACATCAACCTGGTGCTCGAGCGCCTGCTCGAGAAGGGCAAGATCATCGTCAAGCGCGCCTACTGTGACTGGGAGCGCTACAGCGACTACAAGCGCACCTTCCACGAGGCGGCGATCGAGATGATCGACATTCCGCAGAAGCACTACTCGGGGAAGAACAGCGCCGACATCAAGATGGTGGTCGACGCGATGGACCTCTCCTATTCCAAGGAGCATCTCGACACCTTCGTGCTGCTGTCGGGCGATTCCGACTTCTCGCCGCTGGTCTCGAAGCTCAAGGAGAACAACAAGTACGTGATCGGCATCGGCGTCAAGAACTCCTCGTCGGCCCTGTTGGTCGACAACTGCGACGAGTTCATCTACTACGAGGATGTCTGGCGCGATCAGCACAGCGGTCCGCAGCTCGAAGGCATGACCAAGAAGCAGGCCGAGGTGTTCGGCTTGATGATCGACGCCATTCAGGCCCTGAAGCGCGAGAACAAGGACGTGCTCTGGGGCTCGATGATCAAGCAGACCATGAAGCGCAAGAAGCCGTCCTTCAACGAGGGCTACTTCGGCTACTCGACGTTCTCGGAGCTGCTCGAGGACTCCGAGCGCCGCGGCATCGTGAAGCTCAAGAAGGACCAGCGCTCGGGCAGTTACATCGTCACCGGCTTCGCTTCGCGCCGCTAAGCAGAATTCGCACCACAACGACGCGGGGGCGCGGCTCGTCCGGCCCCCGCGTCTTCTTTTCGCGGCCGGTCCCGCGACGGTAGGCCCGCGAATCGCGCGGCGTATTCTTCGCAATCGTGACCGAGATCGCATTTCTCACTCTATTTCTCGGGCTCACCGCCGGCGCGCAGGACGTGGCCGTAGACGTTCGTGGCCCGGTAGCCGCGGTCGAGATCCGACTCGACGCCGTGCGTGTCGCGTTGATCGAGCGCGCGCCCTGGCAGGTCCGTGTGGACTTCGGAACTTCGTTGCTGCCCCATCGCCTCGAAGCGCGGGCCCTCGACGCCAAGGGAACGGTGCTCGCGCGGCGCACGCAGCTTCTCAACCTGCCCCGTCCGCCGGCGGAGACCGAGTGGCTCCTCGAACGCGATGCTCAGTCGCGAGTGGTTTCGGGTCGGCTCGTGTGGCAGAACCTCACCAACGCTCCTCCCCAGGCGACCGTCGTCCAGCTCGACGGTAAACCTCGGCCGGTGGATGCCACCGGGCGCGTCGACCTCGCCGGCCTCGCGCCCGACACCATCCACGTGCTGTCGGCGGAATTGCGGTTCGCGGGCGGCGCCGTGGCGCGGGCCGACGCGGCGTTCGGGGGCGACCTGGGCGAGCAGGCGGGCGGCGAATTGACGGCGCTGCTCGTCGCGAGCTCCGCGGACCGCTCGTTGGCGGTCACGGGTCCGCCGCGAGACGCCGTGCTGGCGCTGGGCGTGCCCCGCCCGGCCGTCGCGGTGGAGCAGGGCGCCGGTGTGATCTTGGTGGTCCGTCAACCGAGCGCGCTTGGCGCGCTATGCCGGGGCGTCGATGACTCGTCGTACGGCCGTTTTGCGCAGGGCGCCCCGGGTGCCGTGAGCGGCAGCGGGCCGGGCGAGCCGCACTTGGCGGCGAGCGACACCTTGCGGTTCCTCTGGCCGTGGATCGAGACCGACAGCCACGGCGCGGTGCCCTTCCGCCTCTTTCCGAGCTCGCCTGAGATCGACGCCTCGCGCGGCCGCCTGAGCGCGATCCTCTGCCGCGCCGACGCGACGACGAAACCGCGGGCCCTTCGCCTCACGGACGCGGTCGCGCTCGCGGCTCTGCAGGCGACCGCGGGCTCGCGCCGCCGCGCCGTGCTGCTCATTCTCGGGCAGGACGAGGCGGACGCGAGTCAGTTCTCGATCCACGCCGTGCGCGAGTACGTGCACGCGCTCCACGTACCCTTGGTCGTCTGGCGCACCGGCGCGGCAAAAGCGCCCGCCGCGCAGGAGGCGTGGGGCGAGAGCTCGCTGGTCGATTCCCCGCCCGCGGTCAGGCGGGCGCTCGTGCGCTTGTTGCGAAACCTCGACCAGCAACGGATCGTCTGGGTGGACGGCGGCTATCTGCCGAATGAACTGACGCTCTCGCCGACCGCCGGACTGCGGTTCGCCGACGAAGCCGAGCCCTGAGCCCGGGTCAAAGGGCCAGCAGCGTGCGCAGCGCCGCCTCGACTCGCGGCAGCGCCTCGGCGATCTGCTCGAGGGAGACGGCGCCGACGCTCAGCCGGAACCAGCCGTTCTCCTGCTCCAGCCCGAAGGCTTGGAACGGCACGGCGGCGAAGCCCGCCTTCTCGAGCAGGAACACGCGGATCGCCTCGTTGCTGCCGAGCTGCGGCAGCAGGTCGAAGCGCGCCGAAAGATAGAGCGCTCCGGCCGGCGGGAGCGCGTCGACGGGCAGGCCGCTCGCCGCCATCCGGCGCAGTCCGTCGTACAGGGCGCGCAGGCGCTCGAGCAGACGATCGCGCAGACCGCTGGCGAGAGATTCGCAGAGTCCCTCCTGCGCGATGAGCTCGGCGCTCGCCACCTGTTCGGGCTTGGGCGCCCAGGCGCCGATGTGGCCGAGCAGGTCGCGCATGCGGCGGGCGACATACGGCGGCGCCACCGTCCAGCCGACCCGCAGTCCCGTCGCCGCGAATGCTTTGCTGATGCCGTCGACGAAGATCGTGTACGGCGCGACCTCGGGCAGTAGCCCGGGGGGGGTGAAGTGCGGCGCGTCGGCGGCCGCGAGCAGCCAATAGATGTGGTCGTAGAGCAGAAACAGCGGCCGCTCGCCCGAACCCGCTTTCTCGCGGCGGCGGTTTTCCTCCACCACGAGGCGCGTGATGGCCTCGAGCTGCGGCGCCGCGAACCCGGTGCCCGCCGGGTTGAGCGGGCTGTTGAGCGCCAGCAGGCGCGCGCCGGGCAGATGCGGCGCCAGCTCCTCGGCGGTCGGCAGGAAGCCGTTCTCGGGACGCGTCGGGACGGCGACGGCGCGACCGCGGCACAGGTGTACGTAGTGGTTGTTGTTCCAGGAAGGCACCGGGAACACCACCGTGTCGCCGGCGTCCATCACCGCGCGGTAGGCGGCCCAGATCAGTGGCCGCGCACCGCCCGCGATCAACACACCTTCGATGGGGTACGCGAGGCCCAGGGCGCGCTCGTAGAGGCCCTGCACCGCCTGGCGCAGCTCCGGCATGCCGTCGGAGGGGGGGTAGTTCGTCTGGCCGGCGGCGAGCGCTCGGCCGATGGCCGCCTCGAGCTGTTGCGGAATCCGGAATTGCGCCGGCGCGAAGTCGCCGACGGTCAAGTCGCAGACCACCCGTCCGCTCTCGCGCAAGGCGCGCACCTGGCCGGCGATCTTGAGGATTTCCGAGCCCACCAAGGTGCTGGCGATCTCGCCCAGACCCTGGCGCGGCCCCGCCATCGGCGGCGCGAGCGGAAGCGCGGTTGCAAGTGCGGTCTTGGCTGTCATGGCATCGTCAAGGCTATCCGCTGCGCGCCGGATTTCCAAGCGAAACGCTCCCGGTCCAGCGCGGTTTCGCACCGCGTCGCCGGCAGTCGTGGGCGGCCGGAAAACGGTGCCCAGTGGCGTCGCAGCGCCTGCGGCAAGGCGGCCGCCCGGAGGTACAATTTCGGCCTTCAGTCCCAGGAGGAGGTCGCGCCATGAACGCAGACCCGCACCGCCGGTCGCCGTCACCGGGCTCTGTCGCCGTCGCCCTGCTCGCGATGGCGCTCTTTGCCTTCGTCGCGTGCGCGCGCAAGCCGCTGCAGGTGGTGTACTACTACAAGGTCGGCAGCCCTGGGCTGCAGGAACGCCTCGACGCGGTGGCGGCTCTCGAAAAGGAATTCCCGGGCCGCGTCACGTCGCGCTCGGTCGACGCGGGCACGCCGGAAGCCCAGAGCGATCTCGCTCATCTCGACATCGGCACCGCCGGCCTGGTGGTGCGCAACAGCAACAGCATCATGGTCTTCAAGCAGGGCGAATCGTTCCTGTCGCTGCCGCAGGTGCGGGCGGCGATTCGCAAAGCATTGGGCGAACCGCCGGCCGCCTGACTCCGTCTTGGGGAGCATCGCCGGTCGCCCCGCAAGGAGCGACCGGCGCGTCCTGACGCGAACGCCTACCAGCTCAGGTGGAACGTCGGCACCGTCACCGGGTGCCGGGAGAAGAACTCGAGCTGCTCTTCGGACTGCTCCGTCGAGCCGCCCGCCGCGCCCGGCCTGCTCTTCGCCTTCCATTCCTCCTTGGTCGGCGTCGGCAGCGGGTCGATCTTCTTCTTCGCAAGCTCCGCATTGAGCGCCGCGACATCCTTCGTGAGACCGGCGTACCTCGCGCTCGCTCCCTGCAGCTCCTTCTCCAGGATCGCGATGCGCTCCATCTGCGAACCGGTCGGCCGGCCCTCGTACTGATTGACGCCGGAGAACACGGTCACCAGCTTCTCCTTGAGCTTCTCGTCACCCGACAGCCAGCCCGCCTCGCTGGTCGCCACCAAGCTGCCGACGAAGCTCTCGAGCGCCTCGGCGGTCTTCTTCGCCTTGGCCCCGAGCGGGTCCTTGCCGAGCTTCTCCGCTCGCTGCTTGGCGGCGTCCTTCTGCGCGTTCGCAGTCTCCACGATGTAGGAGAGGTCCTCGATGTCGTAGTAGAGCTTGAGCGCCGTCGTCTGCTGCAGTTTGCGGTCCTCCGGCTTCTGCGTCGAGCGCGGATCGGCCACCAGCTTCACCTCGGACAGGTAGCTGTCCTTGCCCTTGATGAGCTTCACCTTGTACGTGCCCTCGGGCACGATCGGGCCCTGCGCGAAGCCGGCAAGATTGGTCGACGGCGGTACCTTCGGAGCGTCGAGCCGCATCGGCCACATCACGCGGTTGATGCCCACGCGCTTGCTGCCGGGAATGGTGGTGATGAGCTTGCCCGCGGCGTCGTACACCTCGACCTTGAGGTCGCCGAAGAGATGGCGCTTCTTGAGCCAGTACGTGATCGACGCCGCTTCCGGCGGGTTGAAACCGGTGTATTCGTCGTCGCCGCTGAAGTTCTGCAAGCCGGCCTGAATCTGCATCTGACCGGGCTTGCTGGGCAGGATCGCGACGTCGGCGTCGAGCGTCTTCTGGGTGAGCGCGCGGATCGGCGTCACGTCGTCGACGATGTAGATGCCGCGGCCGTGCGTGGCGATGATCAGGTCGTTGTCGCGCGGCTGGATCTGCACGTCGTGCACCGCCACCGGCGGCAGGTTGCCGGTGAAGCGCGCCCATTGCTTGCCGCCGTCGAGCGTCAGCCACAGCCCCTGCTCGGTGCCGAGGTACAGCAGGTCCGGGTTGACCGGGTCGTCGCGCAGGATCCAGGCGTAGCCCTTGAGCTCCGGCGTGACCAGCGACGCCCACGTCTTGCCGAAGTCGGTGGTCTTGAAGACGTAGATCGCCATGTCGCCGGCGCGATGGTTGTCGACCGTGGCGTAGGCGGTGCCTTCGGCGTGCGGGCTCGCGTGCACGCTCGACACCCAGGCGAACTTCGGGACGTTCGGCAGGTTGGCGGTGACGTTGGTCCAGCTCTTGCCGCCGTCCCGCGTCACCTGCACGTTGCCGTCGTCGGTGCCGACCCAGATCACATCATGATTCTTGGGCGACTCGGCGATCGAGTAGATCGTGGTGTTGTTCTCGGCCGACGAGTTGTCGACGTTGATGCCGCCGGACTGCGCCTGGCGCTGGCGCTTCGGATCGTTGGTGGTGAGGTCGGGCGAGATGCGCTCCCAGGTCTCGCCACGATCGCGCGAGCGATACAGGTACTGCGACCCGAGGTAGATCGTCCCGACGTCGTTCGGCGAGGTGACGATCGGAGCGTTCCAGTTGAAGCGCAGCTCCTTTTCGCCCTCCTTCGCGTACGGTTTGATGTCGCGCAGCTCGCTGGTCTTGAGGTTGACGCGTGACAGGTTGCCGCCCTGCGACTCCGAGTAGAGGAAGTTCGGGTCCTTGGCGTCGGCCTGCACCCAGAAGCCGTCGCCGCCGCCGACGTTGTTCCAGTCACGCCCTTCGATGCCGCCGGCGCTCTGCGACGGGCCTTCCCACGAGCCGTTGTCCTGCAGGCCGCCGAAGACGTTGTAGGGCACCTGCATGTCGTAGCTCACGTGGTAGAACTGCGCCACCGGCAGGTTCTTCATCCACAGCCACTTCTTCGCCTTGTCGTAGGAGATGTACAGGCCACCGTCGGTGCCGAGCAGCATCTCGTTCGCGTTCTTCGGGTTGATCCAGAACGCGTGATGATCGGGGTGCACGCCGCCGAACGAGAGGCTGGAGAGCGGATTGGTGAACGTCTTGCCGCCGTCGTTCGAGACCGTGAGGAAGAACCCGGGCTTGTAGACCGTGTTGTAGTCCTGCGGGTCGACCGCGAGGAGCGCGAAGTAGAACGGCCGCACGGCGATGTTGAAACCGTCGTTCACGTTGGTCCACGAAAGCCCGGTGTCGTCCGAGCGGTAGACCGCGGTCTTCTTCGACTCGACCAGGGCGTAGATCGTGCTCGGACGCGACGGCGCCACGGCGATGCCGATGCGGCCCTTGTCACCGGTCGGCAGGCCCTTCTCGAGCTTCACCCAGGTGTCGCCACCGTCGGTCGTCTTGTAGAGGCCGCTGCCCTTGCCGCCCGAGGAGAAGAAATCCGGCGAACGCCGGAACTGCCACATGCCGGCGTACAGGGTCTTGCCGTCCTGGGGATCGATCGCGAGATCGCTGCAGCCGGTGTCGGCGTCGACGTAGAGGATCTTCTTCCAGGTCTTGCCGCCGTCGCTGGTGCGGAAGACGCCGCGCTCTTCGTTGCCGTTCCACAGGTGGCCCGTGGCGCAGACGAACACCGTGTCGTGGTTCTTGGCATCGACCTGGATGCGGGCGATGCGCTCGGTGTCCTTCAAGCCCAGGTTGGTCCAGGTGTCGCCGCCGTCGGTCGACTTGTAGATGCCGTCGCCCACCGACGTGCTGTTGCGCGCCCAGGACTCGCCGGTGCCGACCCAGACCGTCTTCTTGTCGGTCGGGTCGATGCGGATGGCGCCGATCGACTGCGTGTGCTCGTCGAACACCGCCTTGAAGGTGACGCCGGCGTCGGTCGACTTCCAGACGCCGCCCGAAGCCGCTCCGGCGTAGATCGTGAGCGGATCGTCGGGCCAGGCGTCCACGGCGGCGATACGGCCGCTCGGCGTCGCCGGTCCGAGGGCGCGCGCCTGCAGCGCGCCGAAGGTGTCCGAGGTGATCTTCACGCTGTCGGCATGCAGCGGCGCCACCGCCAGGCATGCCAGGACTCCCGCCGCGCAGGCGGCGGTCTTGAGGTTGGAAAAGGCCATCAGAGTCTCCTTTGGTACAGAAAGCCAGCAAAACAAAAGGCCGGGCTAGCTGTAGCCCGGCCTAGAGATCCCGCGTCTCGAGAGTTTCCTCAGCCTACTGACCCGACTTCGGCGCCTCGGCCGGCTTCACTTCCGGCATCTTGAAGCGGTCGCCCGGCTCGTCGGAGTTGAGGTCGATCTTCTCGATCGTCATCACCTGACCCTGCGGTGCGCCCTTGGGCTTCTGCTCCATGGAGAAGGCGAACAGGACGCCGCCGACTTCCTTGTAGTCGCCCGAGGTGCTCTCGAACTCGTGCTCCTCGCCGCGGATCGTGCGCTTGCCCACTTCCTTGATCTCGAGATAGCTCTCGGCGTCGAGGTAGATGAACGAGACGTCGCCGTTCTTCTTGGTGAGCTTGAGCTTGAACGCGTCGGTGCCCTCGATGGGCTCCTTGGCGACGAACTCGATCGAGTGGCCCTTGGCCTTGTAGTCGACCAGCGGACCCTCGAAGTCGGCCTGATCGTCGACGTCCTTCATGTCCTGGTCGGACATCTTTTCGGGGTCCTTCTTGCCCATGAAAGGCATGACCATCCAACCGGTCGTGCCGTCGTAGGCCTGGATGCCGGTCATCCCCTGGACGGTGAACTCGAGGCGGAAGTTGTTCGGGCGCTTCCACTCCCAGGAGAACGGCGCGTCCATGCCGGGCCCCATGGTCATCTTGCCGGTCACCTTGGCCGACTGGATGGCCTTGATCTTGTCCTTGCCGCCGCGCGCCTCGAGATTCTTGGCGATCAGCTCATCGGCGGTCTGAGCCTGCACGGCGAGCCCGATCAGAGCGCCGGCCACGGCCCACAACATGGTCTTACGAAGCATGGAAGTCCTCCCTCAGGGTGGTTGCCCAGAAAACTCGTCGCGGCACCCCTCCCCCCCTTGTGCCGGAGGGCGCCAGCAGGGAGAGGGGGGGTTCCGGCGACTTTATGAGATACGGGGGGGAGGGGGGAAGGTTTGGCTGGGTTTAGGGCCCTAGCTAAGTCGGGTATTGCTCTCGCGCGAATCCGTCAGTTCTGAATGTACACGGGCGGACACGCCGGCGGGTTGTGCCAAGTCTCGATTCGTGCAAGCAGCGCCGTCAGAAAGGGGGAGGCTTGGCACTCAGGGTCCGCCGGTGGTTCGACACCCATCTCGAACTTGTGGGGCACGAGAAGGGCAATTCGCGGACTGTCTACAAGCTTGTAGTACATCTCGAAATGGCGATCGTAGTCATCCTGACACTCAGCAGCCATGTGCGCGGCCACGCCCTGCGGGGGCGGCCAGGGCGCCCCGCCATTGATCTCGAGGCCCAGGGAGGATAGCTGTTCGAAAAGATCTTCTGGCGCTGAGTTGAAGAGAACGATCTCCACTTGTTCGCATCCATGGCCAAGCACCGACTCGAACACTGGCGTGCCGGTATCAATCCCGAGGGACGAGATTCGGGCATCGCCGGTAGCTGCAAGCGTCATCTCCGACATTGTGCCGAGATACTTCGGCGCCTTCCCCGCGACGGAGCCTGCGAGATTCTTGAACTCGAAATGCCCCGGCGAGTACCCGCAGGTCCTCAGCTGACCGAGAGGTAGCGAGATCCTGGCACTGACAGGGCAGTGGACTGCATCCCCACTGCCGCAGTCAGCCCTCAGTTTGGGCGGCGCGTCGAACTGCTCGCTGAGGCTCGGTATCCCCTGTGTTGGCGGATTGGACGGCGCCGAGGGCTTCGTGAAGCCGTCCAGGGTCAGGTCCTCGCGATTCAATTCGCGAAGGACCAGCGATCCGCCACCAGACCTACACTTGCTTTCGTACATGAGCAGAAACGCTCTGTGTTCTGGAATCATGCACCCGTCGCTTGCCCGCTCGCCCACCGCCTGTGGGAGCAGCACTCTGACCGAGTCGTTGAACTGACTGAACGCAGCCAACCCAACAATCGCCACATGCGCAATTAGTCCCATTTAAGTTCCTCCGGAGTCTGTTTGTCTTTTGGGGAAGACGGACGGGGTTCGCTTTTTCCCGGCGCCGACGGTCCTTCGCGGGAGCGGGCCGACGAGAACGAGGCCCGCCCAACCAGCAAGGGGCTCATCGCGCGCGATTGATCCCAATTGGGTCGACCGCAAGGAAGCCTCGGGGTCGTCGAGATGGTCTAGCTGGTAGAAATGGCGAAAGAATCGCGCCATCTCTAAATCGTCAACCGGCCACAGCGATACAACGAGTTGCCGAACTCCGGCATGTCGCAAGGCGTACGCAATGGAAAGCGACCCTGCTCCGTCGTCGTTCTCGCCGTTCGCATCACCGCAGGCAGCCAAGACCACCAAGTGCGGGGCCCTTACCAGCCTGAGTGAATCGAGTTCGTCAACGGAGAGCAAGCCTAGATCGTCCTCACCCGGAGTCAGAACAAGTGCAGCGGGCCCCCCGTCTCCGGCCCCGAGAACGTGGCCGGCGAAGTGAACCACAGAACCTTCTTGAAGAGCGCGTTTGAAGGCTGCGGGCGTTGCCCTGGCGCCGAGGATACTCACGGCGTCTCGAAGAATCTCTTTGACCGCGCCAGCTTCGCTGGCAGCTGCCGGCAACTGAACTTGAGACAGATTCTCCGGTTCCACTATGAAGGGTGAGCTGCGAGCAGCGGATTTGTGCTCGCGCGTTGGAGTGGCCACCATGATGGAGAGTTCCTGTATCAAGAAGCGACTTGTCCGTGGGTTTCGCAGGGCGCTGAAAGGCACGGCGCGCGCAAGCCCAATGGGAATTACGACAAGGCGTCTTATGCCCATCAGCGCGGGAGAATCTGCAGGCAGTAGCAACGACGCCAAGCGGGATAGATACTGGCCAGATTCTCCCGAATGAAACAGTGCGATGCTTTCGCGCGCAGAGCGCACGATCCTAGCCAAGGAGTGCGGGGGGATTGCGGCCGCGCGATGGGCGATTCCCGTTGATGTGATCGTCCAAATGAGCAAGCCGTCCGGTGACGGAAGCAAAACCAGTCTGGCCTCATTCCTCGGCGTTCGGGAGACATCTGCCGGCGAGATGGATGATCTGCACTCCGATTCGGTCTCTTGGGACCATAGTTCGATCGCTGTTCTGAGGGCCATATCGAACCGTGCGCCCTCCCACTCCATGCGAGCGCGATCCAAGCGAAGCGTCGCGAGGAGACGGAGCAGATCGCTTCGCTGAGCCGGCTTGATCTCAGCCTCGCACCTGGACACGACATCCTTGATGTCAGCGTCCAATTCGGTGGCGGCTTCCCGCGGGCGACCCAGCCGCAGGAGTAGCCGCGCCTTCAGCCCGCGCACCTCGCCCCGAAGCACATCCCAGCCGAACCGCGCGGAATGGCTCAGGAAGAGGTCCGCGCGAGTGAGCGCTTCCTCTGGGGAGTGCCGCTCCAGCGCTAACGCACTTTCGCGATCGAGAAGTACACCGCTCGCTTCTCGCTTCCACGACGGCAACCGACTCAGGAGGGCGTCTGCCTTCCCTACCTGCACTTGCACCGTGCTCGCCGAGGACCGTGGATCCGCTCCTGTCAATCGAGCCCTGGCTGCGGCCAGCGTCACGAGTGTGTCCAGTGAGGGCCTCTCCAGCTCAGCAGCGTCAAGCGCCGCTCCAGCGGCCGCGAGGAAACCTTCCTCAACGGAGGCTTCGAAAATTTCCAACAGCTGCCCTACCCCGGCCGATGTCGAAGAGCTGTGCTGTAGCGCACGCACCGCCAATCGCCAAGCTTCCTTCGTGTTTCCTACGCTCCACTCGTAGTGCGCCAGCTCTTGCTCCGAGCGCCCAACTGTCGCGTAGTCGTTGGCCCGTAGCGAGAAACGAAGAGAGCGCTGCACCAGTGCTGAGGACTCCGATCGCTGGGATTTCAGACCGAGCACGAACCCGCCTAAATACAGCATGCGGCCAGCGACTGACGGATACTCCGCAATTGCTTTGTCTTTCTGGGCCCGACGAAGCAATTCCACAGCCGAAGCGAGGTGTCCCCGGATCGTAAAGGCTCGTGCGCACGAGAGCTCGTGAAGAAGTTCGAGAGGCGCGAGCCTGACATCATCCGATCGGGCGAGCACGCCCTCACAAGAGCCATTTGCGGGTACCCCGGTCCGTAGCTGACAGATAGCTTCGGCTAGCCTCTTCGCACGCGCCCTCGCGCTTCCATCGAGATTTGCTATACCCCGCGCTATGTCCCTGTAAATCGGGTCGCCAAGCGTCGTGTACATTTCCGACTGCTGGGTCAGCTTCGCCCCATCCAGATGCAGGGTGCAGAGCTCGTCTTCGGCTTGCGTGCGGGCGCGTTCGAGGGCAGAGTTGTCCGGTTTCTTCGCAAGCGCCAGGAAATAGCCCTGGGCTTCCTTTCCCCACGATGTCGATGGATCCGCAAGCCGACCCCATTCTGCCCTTGCCAAGTCAGCGAAGCCCAACAGTTGAAGCGCAACTGTTCGATTGAATCGTGCCGCGCTCGGATCGCCTGATTTCGCAGCGGCCTCAGTACTCGTCTCGAGAGCGGCCAGGAAGTCCCGCGGATCGTCGCGTTCTCTTCCGCGCTCGAGGAGTGCGGCCGAGCCTGCAACCTGAGCTTCTTGGGACGGATCTTGAATCTCAAGAAACGCTCGTACGGCTTCAGTCCCTCGGCCCTGGAGTAAGAGCAACTCGACCCGCAGCGTTGCGGCAGGCTCTGTTTGGCTATCCCGGATGTCCTGCACGGCGGCCGTCGCGACCGCCAACGCGTGGAGCTCCGCTTCGGAGGCCTCGGAGTTAGTCGGTCCGACGCGGACGGGGCGCTGGCTCCAAGCCGACACTCTTCCCTGGAAACGCCGGTACTCAGCTGCTTCGGCGGCCTCGTCAACTGCCCGCCGCGCCGCCTCCAGTCGGTCGTCGACGTCCTGCGTGACCCTCTCCCCGGGGGCGGGCACCGAAGATGTTGCAACCGCCCCCGGGCCAGCTAGGGTGGCCTCGAGTACGAGGCAGCACATCACCACTGCAACTACAATTGCTGCGTTCGGTCGCTGATCGAATAGAGTTTGCCTTACACGCGTCCCATGACTCCTGAATCCCGCTTCCTCGCCGAGCTGCCGCTCATCGAGCGGTTGATCGAGTACACCTGCCGACGGGCGCATTGTCCCGCCGAGGAGGCCGAGGAATTCGCGGCGTGGGCCAAGCTGCGGTTCATCGCGGATGACTACGGCATCCTACGCAAGTTCGAGGGCAAGAGTTCGCTCTCCACTTTTCTTTCGGTCGTGCTGCAACGCCTGTTCCTCGACTTCCGCACCGAACGCTGGGGCAAGTGGCGGCCGTCGACGGAAGCAAAGCGCATGGGACCGCTCGCCGTTCGCGTCGAGGAGCTGACGTCGCGCGATGGGCTGACGCTCCAGGAGACGGTCCGGACGCTCACCGTCGGCCGCCTCGACGGGCCCCCGCCGGCGGAGATCGTGCGCATCGCCGAGCAGTTGCCGGCCCGCACCAAGCGGCGCTTCGAGGGCGAAGGGGCTCTCGAGCAGCACGCCTCCAACGAGCCCGCACCCGACGCCAGCCTGCTCGACAGCGAGCGCGGACGGATGTGGCGGCTGGCCGCGACGACTCTCGAAGAGGTCTCGGCTGCGTTGGCGCCGGAGGACCGGCTCCTCCTCCGCCTGCGTTTTTGGCAGGGACTGTCGGTCGCGGAGATCGCCAAAATGCTCAAATTGGACGCCAAACCGCTCTACCGGCGCTACGAGCGACTGCTGCGAGATCTTCGTAAGCAGTTGGAGGGCAAGGGGATAGGGGCTGCGGAAGCGGCCGAGCTGTTCTGTGCGGCAGAAGTTTCGGATAGTGCGAATCTTCCATCTACGTCCGTCGATACACACTGAGATGGCGGAGCGCGGCTGGCACCTGCCTGAAGTACACGGACCACGGACGATGGACCAGCCCGCCCCTTGCCCGAGCGCAGCCGAGCTCGCGGCCTTTCTCGACGGAACCCTAGAGCCCGGCCGTCGCTCCGCCCTTCTCGTTCACCTCGCGGACTGCGAAATCTGCACCGCGATCCTCGCCGATGCTTCGGCCGTCAAAGCCGACCTGCGGCAGAACCCCGATCCAGTCCTGCGACTCTCCGGCTCCAAGAGCCTGGCGCAGATCATTCAACTGCATCCCCGAAAGCCCACGCCTGCACCGGCGCCGCGCCGGTGGATGGGAGTGGCGGCCCTGGTGCTGCTCGCGCTCGGTGTCGCTCTGGCGGCTTCCCGCCGGCCGGCGAGGTTGCCGCGGCGCTCGCCGAGACTGGCGACCTGCGTCCGCTCACGCTCCAGCTCTGGTCCGGCGACGGCAGCGCGCTAGGCTTCGGCGGCGCTCTCACACCGGCGCGCACCAGCTTCCGCCTGGGCGTTTTGCTGGTCGATCTCCAGGTCTGCGTCGGTGCGGGCGACTGGCAGCGCGCCGGCGATGTCACGCTGCGCATCGCACCGCTCGTCGAAGGCGCCACCGAGACGCAAGCGCTCGACGGTCTGCGCGCGGCTCTGGCGCACGGCGAGGCGTCGGCCGCGGCGGCGCAAGCGAGCGCGCTCGCCGATGCCTTCGCGAATCGTCTGCCGGTGCAGCCGGCGGCGTTCGGGCGTTGGGCCGAATCCGGCCGCCTGGCCGCGATCGGGCGCACGCCCGGCTTCTTCGAGAAATCCGAAGTGCGCGCGTTCCCGCACGAGATCGGCGCCACGACGAGCGCCCCCGTGGAGCGCGAGCTGCGGCGGCTCGACGGGCTGCTCCGGCGCTCGCCGCAAAACGAGGCCGACTACGCTGCTCTAGCGCGCGCGTTCGAGCAAGTCCTCCTGCTGGAGTAATTCCTCGTGGTCGCTCCGTCGGCCGATTCATCCACACGGCGCCCCTTTTCTCGGCGAACGGGCCGGCGCGCATGGCGCCCCATCGCCCTGCTGGCGCTCGTCGTCGTGCTCCTGCGCGGCGCGGGAAGCGCCGCCGACGCCGCCGACAGTCCGCGCGATCGCGCTGGTTGGTGGCTGCAGCAGTACGGTCCGTACAACGGCCCCAAGGAGCTCGCGACCCGCGCGGCGACGATCTTCGATCGCGTCTCCTCGGCCGCGGACAAGAGCGGCAATCGCCTGCCGAAACTGGTCCTGATCGGCGCCGACGGCGAGCCTTGGGCGCTGTCGCTGCCGGACGGCAGCATCGTCGTCACCGCCGGCGCCCTGCGCGTCACGCTGCTCTCGACGAGCGCAGCCGACGGCGACGCGCGCCTGGCGTTCGTCCTCGGGCACGAGCTCGCCCACCTCGCGA
>WBZN01000312.1_pt1 | contig 49016 bp, 48 predicted proteins | sample 5204281 | NCBI WGS metagenome assembly WBZN01 (sample SAMN12344347, study PRJNA552823) | activated sludge metagenome | biome: Activated sludge suspended growth; feature: Nitrification reactor; material: Wastewater; isolation source: activated sludge from nitrification reactor of wastewater... | reverse complement strand
ACCGGCCTGTCGTGCGCCTTCGACCTGCCCACCCAGATGGGTTACGACTCCGACCACCCCCGCTCCGAGGGCGAGGTCGGCAAGGTCGGCGTGGCGATCGACTCGCTCGACGACATGGAGATCCTGTTGAAGGGCCTCCCGCTCGACGAGGTCTCCACGTCGATGACCATCAACTCGACGGCTGCGGTCCTGCTGCTCCTCTACGAGCTCGTCGCGGAGAAGAACGGCGTGCCCTCCGAGAAGATCAGCGGCACGATCCAGAACGACCTGCTGAAGGAGTACGTCGCGCGCGGCACGTACATCTACCCGCCGCGCCCGTCGATGCGGATCATCACCGACATCTTCGACTACTGCGGCACGCACGTCCCGCGCTGGAACACCATCTCCATCTCCGGCTACCACATCCGCGAGGCGGGCAGCACCGCGGTCCAGGAGATCGCGTTCACGCTCTCCAACGCGATCGCGTACGTGCAGGCCGCGGTCGACGCCGGCCTCGACGTCGACGACTTCGCGCCGCGCCTGTCGTTCTTCTGGAACGGCCACAACAACTTCTTCGAGGAGGTCGCGAAGTTCCGGGCCGCGCGGCGCATGTGGTACTCGATCATGAGCCTCCGGTTCGGCGCGCAGAAGGAGAAGAGCAAGCTCCTGCGCTTCCACACCCAGACCGCGGGATCGATGCTCACCGCCCAGCAGCCCGAGAACAACGTCGTGCGCGTCGCGCTCCAGGCGATGGCCGCGGCGCTCGGCGGCACCCAGAGCCTCCACACCAACGGCTTCGACGAGGCCCTCGGCCTGCCCACGGAGAAGGCGGCCAAGATCGCGCTCCGTACCCAGCAGATCGTGGCGTACGAGACCGGCATGACCGAGACGGTCGACCCGCTCGCGGGCTCGTACTTCGTCGAGTCCCTCACCAACGAGGTCGAGGCCGCGGCCTGGAAGTACATCGAGCGCATCGACGAGCTCGGCGGCGCGGTGGCCGCGATCGAGGCCGGCTACCTGCAGGACGAGATCGAGAAGGCCGCCTTCGAGTGGGCCAAGGCCGTCGACGACGGCGAGAAGGTCATCGTCGGCGTCAACAAGTTCGTCGACGCCGAGGTCGAGGAGCCCGAGGTGTTCCCCATCGACCCCGAGCTCGAGCGCCGGCAGTCGCAGCGCGTGCGCGACGTGCGCGCCCGGCGGGACCAGGCGGCGGTCGACGCCGCGCTCGGCGACCTGCGGGCCGCGGCGAAGGGCACGCAGAACCTGCTGTACCCGATGAAGGAGGCCCTCCGCGCGTACGCCACGCTCGGCGAGGTCTCCGACGTCCTGCGCGACGAGTTCGGCGTCTACCAGCCGGCGCGGTAGTGGCGGCGCGCCGGGTCAGAGGGTCGCGCCGAAGCTCTCGTACGGGACGCCGCCGATCGCGGCGGCGGCCCGGCCCGAGGCGAGCTGGGCCTCGGAGATGCCGCCGGGGCCCCACGGCGAGCACGAGCCGGCCGCGATCGCGTCCGGCGACTTGTCGACGATCCCGAACCGCTCGCGCACCTCGGCGATCGGGAGGGACGCGAAGCGGAACCAGTCGACCTGCATGAGGTCGACGTCCGGCTCCCCGTCGGGACCGTGGCTGAGCGCACCGCGACGCATCGCGTCGCCGATCCTCGTGGTCATGCCCTGCTGCGAGAGCTGGCCGGGGAACGCCTCGAACAGGCCGGCGTCCTCCTGGAGGTAGCCGGTCTCGAAGAGGCTCACCACCATGGCGAACAGCGAGAACCCGCGCGGGTCGTCGTTGGCCCGGGCGATCAGCGCGAACCCCTCGAGCTCGGCGTCGACCTTCGTGCCGTAGTCGGCGAGCACGTGCACCCAGTCGTGCTGGGCGAGCAGCGGCGGGGCCGAGCCGGGCGCGCCGGGCACTGCGAAGCCACGGGCCAGGTAGAAGTCGTGCACGCCCCGCCCGAGCGTGCCGGGCGGCAGGTCGGCCAGCGCCTGCCAACGCGCCGCGAGGTCGGGGTCGTGCTCGGCCGCGTCCCACCCGGACCGCAGCGACGTGTGCAGCACCGCCGAGCGCTCGGGCGACCAGTCGGCGGTGTAGCCGTTGCGCTCGAAGTCGGCGCTCGCCAGCGCGTGGTCGCTGCCCGCGAACTCCTGGACGGTCGTGAGGAGCCGGTCGTCGATGCCGAGCTCGCGGCTGAACGCGGCGACCGACGCGGCGACCTCCGGCGGCACCGGCCGGAGCACGAGGGCGGACAGCACCATCAGGTGGACCATCCGCATCCGGAACGACGCGGCGCGCCGCCGCAGCTGCTCCGCGTTGGCGGCCGCGTCCACCGTGGGCAGCGTCGTGACGTCGACGTGGTGACCGGTCATCGCGGCGAACGTCGCCTCGATCAGCACCTGCTGGAAATGGGTGTTGCCGTCGCCCGGGCGCGTCGCGCTGAGCACGCCCGCGGCGAGGCGCCGCGTCTCCTCGGGGCCCGGCGGCTCGAGGTCGACCTCGGCGTCGGTGGGGAAGGGAACCGGCACGCCGTCCGCCTACCGAGCGCCCACGGTGACGGTCCGACCCGCCGCTGCGAGGGCGCGCGCGAGCACCCCGCCGATGAAACCGTTGCCGATGACGGCGATCCGCATCGCGATCCCTCCCGTGCCGCTGACCGCGCTCCGAACCGGAGGCGCGGCCGCGGTATTCCGCGGGTCGCGGTCAGCTGGCGCGGACCAGGTCCTGGTGCTGGATGGCGGCGAGGCGCCGGCGGGCCTCGGCCACGCCCGACCGGCCGGCCTCGACGGTACGGGCGTCGAGGCGCGGCGCCGGGGCCGTCGGCCGCCGGACGGGGCCCGAACGCCGGGTCCGGATCGCCCGCTCGGGCAGCTCACCGCCGGTCAGGAGTCGCAGCTGCGTCGTCACGACCGGAGTGTCGCATGAGGGTGTGACAGTCATCCCGGGCCACCTCCGCAGAGCTCCGCCGCCGGGTCACCTTCAACAACGCCGGGGTCCTACCCCGAGTTCCGGGCCGTCAGTCACACTCACGCTGCGTGGCGGACCGGTCCCGGCGAGGGGGTTTGTGATCGCCGGAGCCCGGGAAGGCCCGGCGACGACGTTGAGCACCACGACGAAGGGGAGCACCCAGTGGACGAGCGTGTGGAGAACGGGTCCGACGACGAGCGCGACGACGACAAGTCCGGTGCGCGCGGCATCGCCGTGAGCAAGCTGACGGCCGAGGACGTCGGCAAGCCCGAGCTGGCCGACCACGAGCCCGCCGGTGACGACCCGAAGAAGTAGCGACGTGTCGCCGAAGGACGCGGCGCGCCGACGGGCGGCCCGCCGCCGGCGTCAGCGGATCGTGACGGGGATGGACCGCGGACCGCGGACCTGGCCGGCCGACCACGTGACCGTGGCCGGATCGGTCAGCTCGAAGTCCGGGTAGCGCTTCAGCCACTCGTCGACGGCGACGGTCAGCTCCATGCGGGCCAGGTTCGATCCGAGGCACCGGTGGATGCCCAGCCCGAAGGCGGCGTGGCGGTTCTCGACCCGGTCGATGACCACCCGGTCGGCGTCGGGGAACGCCTCGGGGTCGCGGTTGGCGGCGGGGAAGGGCAGCAGCAGCCAGTCGCCCTCGCGCATCGGGCAGCCCTGGAACTCGAAGTCCTCGGCGACGAGCCGCGCCATCGTCACCGGCGCGTAGGCGCGGAGGAATTCCTCGATCGCCGTCGGCAGCAGCTCGGGCTCCGCGACGAGGCGCTTGCGGTCCTCGGGGTGGTGGGCGAGGTGCCAGAGCGAGGCGCCGATCGCCGACCACGTGGTGTCGATGCCCGCCGCCATGAGCAGCACCATCGTGCCGAACACGTGCTCGGGCTGGAGCTTCTCGCCCTCGATCTCGGCCTCGAGCAGGAACGTGGTGAGATCGTCCTGCGGGTGCTCGAGGTGCTCGTCGATCCGGGCCGTGAGGTACTGCTCGAGCTCGCCCTCCTGCTGGAGCTTGACCCGCTCCTCTGCGGGCATGTCGACGTCCTCGAGGATCTGGTGGATGAACTTGCGGAAGAGGTCGGCGTCCTCCTGCGGGAAGCCGAGCATCTTGGCGATGACCATGACCGGGATGTGCTGCGCGTAGTCGATCGCGGCGTCGACGTGGGTCTGTCCGGCGATCCCGTCGAGCAGGTCACGGCACAGCTGACGCGTGAACGGCTCGAGCGCGGCGATCGGCTTCGGGGAGAACGCGGGGAGCAGCAGCCGGCGCGCGATCTGGTGGAACGGCGGGTCGGAGGTGATCGGGGGCGCGATGCCGATCGGCGCGGGCAGGTCCTCGGGCCCGGGCCGCAGCTCGCTCACCACCACCGAGCGCGAGGTGAAGTGCTCGGTGTCGTAGGCGACGGCCGCGACGTCGTCGTGGCGCACGGGCAGCCACACGCCGCCGTAGCGGTCGGAGTGCGCGACGGGGCACTCCTCGCGGAGCTCCTCCCAGATCGGGTACGGGTCCTTCACCCACCCCGGATCAGTGTGGTCGAAGTCCGTCTTCCAGTCCTGGACCGGCTGCTTCGTGCTCATGACGTCACTCCGTGATGGTGATCGCGTACTCGGGACAGTTGGCGGACGCGGCGCGGGCCCCGTCCTCGAGCTCGGTCGGGATGTCACCTTCGAACCTCGAGGTCGCGAAGCCGAGGTCGTCGACGTCGAAGACGTCGGGAGCGAGGGCGTAGCAGCGGTTGTGCCCCTGGCACTTCTCACTGTCGACCGTGACGCGCATGGACCAACCTCCGAGATGACGTATCGGTCAGGTTCTAGTCCCCGCCGAGCCCTCCGGCGGCGTGATCCGGGTCACAGGGCCGACGGTCCGCGAGCCTGCGACGCCGGTCGGACCGGCCCGGTCGGTCCGTAGACTCGACGGGCCATGGCGGACCTCACCTACCTCGACCACGCGGCGAGCACGCCCATGCGCCCGGAGGCGGTCGCGGCGATGCTGCCGTTCCTCGCTGACCATCCGGGCAACCCCTCGGGCTCCCACGCCGCGGCCCGGGCCGCCAAGACCGCGCTCGAGGAGGCACGCGAGGCGGTCGCGGCCGCCCTCGGCTGCCGCGTCGGCGAGGTCGTGTTCACCGGCGGCGGCACCGAGGCCGACAACCTCGCGGTGAAGGGCGCCGCCCGGGCCGCCCGACGCGACGGCGCGCTCGACGCCGTGGTGACCACCGCGTTCGAGCACAAGGGCGTGCTCGCCCCCGCGCACCGCCTCGAGCGCGAGGGCTTCCGGGTGACGGAGACCGCGGTGACCACCGCCGGCCTCGTGGACCTCGACGACCTCGGCGCGCATCTCGACGACCGCACGGCGGTGGTCTCGGTGATGGGCGTGAACAACGAGGTCGGCACGATCCAGCCGCTTCCCGAGGTGGCCGCGCTCGTGCGCAGCCGCGCGCCCCGGGCCCGGCTGCACTCCGACTGCGTCCAGGCGGTGCCGTGGGTCGACGTGGCGGTGCACGCGGCGGGCTGCGACCTGGTCTCGGTGTCGGGGCACAAGTTCGGCGGCCCGAAGGGCGTCGGCGTCCTCGTCGTCCGCGGGGGTGTGGCGCTCGACCCGGAGATCGAGGGCGGCGGTCAGGAACGCGGGCTGCGCGCCGGGACGGTCAACGTGGCCGGCGTCGTGGCGTTCGCGACCGCGCTGCGCATCACCCACGAGCGGCGCACCGAGGAGACCACACGAATCGCCGCGCTGCGCGACCGCCTGCGCGACGGACTGCTCGACGCCGTGCCCGACGCGTTCGTCAACGCGTCCGCCGCGCCCGGCACCGCCGGTCACCTCCACATCGGGTTCCGGGGCGTCGAGAGCGAGGCCCTGCTCGTCCTGCTCGACCAGCAGGGCCTGTGCGCGGCGGCGGGCTCGTCGTGCTCGTCGGGGGCGACCGAGATCTCCCACGTGCTCGCGGCGATGGGGCTCGACCCGGCCGACGCGGCCGCGTCGATCCGGCTGAGCCTGGGCTACGCGTCCACGGCCGCCGACGTGGACCGAGCGCTCGCGCTGATCCCGGTCTCGGTCGCGCGGCTGCGCTCGCCTGCGGCGGCCTGACCGTGCGCGTCCTCGTCGCGATGAGCGGAGGCGTCGACTCGTCGGTTGCGGCCGCGCTGCTGCGCGACGACGGCCACGACGTCACCGGCGTGACGATGAAGCTCTGGGGCGGGGAGAGCGACTCGGGCTGCTGCTCGGTGTCCGACGTCGAGGACGCCCGCCGCGTGGCCGCGCAGCTCGACGTCCCGCACTACGTCTTCAACTTCGCGTCCGACTTCGACGCGCACGTCGTCGAGCCCTACGTCGCCGCGTACGCCGCCGGCGAGACGCCGAACCCCTGCATCGAGTGCAACCGCACGATGAAATGGGGCCGCCTGCTCGACCGCGCCCGCGCGATGGGGTTCGACGCCGTCGCCACCGGCCATCACGCGCGCGTCGCGAGCAACGCCGACGGCACGGTCACGCTGTGCCGCGGGGCCGACGCGGCGAAGGACCAGTCGTACGTGCTCGCCGTCCTCGGGCCCGAGCAGCTCGCGCACACGTGGCTGCCCGTCGGCGAGATGACGAAGGCCGACGTGCGCGCGTACGCGGCGCGGCTCGGGCTCCGCACCGCCACCAAGGCCGAGAGCATGGACGTGTGCTTCATCACCCGCGGCGGCCGGCGGGCGTTCCTCGACGCCCGCGTCGCGCCGGTGCCCGGCCGGATCGTCGCCGTCGATGGCACCGACCTCGGCGCGCACGACGGCGTGCGCGCGTTCACCGTCGGGCAGCGGCGCGGACTCGCGGTGGCGACCGGCGAGCGCCGCTACGTCGTCGACGTCGACGCGCCGAGCGCGACCGTGACCCTCGGCCGCGCCGAGGATCTCCTCAGGGATCGCGTCGAGCTGCACACGGTCACGTTCACCGGTGCGCCCGTCGCGGCCGGGACCGCGGTCCACGCACAGGTCCGTGCGCACGGACGCGCGGAGCCCGCGGTGTGGCGGGCTGACGCCGTCGAGTGGGTCGACCCTCAGCCGCGGGTCGCGCCGGGCCAGACCGTGGCGCTCTACGCGGGCGACCACGTGCTCGGCGCCGGCATCGCGCGCTGACGACCCCGCCGCCGGGGGTGGTCCCGGGTCGGGCGGGTCAGTGCTGGTGGACGGGGATGTGGCGGGCCGCCGCCCGCTGCAGCAGGCGGGCCCGGTCGGCCGGCGTGACGAGCAGCAGCCCGGCGTGCACGCCCTCGGCGCGGCCCCGGACCCGCCGCAGCAGCGGGGCCTCCTCGTCGAGGAGCACCGCGCAGGAGCCGAAGGCGGCGCCCAGCCGCAGGTCGAGCGCGCCGGGTGGGGCCCGGCGCGTGGGATCCGCCGGTCCGATGCCCTGGATCTTCTCGCGGACGAACAGGACCGGGTCGGTGAGCGTGAGCGGGTCGGCGATCACGAGACCGGCGGGCACCAGTACGAGCCACCGGCGGGAGATCTGGTGCACGAGGCGGGTCACGTACGCGGCGAGCGGCCAGCCGAGCACGGTGAGCACGATCCCGACGACCCACGTCTCGTTCGCGATGAGCAGCGGTCCGGTCGCGATGCCGGCACCGATGAGGAAGATCGCGTTCGGCAGCATGATCCAGGTGATGCCGGGCGGGACCTTGAGCGGGAACCGCTCCTCGTCGCCGTAGGCCGCGCCCTGCGCGCACACCCGCGGGAACTCGCCGCGCAGGCCGAGCGCGCACGCCGCCGTCGTCATCACGATCGCGACGACGACCGAGACCGTCGACGGCTCCGTGGCGAACGCGGCGAGCACCGTGACGACGAGCGCGAGGGGTGCGCCGATGCGCACGACCGTCATCGCCACGGGTCGTGGCACCACGACCGCGCCGAGCACCAGCGCCCAGAGGATCCAGAGCATCACCGACGCAGTGACGCGTGGCGCATCCGACCACGACCGGAGCGCCGCGGACAGCTCCTCACCTGCGGTGACGGGCAGCAGGATCCAGACACCGCGGAGCAACCAGGTGTTCATCGACTCCGACACGGGCTCCGCTTCACGATCACGAAAAGTGCCTTCGTATACTAGGAATCACATGTCCACGAGCCAGCACGGTGCAGTCTTCCCGGTGGGGTTGGCGACCGGCATCGGCAGCGTGCCGTTGACGGATCCGACCGCCGCTGCGGAGCTCGTGCTGCGCCGCCTCCCCGACCTCCCTGCGGTCCCGCAGCTCGCGGTGCCGGCCGAGGGCGTCGTCGCGCAGTGGGCCGACGCCCTGCCCGAGGTCACCGTCCTCGACGACGGGACGATGGTCGTGGACCCGGACCGGAGGGGCGAGGCGATCGTCCCCGAGTTCACCGAGCGGTCCCACACGGGGCTGCTGCGCTTCCTCGACATCGCCGCGTCGCGGCCGCAGCCCCCGGTGCGGGTCAAGGCCCAGATCGTCGGCCCGCTCACCCTCGGCGTCGCGCTCGTCGACGGCGGCCTCGCGGTCGACCGTGCCTTCGTCCGTGCGCAGGAGACGGTGCGGGCCTGGCTCGAGGCGCTCGAGGCCCTCGTCGCCGAGCGGCTGCCCACCGCCCGCCCGCTGATCTTCCTCGACGAGCCCGCCCTCGTCCTCTGGCGGCGCGGTGACGCGCCGGTCGAGCGCGAGGAGGCCGTGGACCTGCTCTCCGGTGCGCTCGCGGCGGCGACGGTCGAGACCGGCGTCCACGTCTGCGGTGACGGCGACCTGCGGCTCGCGTTCGAGGCCGGTGCCACCGTGCTCGGCGTCCCGGTCCGGCCCGGGGTGGTCGACGAGGTCGGCTCGCTGGTGCGCCACCTCGACGCCGACGGCTGGATCGCCTGGGGCGCCGTGCCGACCGACCGCCCCATCGGCGAGTCGCCCGACCCGCTCTGGCGCCAGCTCGTGACCCTCTGGTGCGATCTCTCGCGCCGCGGGTGCGACCCCCTCCGCCTGCGCAGCCAGGCGATCATCACCCCCGCGTGCGGCCTCGCCGGGCACGGCGTCAGCCAGGCCGAGCACGCGCTCACGCTGGCGGCGGAGATGGCCGAGCGCGTGGCCGCGCAGAGCGCCGCCGCCCGCCTGACCGCCGGCGCCTGATCCCGCTCGCGTCCGTCGCGCGCCGGTCGCCGCCCTCCACCCGGCTCCCGCCGCGCCCGTGATCCGGACTTCGGTGAGCGACATGCTGCCCCGGCGACCCTGTGCTCACCGAAGTCGCGACGGGACTCGGCGACGCGTACCTCGGTCGACGTAGCGCGCGAATACGCCCGGGGGCGGATGTGGGGGAGCGGCGCCCGTCGTAGCGTCGCCGCATGACCGTCCCGGCGACCGCCGACCCCGTCGCGTCGCCCCGCCGGTGGTGGCCGGACCTGGCCGTCGCCGGTGTGCTCGCGGTCGCCATGGCCTTCGCGTCGGGCCACATCCCCCGCTCGAGCGGTGAGCGGGCCCTCGACCCGGCGGCGTTCGTGCTCATCGTCGGGGCGGCCCTGGCGCTCGCGTTCGCGCGCCGGTACCCCCGGACCGTGCTCCTCGTCGTGACCGCGGCGCTCGCGGCCTACATCCTGCGGCGGTACGTCGGCGGACCGATCTACGTGACCGGCTGGCTCGCGCTCGCGGCCCTGTCGTGGCGCACCGACCGGCGGACCGCGGTGATCGGCGGGTTCGCCGCGTGGATCGTGCTGGGGACGGCGAGCCTCCTCGCCGCGGGTGACCGCTGGGTCGGCGCGCTCGTGTTCGTCGGCTGGTCGGCCGCGGCGGTGCTGCTCGGCGAGGTCGTGCGCAACCGGCAGAGCGCGCTCGCGCAGCAGCAGCAACGCGCCCGGGACCTGGAGCACTCGCGTGCCGAGGAGGCCCGCCGCCAGGTGGCGGAGGAACGGCTGCGCATCGCGCGGGACCTCCACGACGGCGTCGCCCACGCGATGGCGGTGATCAACGTGCAGGCCGGGGTCGCGGCCCACGTCCTGCCCCGGCGTCCCGAGGCCGCGGCCGAGGCGCTCGTCGCGATCCAGCGCGCCAGCGCCGAGGTGCTCGACGAGCTCGGCGCGCTCGTCGGGCTGCTACGCGACGAGGACGCGAGTGCCGACCGGGCGCCGGTCCCGGGGATCGCGCAGATCGAGGCACTCGTCGCGTCGACGTCCGACGCGCTCTCCGTCTCCCAGCGCGTCGAGGGCCCGGTCGACGCGGTGTCCCGGCCGATCGACGCCGCTGCGTACCGCGTGGTGCAGGAGTCGCTCACCAACGTGCTCCGTCACTCCGGCGCGTCCCACGTCGGGGTCGACGTCACCACGACCGACGGTCGCGATCTCACGGTCGAGGTCCGTGACGACGGACCCGGGGTCCCGGCGGCCGGTGGCAGCGGCACGGGGATCCGGGGCATGCGGGAGCGGGTCGAGTCGACCGGCGGCCGGTTCCGGGCCGGACCCCGGCCCGAGGGCGGCTTCGTGGTGCGCGCCGAGTGGGGGGCCGCGTGATCCGCGTCGTGCTCGCCGACGATCAGCCGCTCGTCCGCGCCGGGTTCCGGATGCTGCTCGACGCCGAGGACGACCTCGAGGTGGTCGGGGAGGCCGACGACGGCGCCGGCGCGGTCGCGCTCGTCGCCGAGACCCGCCCCGACCTGGTGCTGATGGACATCCGGATGCCGGGGGTCGACGGGCTCGAGGCGCTGCGCCGCATCACCGGCGACCCGTCGCTCGCGACGGTGCGGGTGCTCGTGCTCACGACCTTCGAGCTCGACGAGTACGTGTTCGAGGCGGTGCGGCTCGGGGCGAGCGGGTTCCTCGTGAAGCACACCCAGCCGGCTGACCTCGTGCGGGCGGTGCGCGAGATCGCCGCGGGCGAGGCGCTGCTCTCGCCGAGCGTCACCCGGCGGCTGATCGAGGAATTCGCAGCGCGCCCCACGCGTCCGGAGCTCGTGCCCGACTCGATGGCGGTCCTCACCGAGCGGGAGCGGGAGGTGGTCGCGCTCGTCGCGCAGGGTCTCACCAACGACGAGATCGCCGACGAGCTGGTGGTGAGTCCAGCGACCGCGCGGACGCACGTCAGCCGGGCGATGGTCAAGCTGCACGCGCGCGACCGCGCGCAGCTCGTCGTGTTCGCCTACCAGTCCGGTCTCGTACGTCCCGGCTCGTAGCGCGAAGTGTCGTCCGCGGGCGGACGACACGACGGTCCGACCGGCGCATCGTGGTCGGCATGAACCTCGACGAACCGGCCTTCGCCGTGACCGGCCTGACGAAGCGCTTCGGCCCCCGTGCCGCGGTCGACGACCTCACGGTCGCCGTCCCGCGGGGGGTCGTCGCCGGCTTCATCGGACCGAACGGCGCGGGCAAGACGACGACCATGGCCATGCTCCTCGGACTGGTGCGCCCGACCGCGGGTGAGGGCACCGTCCTCGGCGAGCCGCTCGGGCACCCGGAGCGGTACCTCCACCGCGTGGGCGCGCTGATCGAGGGCCCGGCCCTCTGGCCCGCGCTGACGGGCGTGGAGAACCTCCGCGTGCTCGCCCGGCTGGGCGGCCACGACGAGCGGCGCATCCCGGAGCTGCTCGGGACCGTCGGCCTCACGGGGCGGGGCGACGACCGCTTCGGTAGCTACTCGCTCGGGATGAAGCAGCGCCTCGCGATCGCGGCCGCGCTGCTCGGTGATCCCGAGCTGCTGGTGCTCGACGAGCCGACGAACGGTCTCGACCCCGTCGGCATCACCGAGATGCGCGAGCTCGTGGGCCGCGTGGCGCGTGCGGACCGCACGGTCCTCGTGTCGTCGCACCTGCTGGCCGAGCTCGAGCTGGTGTGCGACTGGCTCCTGATCATCGACGACGGCCGCCTCGTGTACGCGGGCGAACGCGAGGGGTTCTCCGCCCGCGTCGAGCTGGTGCTCGCACCACTCGATCCGGCTGCGCTCGTCGCGCTGGCCGACGTCGTGAGCGTCCACGGTCACGACGCCGGTCGCGACGGCGACGCGCTCGTGATCGACACCGACGGCGACGACGGTCGCGTCCTCGCGGCGGGCCTCAACCGGGCCGCCGCCGACGCCGGGATCGCGCTCGCCGAGGTCCACCTCCGCCGGCCTTCGCTCGAGGCCAGCTACCTGCGACTCCTGGAAGGCGAACGCCGATGATGCGCACGTACCGCGCCGAGTTGACCAAGTTGCTGCGCCGCCGGGTGGTGCTCGCCACCCTGTTGGTGGCCGTGGTGTTCGCGGTCGGGTCGACCGCGATCGTCCTGTCGGCGGTGAAGCCGGCGGCCGAGACGATCCCCGCGCTGCGACCGCTCGCCTCGATCGAGGCGCTCGGCGACGCGGGCGGCGGCTCGCAGGTGTTCCGGATGGCGATCGCGTTCGCCGGCACCTTCCTGTTCGTCGTGTTCGTGGGCGTCATGGCCGCCGAGTTCGGGCGCGGCACGATCCGCACGATGCTGCTCCAGCAGCCGCGCCGGGTCCGCCTCCTCGCCGGCAAGGTCGCAGCGATGCTCACGTTCGCCGCGGGGTTCCTCGCGGTGACCGAGGCGGTCACCTGGATCACGGCCCGGGTGCTCGGTCCGGGTGCCGGGATCGAGACGGCCGACTGGCTGTCGGCGGCCGGTGCGCGCGCCGCGGTCGAGGACTTCGGCGCGGTGCTCCTCTGGATCGCCGGGTACGCGGTCCTGGCGACGCTCCTGGCCGTGCTCCTGCGCTCCGTGCCGCTCGCGCTCGGGGTGGGCATCGCGTGGTTCGGGCCGGTCGAGCACCTGATCCAGAACGCGTGGCCGGAGGTCGGCCGGTGGTTCCCCGGGCTGCTGCTCGAGGCCTACGCCGGTGGCGGGACGGACCTCGTGAGCGCCACCCGGGCGATCGGGACCGTCGGCCTCTACGCCGTCGTCGCCGCGGTCGTCGCCGCCGTCGTCTTCAGCCGTCGCGACGTCACCGCCTAGTGGTCGCGCGGGTTGGCTAGGTTCGGCGCATGGCGTCGAAGGAGGTCACCGAGCGGGTCGCGGAGCTGCGCGAGACGATCCGCTACCACGACGACCGGTACTACGCCGAGGACGCGCCGGAGATCAGCGACGCCGAGTACGACGACCTGATGCGCGAGCTGCGCGACCTCGAGGCCGCGCATCCCGATCTCGTCGCCGACGACTCGCCCACGCAGCGGCCGGGCGCGCCGAGCGTGCCGACGCCGTTCAGCGAGGTCACCCACCTCCAGCCGATGCTCTCGCTCGACAACGCGTTCTCCCGGGACGACCTCGTGGCGTGGGGCGAGCGGATCGCCCGGCTCGTCACCGACCCGGTCCACTACGTCGGCGAGCCCAAGCTCGACGGACTCGCGATCTCGCTGCTCTTCGAGCGGGGCCGGCTCGTCCGCGGCGCCACGCGCGGCAACGGGACCGTCGGCGAGGACGTCACCGCCAACGTGCTCACGATCGACGACTTGCCCCGGAAGCTCACCGGCACGAAGGTGCCCGAGGTGCTCGAGGTGCGGGGCGAGGTGTTCATGTCGCTCGACGCGTTCGCCGAGCTGAACCGCCGGCAGGCGGAGAAGGACGACCGGCTGTTCGCCAACCCGCGCAACGCCGCCGCGGGATCGCTGCGCCAGATCGACGCGACCGTCACCGCGAGCCGCCGGCTGTCGCTCTTCTGCTACCAGCCCGGCGCGGTCGAGGGCGGCCCGCGCCTCCGCTCGCACCAGGAGACCCTCGACTGGCTGCGCGGACTCGGGTTCCCCGTGAACCCGCACATCGAGCCGCTCGGCGACCTCGACGCGGTGTTCGCGTTCTGCCGGCGGATGGAGGAGCAGCGTCACTCGCTCGGCTACGAGATCGACGGTGCGGTGGTCAAGGTCGACGCGCTCGGCCAGCGCGCGGAGATGGGCACCACGAGCCGGGCGCCGCGGTGGGCGATCGCCTACAAGTTCCCGCCCGAGGAGAAGACCACGCGTCTCACGAACATCATGGTCAGCATCGGCCGCACCGGCCGGGCCACGCCCTTCGCCGTGCTCGAGCCGGTGTTCGTCGGCGGCTCCACCGTGCAGATGGCCACCCTCCACAACCAGGACGAGGTCGCCCGCCGCGACGTGCGTCCCGGCGATACCGTCGTGGTGCGCAAGGCCGGCGACGTCATCCCCGAGGTGGTCGGGCCGGTGCTCGCGGACCGGCCGAAGGGCCGCCGGAAGTGGAAGTTCCCCACCACGTGCCCCTGCGATCTGCGGCAACCGCTCGTCCGGCTCGAGGGTGAGGCCGACACGCGGTGCGTGAGCGCCGAGTGCCCGTGGCAGCGCGAGCAGAAGATCATCTACTTCGCGGGCCGCGCCGGGATGGACATCGAGGGCCTCGGTGAGGAGCGCGTGCGGCAGCTCGTCGCGGCGGACCTCGTGCAGGACGCCGGCGACCTCTACTCGCTCACCCGCGACCAGCTCGTCGCGCTCGACCGCATGGGCGACGTCTCGGCGGGCAACCTCCTCCGCTCGATCGAGGACTCGAAGACCCGTCCGCTCGCGCGCGTGATCGTGGCGCTCGGCATCCGGCACGCGGGCCCGACCGCCGCGGCCGCGCTCGCCCGGGCGTTCCGGAGCCTCGACGCGATCATCGCGGCCGACGCCGACGCGCTCACCGCCGTCGACGGCGTCGGTCCCGCCATCGTCGAGAGCCTGCAGGCGTGGTTCGCAGTCCCCACGAACCTCGCGGTCGTCGACAAGCTGCGCACCGCCGGGGTGGAGCTCGAGGGCCCGGAACCCGAGGGTCCGGACCTCGAGCCGACGCTCGCCACGATGACGTTCGTGCTCACGGGCGGGCTCGAGGAGCTGACCCGCGAGGAGGCCGAGGCGGCGATCGCCGCGCGCGGGGGCAAGGTGACGTCGAGCGTCTCGAAGAAGACGAGCTACGTGATCGTGGGCGAGAATCCCGGCTCCAAGCTCGCCAAGGCCGAGGCCCTCGGCGTTCCCCGCCTCGACGAGGCCGGGCTCGTGGCCCTGCTCGAGCACGGACCGCCCGAGTCCGACTGACTACGTTCCGAACCACCCTGACCCAGGAGGCCCCATGGTCGACCAGTCCGCCATCGGCGCGACCGACGATCCGTTCCCGATGGCGATCGAGCGCGGCAAGGTGCGCGAGTTCGCCCGGGCCACGATGTCGGCGCAGGCCGACTACCTCGACGACCCCGTCCCGCCGATCCCGCCGACGTTCCTGACGACCGTCGCGTTCTGGTCGCCCCCGGGCCGGTCGGTGTTCTCCAAGGTGAAGCTCGACCTGCGCCGGCTCCTGCACGGTGGTCAGGAGTACACGTTCCACGGTCCGCCGCCGGTGGCGGGCACCGAGCTGTCCGTGCAGACGCGGGTCGACGACATCTACGAGAAGGAGGGCAAGCGCGGCGGCGTGATGACCTTCGTCGTCACCGTCACCGAGTTCCGCGACCCGTCCGGACGGCTCGTGGCCGAGGCCCGCTCGACCGCGATCCAGACGGGCAAGCCCGCGACCGACGAGGGAGCTGCGTGATGCCGGGCTTCGACGAGCTGCAGATCGGCACCGAGATGGAGCCGCGCGAGTTCGGGCCGCTGACCCGGACCGACTTCGTCCGCTACCAGGGCGCCTCGGGCGACTTCAACCCGATCCACCACGACGACGAGTTCGCGCAGTCGGCCGGCTACCCGACCGCGTTCTCCGTGGGCATGCTGCAGGCGGGCATCCTCGCGACGTTCGCGACCGACTGGCTCGGTCCGCGCAACGTGCGGAAGTTCGGGGTGCAGTTCCGCGAACAGGTCTGGCCCGGTGACCGCCTCGTGTGCTCGGGCAAGGTCGTGGGTCGCGACGAGTCGGCCCGGACGGTCGACCTCGAGCTGGTCGTCACCCGTGTCGGTGGCGGCGCGGCGATCAAGGGTTCCGCGACGTTCGTGGTGGAGTGACCGTCAGGCCTTGACGGTGAACGACCAGGTGAAGTTGCCGACGTTCGACGTCGGCGACCCCTGGAGGTGGTAGTCGACCCGGACGCTCACCTCGCCGGCGGGGAACGACGTGATGTCGGTCTCGTCGGTCGGTTGGAACGTGATCTGACCGGTGCTGTTCACCACCCGCGTCTGGTCGAGCGGGATGGGCGTGCAGTCGGTGGGCGTCGGGGCGCACACCGTCAGGTCGCCGGTGAGGCTGTCGGCGAGGTCCACCGAGATCGGCGTGTCCGGACCCACGATCGCGCCCTGCGCCGGGCTGAAGCCCTGGACCTGCTGGGGCTGGGGCTGCGCGGTCTTCTGGGGCGACGTGTCGGCGCTGCCGATCGAGATCGCGATCAGGACGACCACCGCGAAGAGGACGCCGCCGACGATCAGGACGCGTCCGGGGTGACGGAACAGCGGCGGCTTCGGCGCGTCGTCGCGTCGGGCGGGGGTGCGGGTGGATCCGGCCACGAACGGTGACGGTACCGCCGGCGGGGGCGCCCGGGGGCATCGCCGTCGTGTGGCGGTCGCGGTCACGGCGCGTGACCGACGGCGCGGGTGGGTGCCGCGGATCCGGACAATCCGGCCGGTACCCTCGTGGCGATGGCCGGAAGCACAGTCGCCGACCTCGTCGGCCGCGTGCTCGCGGGCCGCTATCGCCTGCTGGGAGCCATCGGCTCGGGGGCGAGTGGCCGGGTGTACGTCGCCGACGACGTCCGCCTCCGCCGCCGGGTGGCGGTGAAGGTGTTGCACCCCGCGCTGGCCGCCGACGCCGGATTCCTGCGTCGATTCCGCTCGGAGGCGCAACTCGCGGCCTCGCTGCACCACCCCAACGTCATGGCCGTCTACGACTGGGGCGAGGACGGGGTCCCGTTCATGGTGCTCGAGCTGCTCTCCGGCGGCTCGCTGCGCAGCATGCTCGACGCCGGCACGCGCCTGACGCCCGCGCAGGCCGCCCACGTCGGCGGTCAGGTCGCCGCTGCGCTCGACTATGCGCACGGTCGCGGTCTGGTCCACCGCGACATCAAGCCCGCCAACCTGCTCTTCGACGAGCACGGCATCGTGCGCGTCGCCGACTTCGGACTCGCCCGCGCGCTCGCGGAGGCGAGCTGGACCGAGCCCGCGGGCGCGGTCGTCGGCACCGCGCGCTACGCGGCCCCGGAGCAGGGCAGCGGCGCCCCGCTCGACGGGCGCGCCGACCTCTACGCGCTCGGCCTCGTGATGGTGGAGTCGGTGACCGGCTCGGTGCCGCTCGTCGCGGACACGCCGCTCGGCACCGTCGGTCTGCGCCAGGAGTCGAGCATCGACGTGCCGACCGCGGTCGACGGGCTCGCCCCGGTCATCGCGCGCGCGTGCGCCGCCGACCCGGACGACCGCTTCGAGACCGCGGACCGCATGCGTCAGGCGATCAGCGAGGTGGCCGACCGCCTGCCGCCCCCCGGCCCGCTCACGCTGGCGGGCATCGGGGCGATGGGCGAGGACCCCCATCCGACGCAGGTGGTGCGCACCCACGTCGAGTCCCCGCTCTTCGATCAGGACGAGGTGCCGCCGGCCCGGGTGGCGACCCGACCGGTCGCGACGAGTCGGGTGCCGCAGCGGTCGCGCTCGGCCGCGCCGTTCCTCATGGGCGCGGTGCTCGCGATCGCCGCCGCGGCGATCGCGTTCGTGCTGCTCCAGCCGGACACCGGCCCGATGCGCCCGGTGCCCCTGCTCGTCGGTCAGACCTACCAGGCGGCCCAGAACCTCGCGCTGCGCCAGAACTTCCTCGTCGACAAGACCGAGCAGCGCTCCGACGATCCCAAGGACTTCGTGATCGCGCAGCGGCCCGTTCCCGGCGGGTTCCTCAACCAGCGCACCACGATTCACCTCGTGGTCTCGAGCGGCCCCCGCCCGGTGCAGGTACCGGACCTCGCAGGTAAGACGCGCGACGAGGCGAACGCCGCGCTGGCCGGCCAGTTCGCCGTGGAGTTCGTCGACGAGTCGTCCATGACGGTGCCCGACGAGCAGGTGATCCGTACCGAGCCGGCGGGCACGGCGCCGCCGGACTCCACGGTGAAGGTGATCGTGTCGAGCGGACCGCCGCTCGTCGCGGTGCCCGAGGTCGCGGGCAAGACCTACGAGGCCGCGGCGCAGAAGCTCGCGCGCCACAAGTTCGGTGCGGCGCGCTCGGAGGCGTTCTCCGACACCGTGCCCGCGGGACGGGTCATCGGCACCCAGCCCGGCGCGGGGAACCAGGCGCCGCTGCAGTCCCGGGTCACCGTCGTCGTGAGCAAGGGACCCGACCTCGTCGTCGTACCCGACTTCAAGGGCAAGAGCATCGAGGAGGCGACCTCGCTCGGTGCGGCGCAGGGAGTCGGCGTGCAGGCACAGGGCACGCTCGCACCCGGCAAGCAGGTCCGCGCCCAGGACCCTGCGCCCGGCGGCAAGGTGAAGCGCGGCACCGTCGTCACCATCTTCTTCTAGGCGCCGCCCCGGCGCGTTCGTGACCTTCGGCCCGTCCGGGACGCATCCGCCGTCGTTAGCATCCGGGCCGACGTCCGAGAGAGAGGTTCAGAACATGGGTGCACTCGACGGTCGGGTCGCGATCATCACCGGGGCGGGCCGCGGGCTCGGCCGGGAGCACGCGCTGCTGTTCGCCGCGGAGGGCGCCAAGGTCGTCGTCAACGACCTGGGTGGCGAGGCCGACGGCAGCGGCGGCGACGCCACCCCGGCGCAGCAGGTCGTCGCCGAGATCGAGTCGCAGGGCGGCGAGGCGATCGCGAACGGTGACAACGTCGCCGAGTGGGAGGGCGCGCAGCGCCTCGTGCGCATGGCGGTCGAGACCTTCGGCGATCTGCACGTGCTGGTCAACAACGCGGGGATCCTGCGCGACCGGGTGCTCGTCAACATGACCGAGCACGAGTGGGACGCGGTGATCGACGTGCACCTCAAGGGTCACTTCTGCCCGACGCGCATGGCCGCGGCCTACTGGCGCGAGCAGGCGAAGGCGGGCAAGGAGGTCAACGCCGCGATCGTGCACACCTCGTCGACGTCGGGTCTGCTCGCGAACCCGGGCCAGGGCAACTACGGCGCCGCGAAGAGCGGGATCGCGACCTTCTCCCAGATCTGTGCGAAGGAGCTGGGCCGGTACGGCGTGCGGTCGAACGCGATCGCGCCCGCGGCCCGCACCCGCCTCACGGAGGCGACCCCCGGGCTCGGCGACGTCGTGAAGGCACCGGACGACGCCAGCAAGTTCGACGTGTGGGACGCGGCCAACGTGTCACCGTTCGTCGCGTACCTCTCGACGAGCGACTGCCCGTTCACGGGCGAGACCTTCCTCGTGCAGGGCGGCGCGGTGCAGCGGTTCCAGCCGTGGTGGCTCGCCGAGAAGATCGACAAGGGCGACCGCTGGACCGTCGCCGAGCTCGCGTCCGAGGCGCCGAAGCTCCTCCCGCCCAAGCACTGAGTCGCGCGCCCCACGCGCGGCGCGGACACCGACGTGACGCGTGTGGCGAGTGGTGTCAGCGATGCGGGGATCCCACTCTGGGTGGTGCGGACCGATCGTCACGATTCGCGGTCGCGTCGCGCGGTCGCGCGCCCACGACGCGCAACGAGCCCCCAATTTTCGGGAGACGGTACGTCCGTTTTCGCCACGATCCGTGGGCGAAATGAGGCGCTCGACTCCCTTGCCCTTCGCTCCGCGATCTCGATAATGACACGGAGAGTGAACCCCGCCGACGGGGTTCCGCGGAGGAGTCCATGGACAGGCCGGCGAAGGGCGCGACGAGGCGACCGCCGATGGAGCGACCGGGGATGGGATTCGGGCGACCGCTGCGTCCGAACGCCCGCCGGGTGCCGCGCGCCGACCTCGAGGCCGAGTACGCCGCGCTCATCCGTGGCGACGACGTCGTCGAGACCGAGATCGTCGTGCTCGACGGTCGGTCGTCGGTCACAGGCTCGGACCGCCGCGGCTGAGGCCGGACGCGGGCTCCTAGCCTGCGCCCGTGCCCGGGGAGAGCGAGCGCCGAACCTTCCTCGGTGACGCGCCCGGTGGGGACGAGGTCCCCGTCGTCGGCTGGCCGTTCCTGTTCGAGCACCGGGTCCGCCGGCTCCGTGCCGGCACGCACGCGCCGTGGCTCGTGCTCGTCACGGTGCTCACCGGGCTGTTCGCGACCGGCTTCACCATCACGATCATCGCGGTGTCCCTGCCGCGCGTCGCGTCCGATCTCGGGACGACGGCCGAGGACCTCACCTGGGTGGTCACGGGGCCGCTGCTGGGACTCGCCCTCACGATGCCGTTGTTCGGCAAGATCGGCGACACGCGCGGGCACCGGCGCGTCTACCTGCTCGGCTTCGCGGGGTTCACCGTCGGGGCGGCCCTGACCGCGCTGGCGTGGAGCGGGCCCGCCCTCATCGTCATCCGGACGCTCGGTTCGCTGCCCGGCGCCGCCATCGGACCGGCGTCGATGGCGCTGATCATGCAGGCGTTCCCCGAGCAGGACCGGGTGAAGGCGATGGGCTGGTGGTCGCTGGTCGGTGCCGGCGCGCCCGTGCTCGGCCTGGTGCTCGGCGGCCCGCTGGTCGACGCGTTCGGCTGGCGGGTGATCTTCGTCGCCCAGGTCCCGTTGTCGTTGCTCGCCCTCGCGCTGGCCGCGGTCGTCCTGCGCGAGACGCCGCGGCGGGAGCACGCGCCGCTCGACGTCGCGGGTGCGGTCGCGCTCGCGGTCGCCACGGTCTCGGCGCTGCTCGCCCTCACCTTCGGTGCGCGCTGGGGCTTCAGCTCCCCGATCGTGGTCGGCCTGGTCGTGCTCGCGCCGGTGGCGCTCTGGCGCTTCGTGGTCATCGAGGGCCGTGCTGCGGAGCCCCTCCTGCCGCTGCGGTTCTTCCGGGCGCGGGACTTCACCGCCTCGCTGGTCGCGCAGTTCTGCGCCAACTTCGCGTACATGGGCGGCTTCATCGTGACGCCGCTGCTGGTGCAGAGCCGGTTCGGGTTCACGGTCGCAGCGACGTCGTGGGCGATGGCGCTGCGGCCGCTCACCTTCAGCGTCAGCGCGCCCGCATCGGGCTATCTCGCCGCCCGCGTCGGCGAGCGGCGGGCCGGCGTCACGGGCATGGTGCTGCTCGTCGGCTCGATGGTCATGTTCGTCGCCGCCACGACCGGCGAGACGGTGGGTCTCGTGTTCGCCGGTCTCGCCCTGTCCGGTCTCGCGATGGGCTCGTCGATGCCCTCGCTCGTGACCGTGGTGGCGAACACCGTCGACACCGGCGACCTCGGCGTGGCCAACGCGGCCCAGCAGATGGTGGGCCAGATCGGCACCGTGGCCGGGATCCAGCTGCTCTCGACGATCCAGGGTGGCTCCGACGCGGCCGGGCCCTTCGCGGCGGCCTACGTCGCGGGTGCGCTCGTGGCCGGGGCCGGCGTGGTGGCGACCACCTTCATCCGCGCCCGGCGCGCGCCGGCCGTCGTCGGACTCGTCGACCCGACGTGACGGGCGGCCGGACCGGCGCGAGGCCGGCCCGGCCGTTCCGTCCTCAGTCGTCGTTCGCGATGGTGCCGGTGCCGGTCGCGCCGTGGATCGCGGCGCCGACGGCGTTCGCCAACGTGACCGTGAACGTCTCGTTGGCCTCGGCGCTCGTGTCGGCGTGCACCGTGAAGTTCAGGTACGCCGTCGTGGTGCCGGCGGGGAAGGTCACGGTCCCGGAGCCGTCCTCGTAGTCGACCCCGGGGGTCGCGGTGCCGGCGGCCGAGCTCCAGTCGACCGTCGTCACCTTCGTGCGCTGGGCCGACAACGTGACCGGCAGGGTCACGTAGCGGTCCCCCTCGTTGCCTTCGCGCACCGACGCGTCGCCGACCGACACCTGCACGCCGGTCGCGGCGTCGTCGTTGTCGATGCGGCCGGTGCCGGCGTTGATGCCGAGGTTGGCGCCCTGCGGGTTGGAGATCACGACCTTGAACTTCTCGTTCGGCTCGACGGTCCGGTCGCCCCGCACGGTGATCGTGATCGTGCGGCTCGTGGCGCCGGGGTTCAGCGTCGTGGTCGCGGTGCGCGCCTGGTAGTCGGACCCGGCGAGGGCGGTGCCGTCCACCGTGCGGTAGCTGATCGTCACGCTGCGGGTCGTCGGCTTCGAGAGGCTGATCGTGAACCGGACGCCGCGGGTGCCGTAGTTGCCCTCGACGACGCGTGCACTGCCGATCGAGACGACCGGCGGGCTCCCGACGGTCCAGCCGCTGTCGGTGAACACGCCGAGCACGATCGGGCCGGGCGCGTGGACCACCTCGTTGCTGCCGATGCCGGGCGTCATGAGCGAGTTCGGGTTCCCGGCGGGGAAGGTGTTCTCGTCGAGGTGCGAGTAGCTGCTGCCCTGCTGCCAGGTCGCCGGGGCGTAGAGCCGGGGTGAAGTGGCTCCGTTCGCCGCGGTGGCCGCGGCGCCGGTGAAGCGGACCGTCTGGCCCTGCAGCGCGGTTGCGAGCGACGCGCCGTTCGGGATCGAGAGGAGGCTGGTGCCGTTGCTGGTGGTGAACCGGTCGTAGATCGAGGGGAAGCCCGAGCCGGAGCAGCAGTCGCCCGATCCGTTGGCCACGCTCATCAGGCCGAGGTAGCCGAGGCCGTGGCCGAGCTCGTGCATCACGACGCTGGCGAAGTCGACCTTGCCGCCGTCGTTGCCGTCGGTCCCGAAGTAGAAGCCCGGGCTGGAGAACGTCGACGAGAACGTGGCGCTGATGTCACCGTTCCCGGTGTCGAGGTCGGAGCCGTGCAGCGCGTTCGCGAGCGCCACCGGGTACCAGGTGCTCGCCACCGGGGCGCCGGGGAAGTCGCGGTAGAAGTTGCTCGGGCCCGCGCCGCCGAGGATCCCGGCCCCCAGTGGGCCGAACTTGGCGTTCACGACGATCGGGACCGGCGAGACGATGTACTGGGCCCACTGGTCGACCGCGAACTGGAACGCGGCCTTCGCCGCCGGGTTCGCGTCGAAGCCGGCGTCGTAGTTGACGACGAACGTGGCGCCGCCGCCGGACGCCGCGTGCAGCTGGCCGTTCGGGGCGACCGGGCCCACGCTCGAGGGCGTGGTGTGGGACGGGTCGTAGACGACCGGCACGACGGCGCCCGGCCGGCTCACGATCGTCGGGGTGTCCGCGGCCGCCGCGTGGGTCGCGATCGGGGCGGTCAGGCCGGCGACCGCGAGGGCCAACCCGCCGGCCGCCGCGACCGCGCGGGTGATCCAACCAGGGTGTCTCACTGCGCACTCCTCTTTGCCCCGATGGACACGTGTCCCCATGAGCTTCGACCGCCGCCGGGGACGAGTTGACGGGATTCAGGCGTCGGCGGGGGCGGATGGGTCGCGTGGACCAGGCGCGCCCACGGCCACCAGGTTGCAGTACACCGCCAGGACGGCCGCGACCGCAACCCCCAGGAACATCACCCCGGTGATCGACATCCCGAGTCCGGAGACGAGCCAGCCGCCCAGGAAGACGCCGATCGGGACCGTGCCACCGAAGCTCATGATCCACAGGGCCATCACCCGGCCGCGGATGTCGTCGGTCAGGTGCTCCTGCAGCACCGTCGACAGCGACGTGATGACGATGAAGTACACGAATCCCAGGATCGGCCCGACGACGAACGCGAGTGGGAGCGAGCGGATGAGCGCGAACGCCGCGAGCACCACCGCGAACGCTGCGAGCGACCATCGGGCGAGCACCGCCTTGGAGTGGTGGGCGAGGAACGTGCCGACGGTGAGCGCACCGAAGGCGGCCCCCAGCCCCCAGGCCGCATAGAGGAAGAAGTAGGTGTCGCTCGTCGCGTCGGAGACCCCGAGGTTCGCCTTGGCGACCTCCGGGAAGAGGCCCACGTACATCAGGGACACGAACGAGAACGAGAACATGGTGACGAAGATCCGGCGGAGGAGCCGGTCGTGCCACGAGATGCGCAGGCCGGAGAGGACCTTCTCGAGCGGCTTGCCCTGGACCGGATTCGGGTTGCGCGCGTCGTAGCGCGCCAGCAGCAGCCCGGCCACGGCGAACCCGTACGTGCCGGCGTTGATCGCGAACACCGACGCGATGCCGAACAGGCTGATCAGGGGTGCGCCGATCGCCGGACCGAGCACCCGGGAGAGGTTCATCTGCACCGACTGGAGCGACACCGCGCCGGGCAGGTCCTCGCGGGGGACGAGCGTGGGCAGGATCGCGCCCATCGCCGGCGCGTTGAGGGCGTTGGCGATGCCGATCGCGAGCACGACGAGGAAGATGGCGGTCCGGCTCGGGTGACCGGCGATGACGAGGCCGGCGAGCACGAACGACAGCGCCATCTGCAGCGTCTGCATCGCGACGAGGAACCGGCGGCGGTTCACCTGGTCCGCGATCACGCCGCCGATCTGGCTCAGGAACAGCAGCGGCCCGAGCTGCGCGAAGTAGAGGAGTCCGACGTAGCCGGCGTCGCCGATCTTGAGCGCGTACGCGCCGAGCAGCACGTTCTGCATCCACGTGCCGATGTTGGAGAGGAACGTGCCGCCCCAGACGTAGCGGAAGTCGCGATGGCGCAGCGCCGCGCCCGCGGTGCCACGCGTGTACGTGCGGTCGGCGTCGACGAGCGCCTCGGTGGCGTCATCCGCCATCGGGTCGTGCGCGCGACGGAACAGCATGAGGCGTCGACCCTACGGGATCAGGAGCGGAGCCCGGCCCGGGAACCTGGGTCCGGGGTCCCGACGGTGACGCGAATCACGCAGCGGCGGTCCGGGCCCCGACGCGACGACGCCGGCCGGGCGGGGTGCACCCGCGGCCGACCGGCGTCGTGGAGCGCAGGTGCGCTCAGGCGGTCATCTCCTGGATGGCGTCCGTGAGGTTCTGGTTGCCGGCGGGGCCGCCACCCTGCTGGGCCATCATCAGCTTGGTCATGTCGCCCTGGACCTTGACCTTGCCCGACATGAACGCCTGCATGCCCGCCTGCTGGTTGCCGGACACGAAGACGTCCTTCGCGGTCTGGTAGTCGGTCGTCAACGTCACGTCGGCGCCGTCGGCGAGGCCCTGGGCCATCTCGCCCTTGCCGTCGACCGCGCCCATGTGCATCTCCCGCTCGCCCCACGGGCTGTCGGTGACGACCAGGTTGAGCAGCATGTTGGCGTGCGCGGGCGCCTCGGCCCCGTGCTCGTCCATCAGTGCCGCGACCGCGGCGAACCACTCGTCGGACAGGAACTCGTGCTTGGACACCTCGTGCCTCCTGGGAGGATGTGACGATCTGAGTGGCGGGGACACTACCGAACGGGACGGGATCGGCGTCGGCCACCGGACGGGGGACCGCCGACTACGTTCGGCGGCATGGCCGACGCCACCCGCGAGGAGCGGATCGAGTCGCACGAGCGCAACCACAAATGGCAGTCGCCGCCGCTCCGGATCGACATGTCGATCTGCATCAACTGCGACACCTGCCTGCGCCACTGCCCACCGCAGTTCGGGGCGATCTTCAACCACGGGATCGACGTGATCATCCTCCCGGAGCTGTGCTCGGGATGCGGGAAGTGCCTGCCGCCGGTGTGCCCGGTCGACTGCATCGTCGAGGACGCGGACTGGTCGCCGTCGCCCGCCGACTGGTGGGAGCACCCGCTCGGCCGGGACGACCCGTACAAGTAGCCGCATGGACGCGCCGACGCTCGAGAACGACGCGGTGCGGCTGCTGCCCTTGGACGCCGGGCACGTCGACGCGCTCGTCGCCGCGAGTGCGGAGGACCCCGATCGGTACCGCTGGAACGTGGTGCCCCAGGGGCGGGACGCGATGGCGGCCTATGTCGCGAAGGCGGTGGCCGGGAGCGAGGCCGGGCACATGCTGCCGTTCGCGGTCGAGCGCCGGTCCGAGGCGCGCCTCGTCGGCAGCACGCGCTTCGCGCGCATCGAGCGGTGGGACTGGCCCGATGGGCACCCCGAGCACGGACGCACCACGCCGGACGTCTGCGAGATCGGGTACACCTGGCTCGCCGCGTCGACCCTGCGCACCGAGGTCAACACCAACGCCAAGCTGCTGCTGCTCGGCCACGCCTTCTCGGCCTGGGACGTCCACGTGGTCCGGATCCGCACCGACGCCCGCAACGTGCCGTCGTGCCGGGCGATCGAGCGGCTCGGGCTCCGGCGCGACGGCGTGGTGCGCGCCGAGCGGGCGGCGGTCGACGGCACCGTGCGCGACTCCGCGTTGTACTCGGTGACGCGCGACGAATGGCCGCAGGTCCGGGCCGGCATCGAGGCGCTCGCGCACCGCTGAGGGCCCGCGCGCAACGGCCCGAGGGCCGGACAGGCCGTTTCCTAGACTCGCCCGTCGTGACCGACCCGATCTCCCGATCCGACGTCGAGCACGTGGCCCGCCTGGCCCGGCTCGCCCTCACCGACGACGAGATCGAGCACCTCACGAGCGAGCTGGCCGGCATCCTCGGCCACGCGCGCGACCTCGAGGCGCTCGAGCTCGACGGGGTGCCCGCCACCGCCCACCCGCTCCCGCTCGAGAACGTGCTGCGCCCCGACGAGGTGCGGCCGTCGCTCGACCGCGAGGAGGTGCTCGCGCAGGCGCCCGCCGCCGAGGACGGCCGGTTCCGCGTGCCCCGCATCCTGGGGGAGGCACCGTGACCGCTCGGGAGATCTCGGCCGCGGTGCGGGCGGGCGAGCGCAGCGCGCGCTCGGTCGTGGAGGAGCACCTCGCCGCCGTCGACGCACGGGAGGGCGAGATCCACGCCTGCAACCTGGTCCTGCACGACGAGGCCCTCGCCGCGGCGGACCGGGTCGACGCGGCGGTCGCGGCCGGGAACGACCCCGGCCCGCTGGCCGGGGTACCGGTGGCGCTGAAGGACAACCTCTGCACCCGGGGTATCGCGACCACCTGCTCGTCGCGCATCCTCGACGGCTGGCGGCCGCCGTACACCGCGACCGTCGTGCAGCACGTGCTCGACGCGGGTGGCATCCCGATCGCCAAGACGAACCTCGACGAGTTCGCGATGGGCTCGTCCACCGAGAACTCCGCGTTCGGGGTGACCCGCAACCCCCACGACCCGTCACGTGTCGCGGGCGGGTCGAGCGGCGGTTCGGCCGCCGCGGTCGCAGCCGGCTTCGCGCCGCTCGCGCTCGGCTCCGACACCGGTGGCTCGATCCGTCAGCCGGCTGCGCTGTGCGGGGTCGTCGGCGTGAAGCCCACCTACGGGCGGGTCAGCCGGTACGGACTCATCGCGTTCGCGTCGAGCCTCGACCAGATCGGGCCGTTCGCCGCGACCGTCGACGACGCCGCGCTGCTGCTCGAGACGATCTGGGGCCACGACGCCATGGACTCGACGTCGATCGCCGGTGTCCCCGACCCGCTCACGGGCGGGGCCGACGTGGCGGGGCTCCGGGTCGGCGTGGTCGCCGAGCTCACCGACGTCGACGGCATCGCGCCGGAGGTGCGGGCCTCGGTGGAGGCGGCCGCCGCCGCGCTCGAGGCGGTGGGCGCCACGGTCGACCGGGTCTCGGTGCCGAGCTGCGTGTACGGCCTGTCCGCCTACTACCTGATCGCGCCGGCCGAGGCGTCGTCGAACCTCGCGCGGTACGACGGTGTGCGGTACGGCCTCCGCGTCGACGGTGCGGACGCGGCCGACATGAACGCCCGGACGCGCGACGCGGGCTTCGGGCCCGAGGTGAAGCGGCGCATCATGCTCGGCACCTACGCGCTCTCCGCCGGGTACTACGACGCCTACTACGGCAAGGCCCAGAAGGTCCGGACGCTGATCATCCGGGACTTCGCCGCGGCGTACGAGCGCTTCGACGTGCTCCTCTCACCGACGGCGCCCACGGAGGCGTTCGCGATCGGCGAGAAGGCGAGCGACCCGCTCGCGATGTACCTCTCGGACGTCTGCACCATCCCCACCAACCTGGCGGGTCACGCGGCGATCAGCGTGCCGTTCGGTCGCGGTGCCGCGGGCCTGCCCGTCGGGGTGCAGGTGCTCGCCCCCGCGCTCGGCGAGCCGGTGATGTTCCGCGCCGCCCGCGCCCTCGAGGCCGCCGCCCCGTGAGTCCTTCGCCCCTCACCCACGACTTTGGCGAGCAACGTGACCCCTTGGGGACACCTTTGTCGCCAAAGTCGGCGTGGACGAGCCGACGAGCGGAGCGGACGAGCCGAGGTGCGGGGCGGACGAGCGGATCAGAGGAAGAAGTGGGTCAGGGCGCGGTCGAAGAGGCCGGCGGCCTCCCACTGGAGGAAGTGGCCGGCGCCGGCGACCTCGAACGGGCCGACGCACTCGGTGAAGGCCACCGCGCAGCGGGCCGGGAAGCTCGCGGGCACCACGTGGTCCTCGGGGCCGTAGAGCACGAGCGCCGGGGTGGGGTTCGGCTCGAGGAAGTGGACCATGTCCTTCATCGCGCGGTTCCCGGTCGCGGCCTCGTACAGCGAGATGCTCGCCCGGAAGGAGTCCGCGTCGCCGAACGGCTCGGTCATGAACGCCACCTCGTCGGTGGTGAACGCGGTCGGCGCACCCCAGAGGCGGTGGCCGTACATGCCGCCCACGTACGCCCGGCGGCGCGCCGGGGTGTCGAGCTCCGCGGCGAGGCCGTCGGCGTCGGAGGCCTGGCGCAGGAAGTAGTCGGCCGTCGCCCGGAACGCACGGTCGGTGTCGGGTGGGATCCCCGCCGCCTCGTACTGGCCGTCGAGCAGCATCGGCGGGACCGTGTTGAAGAAGCAGAGCTTGGGCACGAGGCCCGGGTAGCGCAGCGACAGGTCGTACACGACCGGACCGCCGGCGTCGCCGCCCGCCGCGAAGCACGTGCCGTGGCCGAGCTCCTCGGTGACGAGCGCGTGCAGGTCCATGGAGAACGCGGCGACGTCGTAGAACCCGTCGGGCGCGAGGCCGCTGTCGCCGAATCCGCGCAGGTCCGGCACGATCACCTCGAAGCCCGCGGCCACGAGCGGCTCGACGTTTCGCCACCAGATGCGCTTGGTCTCGGGCCAGCCGTGCACGAGCAGCAGCGGCGCACCACCCACACCCTCGCGGAGGTACGCGAGGGTGGCGCCCGTCGACAGCGTGGCGCGGTGGATCGGGAACCGGTTCGGATCGAGATCGTCGGTCACCCGGGCATGTTGACATGAGCGGAGCGGTGACGGATCCGGGTCGAAGCCGGTACGGCAGCGGAGCGGGGCCCGAACGGCCCACGCCGAAGGCGTAGGAGTAGATATGAGTACGGCAACGGCGACCCAGTACGAGGCCGTCATCGGCCTCGAGGTGCACGTCGAGCTCGCGACCGCGACGAAGCTCTTCTGCGGGTGCGCGAACGAGTTCGGCGCGGAACCCAACACCCACATCTGTCCGGTGTGCCTCGGCCTGCCCGGCTCGCTGCCGGTGCTGAACCGGCGCGTGGTGGAGTTCGCACTGCGGCTCGGCGAGGCCCTGCACTTCGACGTGCCGGAGCGCTCGATCTTCCACCGGAAGAACTACTTCTACCCGGACATGCCCAAGGACTTCCAGACCTCGCAGTACGACGAACCGATCTGCGTCGACGGCTGGATCGAGGTCGACGGCACGCGCATCCGCATCGAGCGCGCGCACATGGAGGAGGACACCGGCAAGACCACGCACGTGGGCGGCGGCGGCCGCATCCACGACGCCGACCACAGCCTCGTCGACTACAACCGCGCCGGCGTGCCACTCATGGAGATCGTGAGCCGGCCCGACATCCACTCGGCCGATCAGGCCAAGGGCTACGTCACCGAGCTGCGCGCCATCCTCGAATCCATCGGCGTCTCCGACGTGAAGATGGAGGAGGGCTCGATGCGCGTCGACGCGAACGTGTCGGTGCGCCCCGTCGGCCGGACCGAGCTCGGCACGCGGGCCGAGATCAAGAACATGAACTCGGTCCGGTCGCTCGGACGCGCCGTGGAGTACGAGATCGCGCGGCAGATCGAGCTGGTCGACGGCGGCGGCCGGGTGGTGCAGGAGACCCGCCACTGGGACGAGGCCGCGGGCGTGACCCACGGCATGCGCTCGAAGGAGGGTTCGGAGGACTACCGCTACTTCCCCGAGCCCGATCTCGTGCCCGTGGCGCCCACGGCCGAGATGCGTGCGGAGGCGCACGCCGCGGTCGGGGAGCTGCCCGCGGCGCGCCGCGCCCGGCTCGTCGCCGACTGGGGCATCGGTGAGACCGACGCCCGGACGCTGCTCGACGCCCCCGGCCTCGCCGACTACGCCGAGCAGGCGGTGGCCGCCGGCGCCCCCGGGAAGGACGTCACCAACTGGGTGAACGGCGAGGTGCTCGCCTTCCTCAACGAGTCGGGCCTGGCGCCCACGATCCTCCCGTTCCCGCCGGACGCCCTCGCCGAGCTGGTGGCGCTGGTCGCCGACGGCACGCTCTCGCGGAATCTCGCCAAGGACGTGTTGGGTGAGGGGCTCCGTTCGGGTACCAGACCGAGGCAGGTCGTCGAGGAGCGCGGGCTGGCCCAGGTGAACGACGCCGACGAGCTCGCCGGCATAGTGGACCAGATCCTCGCGGTCAACGCCGACGCGGTCGAGGAGTACCGCGCCGCTGACGACAAGGCGCGGAAGAAGAAGCGCGGGTTCCTGATGGGTGAGCTGATGAAGGCGACGAAGGGGTCCGCGAATCCCCAGGTGCTCAACCAGCTCCTGGACGACAGACTGGCCTGATGCAGATCCCCGACTATGCAACCGACGAGGGCGTCGAGCGCGTCCTCGTGGTGGTGGCCCATCCCGACGACATCGACTTCGGCACCGCCGGCTCCGTGGCCACGTGGTCCGACGCCGGTATCGAGGTGACCTACTGCCTCGTGACGAGCGGCGACGCGGGCGGCGACGACCGGACCCAGCCGCGTGCCGACATGGCCGCGCAGCGCGAAGCCGAGCAGACCAACGCGGCGAAGCACGTGGGGGTGAGCGACCTCCGCTTCCTGCACTATCCCGACGGTCGCGTCGAGTACACGCTCGGGCTGCGCAAGGACCTGTCGCGGGTCATCCGCGAGGTGCGCCCGCAGCGCGTGATCTCCATGTCACCGGAGCGCAACTACGACCGCGTCTACGCGAGCCACCCGGACCACCTCGCGACGGGCCAGGCCACGATGGCCGCGACCTATCCCGACTCGCGCAACCCGTTCGCGTTCCCGGAGCTGCTCGAGGACGAGGGGCTCGAGCCGTGGACGGTGGACCAGCTCTGGATCCAGCTGCGCGGCGAGGCGAACGTCTTCGTCGACACCACCGACGTGTTCGACCGCAAGCTCGCCGCGCTCCTCTCCCACGAGAGCCAGATCCCGGACCCGGACTGGGCGGTCAACATCCTCAAGGACTGGGGCGCCCGCAACGCCGAGGCCGCCGGACTCCCCGACGGTCGCCTCGCCGAGCTGTTCTTCGCGATCGACGCGAGGTAGTCGCCCCCGTCGCCCCGCCGGTTCGTGGCGATCCGGTCGCCGAGCGACCGATCGGCACCACACGCGGCTACGGGACGAGGGAGAGTGACGTGACGGGGGCGAGGCCCTGGTCGCGCGGTGACCAGGTCGTGCCGGAGTCGGTGGACTCCCACACCTCGCCGCCCGCGGTGCCGTACACGACGCGCTCACCCAGGCCGTCGAGCGCCGCGGTGTCGACGTTGCCGGACATCCAGTCGGTCACCCGCTCGAACGGGCGGTCGGCGTGGATCGAGGTGCGGTAGATCGCGCTGTGCCGGCCGCGCGGTCCTTCGGACGCGCTGACGAGGATCGCGGCGTCGGGTACCGCGACCGCGCGGCAGTAGGTGTGGTCGAGGCCGTCGGTGTGGATCCGCCACGAGCGGCCGCCGTCGAGCGAGATCGCGAGGCCGACCGCCGCCGCTGCCACCACGAGGTCGCCGCGTCCCCACACGGAGCGCACCTGGTGCACGTCGGCGTGCACGTCGATGGTCGGGGTCCATGTTCGGCCGGCGTCCTCGGACCGAGCGATCCCGCCGACGTGCACGTTCGCGAGCAGGACGTTGTCGGCGGTGCACGCGAGGGAGCGCACCTCGGGGGGACCGCCCCACGGCGTGTACCACTCGTCCCGACCGGCGACGGTCTCGAACCCGTCGATGCGCACCAGCCCGTCGCCACGGCGGCGGAGGAGGTGCGCGCCCTCGGTCCCGACGACGAGTCCCCCGGGCGCGTCGACGGCGCACCGCAGCCCGGGCGCGGTCCCGACGCGGGTCCACCCCGCCTCCGCGTGCCAGAACAGCTCGCGGTCGCCGACGATCAGCGCGTCGCCGAACACCCGGACCGGTCCGGCCGGGAGCGCGCGGGTGTCGTCGGCGACGAGCCCCGACGCAGTGGCGATCCGGAGGTCCATGGTGCTCACGTGCTCCGGTGGGCGGACGAGGGCGTCGCGATGCTGTCGACGCACGACCGTACCGCCTTGAGGAGATCGGGCCAGAGGTCCGGTTCGGCCGCATAGGGGGCGTTCAGCGCGACGCGGTCGACGACACCGTGCGTGCGGGCCACCAGCTCGACGGCACACTCGTCCGGGGTACCCCGGACCGCGACGAGGTCGAACAACTCGTCGTCGACGAGCTCGACGAGGCGGTTCCAGTCGCCGGTGCGCGTGCGCTCCCGCAGCACCGGTTGCAGCTCCCCGCGGTCGTGCTCGTCGAGGACCGGCCGGTAGGCGGGGGTCGAGGCGTAGAACGCGATCTGGGCCCGGGTCGCGAACTCGGCGCCCGCACGGGACTCGTCGGTGTGCCCCGTCGCGACCATCACCGGCCACGCGATCTGGTACCCCGCCGCGCCGCCGCGCGTGCCCGCCCGCAGCACCGGCAGCGTGCGCGCCCGGAGGAACTGCGGGGTGCTGAACGGGTGGACGAGGAACCCGTCGGCCACGTCGGCGGCCACCCGGGTCATCGCCGGGCCGATCCCGGCGAGGAACACGCGCGGCGGTCCGCACTCGAGCGGCGCCGGGCTGAAGAACGGCGTCATCAGCGTGTGGCGGTAGTGCTCACCCTCGTAGGCGAGCGCCGAGCCGTCCTGCCAGCACGACCAGACGGCGCGCAGCGCCTCGACGAACTCGCGCATGCGGGCGGCCGGCGCCGACCACGGCATCGAGAACCGACGTTCCACGTGCGCCCGGATCTGGGATCCCAGTCCGACGATCGCGCGGCCGTCACTCGCGCCCTGGAGGTCCCAGCCGATCTGGGCGACGGTCATCGGGTTGCGGGCGAACGCGATCGCGACCGCCGTGGTCAGCTCGAGGTCCCGCGTGTGCTCGGCGGCGAGCAGCAGCGGCAGGAACGGGTCGTGGGGCCCTTCGAACGTGTACGCCCCGTCGAAGCCGGCGGCCTCGAGCGCCCGCGCCGCCCGCGGGACGTCGCGCAGCGCCGTGGCGACGAGCGGCGCGTCGACCGTCAGCAGGGGAGCGCCTCGGCCGGACCCATCTCCGCCAGCGTCGCGATGTACGGCTCGGCGTCGCCCTGCCAGGTGAGCGCGCGCAGCTCGGCCTCGGTGCGGCGACCGCCCACGGCCCGGGCCAGCTCGTAGGGCGTCCCGGTCACGGTCGCACCCGGCTCGCCCTCGCCGGTCACGAAGTTGACGTCGCCGGCCTCGATCCGGAGCGGCGCGATGCCGGCCGCCGTGAACGCGTTGCCCGCGAGGGTGCCGTAGCCGACGATCGCCGTGTGCTCGGCGGCCGGGTCGGCGCCGCCGGGCGCGCCGAGCGCCCCGCGCAGGTCCTGCTCGTGGTGCCAGGCGTCGGCGACCCCGAGCGAGGCCAGGAGCCCGCCCATCGCGCGCAGTCCCTCCTCGAGCTGGGGGGACACCTCCGCCCACGCGGCGAGCATCTCGCCGATCGGCACCTCGCGACGCGCCTCGACCTGGGCCCCGGTCCACGCCGGACCGCCGACGCCGTCGAGGTGGCCGGCGACGATGTCGGTCGCGGCGCCGCTCAGGTGGGCGACGACGTCGTGCACCGTCCAGCCTGGGCACGCCGGGACGGGCTGCGCCGCCTGCTCGTCGGAGAGGTCGGCCACGAGGGCGCTCACGCGCTCGCGCACCGCGCCGTACTGGATCCCGATGTCCGTCATGGCGCGAACGGTAGGTCACGGGACGCCGCCGCCGCAGGGTCGCGACCCGGGATCCGGGGACCGACGGCACCCGGCTGGGACGCCTCGGGCGACGGCTCCGGCACCTCGTGCCGCGTACGCTCGGGCGGCCGAGATCGAGGAGTCGATGCGATGAGCGACATGAAGCCGATGAGCTACGAGGTCACCCGCGGCATGGAGCGGGCGCCGGCCCGGGCGATGCTGCGCGCCGTCGGCATGACCGACGACGACTGGGGCAAGGCCCAGGTGGGCGTGGCGTCGAGCTGGAACGAGGTGACGCCCTGCAACCTCCCGCTCGACCGGCTCGCCAAGCGCGCCAAGGAAGGGGTGAAGGCCGCCGGCGGGTTCCCGCTCGAGTTCGTCACCATCGCGGTCAGTGACGGCATCTCGATGGGCCACGAGGGCATGCGCGGCTCGCTCGTGAGCCGCGAGATCATCGCCGACTCGGTCGAGTGCGTGATGCACGCCGAGCGGCTCGACGCGCTGGTCACCTTCGCCGGCTGCGACAAGAGCCTGCCCGGCATGCTGATGGCCGCGGCCCGGCTCAACCTGCCGGCCGCGTTCCTCTACGGCGGCTCGATCATGCCGGGCCAGTACAAGGACCAGGCGCTCGACATCGTGAGCGTGTTCGAGGCCGTCGGCGCGTGCGCGGCCGGGACGCTGACCGAGAACGAGCTCGGCGAGATCGAGAAGCGGGCCTGTCCCACCGAGGGCTCGTGCGCGGGGATGTTCACCGCCAACACGATGGCGTCGGTGGGCGAGGCGATCGGCATGAGCCTGCCTGGCTCGGCGTCGCCCGCCGCCGTCGACCGTCGGCGCGACGACTTCGCGTACGAGACCGGCCGCGCCGTGATGCACCTCATCGAGAAGAACATCCGGGCGCGCGACATCATGACCAAGGAGGCGTTCGAGAACGCGATCGCCGTCGTCATGGCGCTGGGTGGCTCCACCAACGCGGTCCTGCACCTGCTCGCGATCGCCAACGAGGCGCGCGTCGAGCTCGAGCTCGACGACTTCAACCGCATCGGCGCGAAGGTCCCGCACATCGCGGACACCAAGCCGCACGGCAAGTACCACATGTTCGACGTCGACCGCATCGGCGGCGTCCCGGTGGTCATGCGGGAGCTGCTCGACGCCGGGCTGCTCCACGGCGACTGCCTGACCGTGACCGGCCGGACGATGGCGGAGAACCTCGCGGACCTCGACCCGCCGGCGCCCGACGGCGACGTCGTGCACGCGCTCTCGGCACCGATCCACACCCAGGGCGGCATCGCCGTCCTGCGCGGCTCGATGGCGCCGCAGGGCGCGGTCGTGAAGGTCGCCGGGATCGACAACCCGTACTTCGACGGCGTCGCGCGCGTCTTCGACGGCGAGGACCTGGCGATGGAGGCGATCCTCGCCGGGCGGATCGAGGCCGGCGACATCGTCGTGATCCGCTACGAGGGCCCGAAGGGCGGTCCCGGCATGCGCGAGATGCTCGCGGTGACGGGCGCGATGAAGGGCGCGGGACGCGGTGCCGACGCGGCGCTGATCACGGACGGGCGCTTCAGTGGCGGCACCCACGGGTTCTGCGTGGGCCACGTCGCGCCCGAGGCCGTCGACGGGGGCCCGATCGCCTTCGTGCGTGACGGCGACCGGATCGTGATCGACGCGACGGCGCACACCATCGAGCTGATGGTCGACCCGGCCGAACTCGCGGCGCGCCGGGCCGACTGGAAGCTGCCCGAGCCCCGCTACACGAGCGGCTTCCTCGCCAAGTACGCCAAGCTCGCCCAGGGTGCCGAGACCGGCGCGATCACGAACTTCTGAGATGCCGCGCCCGGGGCCGTCCCGGCCCGAGTGGTGGATGCTCACGTTCCCCACGCCGGGGCTGCAGGAGGGGATGGCCCAGTTCGCCGAGGCGGTCGGCTGGGACGGTCTGGTGTTCGCCGACACCCAGAACCTCGCCGGCGAGGTGTACTCGTCGCTCGCGCTCGCCGCCACCGCGACGAACACGCTGCAGCTCGGCACCGGGGTGACCAACCCCGTGACCCGCCACCCGGCGGTGACCGCGGCGGCGATCGCGACGGTCCAGGTCGCGTCCGGTGGTCGGGCGGTGCTCGGCATCGGCCGAGGCGACTCGTCGCTCGCGCACCTCGGGCGAGCACCCGAGCCGCCGGCCGCGTTCGAGCGGTACGTCGTCGCGGTGCAGCAGTACCTCCGCGGCGTCACCGCGGACCTCGGTGACGGCGTCACCAGCCGGAGCGAGTGGATCGGCGAGACCGGGCTACCGAAGGTGCCGGTCGACGTCGCCGCCACCGGACCGAAGGTGATCGGCATCGGCGCGCGCCACGCGGAGCGGGTCACCTTCGCCGTCGGTGCCGACCCGGAGCGAATCTCCGATGCGATCGCAACGGCCGAACTCGCGTGTCGGGAGTCGGGTCGCGATGTGAACGAGATCTCGTTCGGCGCGTACGTCAACGTCGTCGCGCACCCGGACGTCGCGACCGCGCGCGCGATGGTGCGCGGGGGTCTCGCCTCGTTCGCCCACTTCTCGGGGATGGCGGGCGCACCGAGCGACGGGCTCGCCGACGCCGAGACGTTCCGGCGGCTGGGCGCCGGCTACGAGCTGGCCGGGCACGGCAAGGCGGGAACGCAGCACAGCGCCGACCTGCCCGACGACTTCGTCGACCGCTTCGGCGTGGTCGGACCGGTCGACCGCTGCGTCGCGCGACTGCAGGAGCTCGTCGATTGCGGCCTCGACCGCCTGGTCGTCATCGGCGGCTCACGCGACGTCGACGGCGCCGAGCTGCTCGCCGCCAACCGCCGGCTGATGGACGAGGTCGCCCCGGGGGTGCGCGTCGGGGCCTGACCGCGGCAGCCGTCAGGCGGCGGCGACCGTCTCGTCGAGGTCCTCCTGGACGCCCTCGCGCAGACCGAGGATCGCGACCACGGCTCCGATCGCCATCGCGACGGCCATGCCCTTGAACACGTACTGCATGGCCTCGGCGTAGCCCATCTGGATCGCATGGGTCACGGCGCCGGTCGCCCGGTGCGAGCCGCCGCCGCCCCCACCACCGACCGACGCGCTCACGTCGGCCGCGATGCGGTGGGCCTGGGAGCCGGGGACCCCCGCCTTCACGAGCCGCTCGCCCACGTGCGTCTTGGTCTGGGTGAGCAGCACGGTGCCGAGCACGGCGAGGCCGAGGCTGGCGCCGTAGTTGCGCACGGTCTGCGTGATGCCGGAGACCTCGCCGTACGAGCCGCGCCGGGCCCGGTTGAGGGCGTCGGTGCTGGCGGGCCCGAGCATGAAGCCGACGCCGGCGCCCGCCATGACCATGTACCAGAACTGCGCGTTGGACGACAGGTCGGTCAGCTCGCCGGCCCAGAGCCAGAAGCCGATCGCGCCGAGGACGCAGCCGGTGACGACGGAGCGCTTGGCGCCCTCCTTGTCCATGTTCCGGCCGGCGATCTGCGACGCGACCGCGAACCCGATGAAGACGGTCAGCACGTAGAGGCCCGCGTCCGAGGCGGTGTCCCCGAGCGAGATCTGCGAGTACATCGAGGCGAAGAAGAACAGCGGGACGAACGCGATCATGGCGAGGAACAGCACTCCGTTCTCGACCGCGAAGGCGCGGTTGGCGAAGATGCGCAGCTCGATGAGCGGCTCGTGGGTGCACAGCTCGACCACGACGAAGGCGACGAGCAGCAGCGTTCCGCCGGCGATGCAGCCGATGGTCAACGGGCTCGTCCATCCCCAACGCGCCGCCTCCTGCAGCCCGAGCACGCTCAACGCCATGCCGGCGGCGACCAGCACGAGCCCGCGAACGTCGACGCGGGCCTCCCGTCGCGAGTTCTCCGGGTTCGCGAGGTGCACGAGCACCAGCGCGGCGGCGGCGATCGGCAGGTTGATCCAGAAGATCGAGCGCCACGTCCACTCGGTGAGGTAGCCACCCGCGATCGGCCCGATCGCCGTCATCGCGCCGGTGATGGCGAAGAACTTGGCGAGCGCGCGTCCCCGTTCGTGGACGTCGTACTCGCTCACGACGATCGCGAGGGCGGCCGGCAGCATCAGCGCCGCGCCCACACCCTGGACGGCCCGGAAGGTGATGAGCCACGCCTCGGCGAACTGGCCCGCGGGGACCGCGCCGTTGAGCGCCGACGCGCCGGCGAACACCAGCGTGCCCAGGACGACCATCCGGCGGTGGCCGAAGATGTCGGCGAGCCGGCCGCCGAACGCGAACGTCGCAGCCAGGGCGAGCAGGTAGGCGTTCACGATCCACTGCGAGCCGCTCGCGGTGAGTCCGAGCTCACGCTGGATCTGGGGAACGGCGATCGAGACGATCGTCTGGTCGATGAAGGTCGTGCTGACCGCCAGGATCATGGCGACGAGCACCAGGCGTTGCCGCCCCGTGCTCGTGCCGGTGGCGTCGGGTACGACCGGAACGGTGGTGGCCATGGGATCCCTCCTCGGGCGAACCACTCGCGTCGACCCGGGGGTGCCGCGACTTGAGAGACTCCTCCCCGTGCCCGAGATGCTGGAGGCCGAAGCGGCCCGCGCCCTGATCGCCGAACGCGCGCTGGACCGCGAGATCGCGAAGGTCCACGCGCCCGACGCATGGTTCCTGAAGCGGGGACTGACCCCCCGGGCGGTGCGGTCGGTCCTGCCCGGCCTGCGCCTCACCGACGCGCGGCGGCGGGGGAAGCTGATCCTCGTCGACAGCGAGGGCCCGGTCCTGGGCCTGCACCTCGGGATGAGCGGGCGGATCGTGATCGACGGGCAGGCGGCGGGCGATCCGCTCCTCTATGCCGCGAACGGCGACAACCCGGCCTGGCGTCGGTTCGGCCTGCACTTCGCCGACGGCGGGTCGTTGTTCCTGCGTGATCCGCGCCGGCTCGGCGCGGTGGAACTCGATCCCGATGAGGACCGGTTGGGCCCGGACGCGGCGGGGGTCCGCCTGCCGTACGTCCGGGACCTCCTCGGCCGGAGCCGGGCGCCGGTCAAGGCCGTGCTGATGGACCAGTCGCGCGTGGCCGGGCTCGGCAACCTGCTCACCGACGAGGTGCTGTTCCGCGCCGGGGTCGACCCCGCCCGTCCGGCGGACTCGCTCGACGACGCCGAGGTGCGCGCCGTCGCGCGGGCGATCTCCACCACCGTGCGCACCCTTGGGCGGCGCGGGGGATCGCACACCGGCGATCACATGCCGGCCCGCGAGCCCGGCGCGCTCTGTCCCCGCGACGGCGCGCCGATGCTGCGCCGCACCGTCGGCGGCCGCACCACGTACTCCTGCGCGTTGCATCAGCGCTGACTAGCGTGCGCCACGGCTCCTCACCCGACGGGGAGCGGACTGGGGAGTCCTCATGACATTGCGCGTCGTCGGCGCGGGCGTGGGCCGGACCGGGACCCACTCCCTGAAGATCGCCCTGGAGCGGCTCTGTGGTGGCACGTGCCACCACATGATGGAGATGTTCGAACGGCCGGACCAGCGGGAGCTGTTCACGCGGGCCATCGACGGTGAGACCGTCGACTGGACCGAGGTGTACGACGGCTTCACCGCCATGGTCGACTTCCCCGGCTCCATGTTCTGGCGCGAGGCGGCGGACGCGTTCCCGCATGCCCCGGTCCTGCTGTCGAGCCGGCCGGCCGAGGACTGGTACCGAAGCGCGTCGAACACGATCTTCCTCGCGTTCGACAACACGCCGCCGGAGATCCATCCGTGGATGGAGGCCGTGAAGCGTGGGCTGCACGACCGGTTCAGCGACGACTTCGAGAACAAGGACGCGATGATCGCCGCCTACGAGCGGCACAACGCCGAGGTGCGCGCCGAGGTGCCGGCCGACCGCCTGATCGACTGGACCCCGAGCGACGGGTGGGAGCCGATCTGCGCGGGCCTCGGCGTGCCGGTGCCCGACGAGCCGTTCCCGCTCACGAACACCACCGCGGAGTTCCGGCAGATGCTCGGGGTCGACCCGGTCTGACGCCGCCTCAGGCGGTCGCCGGATCCTCGGCGACGGGAAGCTCGCCACGGCCGATCGCGGCGACGACCTCGTCGTAGTCGCGTTCGTTCTGGTCCGCATATGAGACAGCGAAGCGCGCGAGCGCGTCGTCGAACACCGCGCCGGTGCCGAGGTACGAGGCGATCGCGATGCGGTCGCCCGAGCGCGCGTGCGCGCGGGCGAGGGTGGTGGCGCACAGCTCACCGAAGAGCTCGAGCACCTCGGGCTCCATCAGGTCGGTCGACGGGCTGAGCTTCCCGTCCCATAGCTGGCGCACGTAGAAGTCCTGACCGCTGGTCCCGTGCTCCCAGCCGAGGAAGATGTCGCTCGTCGACTGCATGAGCCGCTGCCCCTCGACCACGCGGCGACCGTGCTGCTGGTACGAGCTCGTCCCGACGTACGGCTCGAGCACCGAGGACTCCGCCTCCTTGATCTGGAGGAACAGCGGGTCGCCCCCGTCGCGCCCGCGCAGGTACGCGATCCAGCAGCGGGTGCCCACGCTCCCGACGCCGACGACCTTCCGCGCGACATCGACCAGCTCGAAGCCCTGGAGCAGATGGCGCCGGTCGGGCTGGAGGCTCTGGCGGTAGTTGCGGAACCAGGTGCGCAGCGTCTCGCGGATCTCGTCGGCCTCGACGTCACCGGCCAGGTCCTCGAGCCGCACGATCAGCGGCGGGTCGCTGATGATCCGCGTCTCGCCGTCGACGCTCGTCGTGAGCTTGTCGAAGGCGCGCATGCTGTCCTTCGTACGCGCCTTGGCGAGGTTCTTCTCGTAGCGCTTCATCGCGGCCGGCGAAACTCGACTCGTCCAGGTGTTGGTGACGTCGTACTCGTCGAGGCGCGCGTACCAGAGGTCGAGGTTGCGCATCGTGGCGAACTCGCGCATCGCCGTGCGGTAGGCGCGCGTCGTGCCGAGGTTGACCGTGCGCCGGACCTTGTCGTCGAAGCCGCGCGCCCGTGCCGCGATCTCGAAGCTCGCGACGAGGCGCTTCACGTCCCACTCCCACGGACCCGGCAGGGTCTCGTCGAAGTCGTTGATGTCGAAGACCATCACGCGGTCGGGCGCGGCGTAGCCGCCGAAGTTCGCGAGGTGCGCGTCGCCGCAGGCCTGGACGCGCAGGCCGGAGTCCGGTGAGCCGGCGAGGTCCATGGCCATGATCGCGGCGGCGCCCCGGTAGAACGCGAACGCCGAAGTGGTCATCCGGGCGTGGCGGATCGGGACGAGGTCGGCGACGCGGGTAGCCGCCTGCTCGCGCAGGACCTCGACCGGGCCCGTGCGGTCGGCCGCCGGCTCCCAGTCGCCGTGGCCCGAGCGGGGTGTGCTCGCGCGTGCGGCCCGGCCGCGTGCGGCGCGCTCATCGGGGCTCGGGTGCTCGACGGTGGGGGTGGACATGGCGGCTCCTCGCGGTTCGGGGCGGCCGCAGGGTACCGGCGCCGCGGGCGCGATCGAACCGGTTCGGGGTCCGATCACCCGAAGTGGGTGACCGTTACCGTGACCGCATGGCGGAGACCCCCGAACAGCTCCAGATGCCGCGCTTCGTGCCGCGCTGGGTGCTCCTGCTCCCGGCCGACGACGCGGCCCGGCGCGTCGCCGCGTGGATCTACGGCACGGTGCTCGCGCTCGCCGGTCTCGCACTGGTGAGCCCGGCGATGTCCGACGAGGGTGGGGGCGCGGCGATCCTGATCGGCATCGGCGTCGGTACCTTCCTCGCCCACCTCTTCGCCGACTACATCGGCGAGGAGGTCCGCGAGAAGCGCCGGCTCACGAAGACCGAGCGACGTGAGCTGCTGCGCGATCTGTTGCCCGTGCTCACCGGCATGATCCCGCCGGCGGTGCTGCTCGCGATCGGCGTCCTGCCGTCGGTCTCCGGGCCGTGGATGCTCGCCGCCGCCTTCGCGGTGACGCTGCTCCGGCTCCCGCTCGTCGCGGTCATCGTCGCGGCGCGTACGAACCGGCATCCCATGTGGTCCCTGTTCGTCGTCTGTGGCCTCGGGATCCTGATCGTCGTCGTGAAGGTCCTGATCTCGCACTGAGGCGCGGCGCGCCCCTCAGGTCCGGCGCCGCGCGAACTCGGCCGCGAGCTCGGCGCGCGTGGAGACGCCGAGCTTGGTGAACACGTGATTGAGATGGGTCTTCACCGTGCTCCGGCTCATGAACAGACGCTCGGCGACCTCGGGGTTCGAGAGCCCGTCGCCGACCAGCTTCACGACCTCGAGCTCGGTCGGCGTGAGGCTGGGCCAACCCGAGTCGGGTCGGAGCCGGGATCCCCGGGACCGGAGTGCCCAGGTGATCGCCTCCTCGAGCGTCTGTCCATCGGCGCTCGCGACGCCACTGGCAAAGGCCTCGGCGTCGGTCGCGTGGTCCGCCGCGGCCGCGTGCCAGTGGGCTTCGGCGAGTGACGTCGCCCAGCCCCGGTCCTCCCGTTCGCGTGCGGCCACACCGTGGAGCCGGCCGGCGGTCGTCGCGTCACCGCCGGCGGCCGAGGCCCAGGCGAGGACGTCGAGCGCCTGGACCTCGTGGATCACGTACCCCCGGCCCTGCCATTCGACCAGCGCGCGGCGCACGCCGTCGGCGGCACGGGCCGGGTCACCCGACTGCAGTGCGTGGATCGCGTCGAACATCGACGCCAGGCCCGAGAAGCACGGATCCTCGAGCTGCAGCGCGAGCTCGGCCATCCGGGCGATCGCGACCGTCGGATCACGATGACGCATCAGGTCGGAGATCACGATGTCCTCGAGCTCCCACTCCTCGCCGACCGCGATCGCCTCGTCGGCGTAGAGCGCGAGCAGCGGTGCCAGCGCGTCAGCCGCATCCCAGTCGCCGCCCCACGAGGCCGCCGCCTTCACGAGGACCATGTCGATGAAGCTCAACGGCACGGCGGAAGCGCCCCGCGCCACCAGTTCGGCGCGTCGCCGCGTCAGCAGCGCGACGGCGCCCCCCACGTCGCCGGTGCGGAGGCGCTGCTCCGCGAGGTAGGCGACGGCCCACCCGATGGTCAGCGGCTCGCCGCACTCGTCCGCCGCCTCGACTGCGCGGGCGGCGTCGTCGGCCCAGTCGGGAGCGCCGCTGCGGCGGTGCATGCAGGTCAGCGCGTTGTAGTGCCAGGCGACGAAGAACGGGTTGTTCCCGTTGAAGCCGCCGTCCGCGACCACGTCGAGCCAGCGCCGCGCCTCGTCGAACCGGTTGACGTAGAGATACGAGTAGCCGAGCTTCTGGATGATGTCCGCCGCGCCCCAGTCGTCGCCGGTCGCCTCGGCCTGCTCGCGTGCGACCTCGAGCGTCTGCGCGGCCACCATCGGCGTGCTCAGCTGGACGACGTCGGCCTGGAGGTCGAGGCACCGCGCCGTCCCGAGTGGTTCGCCGACCCGCTCGCCGGCCGCGAGTCCCTCCGTCGCGAAGTCGTACGCCTCGTCGAAGTTGCCGAAGTAGAAGTTCAGGTAGCCACGCGCCCAGAGCAGCCGGCTCAGGGCCGGAGAGTCGGAACCGGCGAGGCGCGCCGCCGCCTGCGCGAGCCAGTGGTCGCCCTGGGCGAAGCCGGCGGTCTGGTGCCAGAACAGCGTGAGGTCGAAGGCCAGCGTCGCGAGCCGTTCGAGATCGTCGTGCCCGGCTGCGTGCTCCAGCGCCACCCGGAGGTTCTCCGCCTCGCGTGCGAGTACGGGTCGTGCGTCGCGCTGGGCGCCGGTCGCGAGGTCGGGTGCGAGCCGCCGGGCCAGCGCGGCGAAGTGCTCGAGGTGCCGGTCGAGGACCGCGGTGGTCTCGCCGCTGTCGTCGAGCCGGGTCCGGGCGAACTGCTTGATGCTCTCGAGGAGGCGGTAGCGGTCGGCCGGGCCCTCGTCGTCGAGCACCACGAGCGAGCGGTCGACAAGGCTCCCGAGCAGGTCGAGCACCGCGTACTCGTCGAGCGGGTCGAACGAGCAGACGGCCTCGGCCGCGTCGAGGTCGAAGCCGCCGCTGAACCGGGCCAGTCGGCGCAGCAGCACGCGCTCGTCCTCGTCGAGTAGCTGATGGCTCCACTCGATCGACTCGTAGAGCGTCTGCTGGCGGGGGAGGAGCGTGGTGCTGCCGCCCCGCAGGAGCCGGAAGCGGTCGTCGAGACCCTCGGCGATGCGGGCGACCGACAGGCTGCGGACGCGGGCCGCGGCGAGCTCGATCGCGAGCGGGATGCCGTCGAGCTGGCCGCAGATCTTCGCCACGTGGGGCGCGTTGTCGTTGTCGACCGTGAAGTTCGGGCGCGCCCGCACCGCGCGGTCGATGAAGAGCCTCACCGCGTCGAACTGCTCGAGGGACTCGACCGTGATCGCGTCGTCGGCGTGGGGAGAACGCAGCGACGGCACCCGCCAGGTCACCTCGCCCGGCACGTTCAGCGGCTGCCGGCTCGTGGTCATGATCTGCAGCGGTGGGCAGCCGCGCAGCAGCGCCTCGACGAGCACGGTGCACTCGTCGAGCAGGTGCTCGCAGTTGTCGATCACCACCAGCGCGTGCTGGTCGACCAACCGGCTCACCAGCGCATCGAGCAGTGAGCCCCCGGCCGCGTCGCGCACGTTGAGCACTGCGGCGAGTGCGGCGACCACCGAGCTCGTCTCGCCGAGCGGTGCGAGCTCGACGTACCAGATGCCGTCCCGGTGGCGTTCGACGCGATCGGTGGCCGCCTCGAGCGCGAGTCGGGTCTTGCCGCACCCGCCCGAGCCGGTCACGGTCAGCAGCCGGGTGTCGTCGAGCAGTGAGTGCAGCTGCGCGAGCTCGGCCTCCCGGCCGATGAACGGGGTGAGCTGGGTGGGGAGGTTGTTCGTGACGCTGTCCGGACCCCGCAGCGGCGGGAACTCCGCCGGCAGCTCCGGATGGAGCAGCTGGTACACCTGCTCGGGCCGTCCGAGGCCCTTGAGCCGGTAGGCACCGAGATCGAGCCAGTCCCCGCCGGCGGGGACGGCGTCGCCGATGAGATCGACGCACTGGCGGGACGCGATCACCTGACCGCCGTGGGCCAGCGCGCGGAGCCGGGCGGTGCGGATGATCGTCTCGCCCGCGTAGTTCCCGAGGTCGCGCAGCTTCGCCTCGCCGGTGTGCAGCGCCATGCGGACCGTGACGTCGATCCCGTCCGGCCATGGTTCCGCGGTGAGCGCCCGTTGGGCGGCGAGTGCCGCCGAGACCGCGTCGGATCCGGTGCGGAACGCGGCGACGATGCTGTCGCCCTCGCCTTGCTCGACGGGGAGCGCGCCGCCGTGCCCGGTGACGGACGCGTGCAGGATCTCGTAGTGCCGGGCCATCACCGCGGTCATCACGTCGGGGGCGCGCTCCCACATCGGCGTCGAGTCCTCGACGTCGGTGAGGAGGAACGTCACGACGCCGGTCGGGAGCGCGGTGAGCGGCTGTGGTGTGGTCATGGTCCTGCCTCCGTCGGGGAGTGTGGTGCGTGATCGGCGATCAGTCGAGGACGGCGATCGCGTCGACCTCGAAGCGCTGCCCGGGGTGGAACAGCGCGCTGACGCCGACGAGGGTCGACGTGGGGCTCGGGAACCCCTCACCGAAGACCTCGAACGCGGCGCGGTAGATGGCGTCCACGTCGGCGGGGTCGTAGTCGACGATCCAGAACGTCAGGCGCACCACGTGCTCGCCGGTCGCGCCCACCGTGTCGAGACAGGTGCGGAGGTTGGTGAAGACGGCGACGGCCTGGGCGTGAAGATCGCCTTCGCCGACGAGCTGGCCGTCCTGGGTCAGTGGGGTCTGGCCCGAGATGTAGACGGTCCGGGAGCCCGTGGCCACGATCATCTGGGTGAGTCCGGGAACCTCGAGGAGGCCCGGCGGTTGCACGTGGGTGAGTGTCATGTCCGCATGGTGCGTCCCCGGGCGCCCGCGAACATCGGCCAGGTGGTCGATATCCGCTCGGAGCTCCCGTACGGTGCGGCGCATGCGCCTTCCGTCCGCCGACGCCGCCGCGCGTGCCTACCGGGCGGTCACCGCCGCGCCGGTCGATGTCGACGGCACGGTCGTCCCCGTGCGGACGTTCGGTTCCGGCCCTCCGTTGCTGCTGGTGCACGGATTCCCGGTCTCGGGGTTCACCTGGCGGTTCGTGCTCCCCGCCCTGGCCGAGCGGATGACCTGCCACGTCGTCGACCTGCCCGGGCTCGGGGATTCGCGCTGGACCGACCGCACCGACTTCTCGTTCCCCGGCCAGGGCGCGACGCTCCACCGGGTCGCCGACGCGCTCGGCCTCGGTCCGTACCGCGTGCTCGCGCAGGACACGGGCGGGACGTTCGCCCGGTACCTCGCGCTCGGTGATCCCCGGGTCGAGCGGCTCGCGTTGATCAACACCGAGATGCCCGGGCATCGGCCACCGTGGGTCCCGACCTACCAGCGGCTGATGGCGCTGCCCGGGGCGGCGGACGTGCTGGGCGCGCTCACCCGTTCGGGCGCATTCGTCCGCTCGCCGATGGGGTTCGGTGGGTTCTTCTGCGATCCCTCGCGGCTGGACGGCGAGTTCGAGGCGGAGTTCGTCGAGCCGATCCGGCGATCGCGTGCCCATCGTGACGGCATCCGCCGGTATCTCCGCGGCGCGCGGTGGGCTCCGGTCGACGCGCTGCGCACGCGTCACGCCGAGCTGACCATGCCGGTGCGGCTCGTGTGGGGCGTCGAGGACCCGACGTTCCCGGTCGCGCTCGCACGCGAGATGGTCGGTCAGTTCCCCGACGCGCAGCTCGTCGAGATCGAGCGGGCGAAGCTGCTGCCCCACGAGGAGCGTCCCGACGCCGTGCTCGACGCGGTCCTGGAGTTCCTCACCGGCTGATCTTCGCGATGTTCAGGACGCGGTGAGCTGCTCGCACGCGGTCCAGAGACGAGCGGCGAGGACGTCGTCGCGCGCCGCCGTGGTGAGCTTGGTGTCCGCCGGCTTCGACTTCGCCCAGTAGCCGCCGGACATCCCTTCGACCGACGGATCCGTCGCGAGGAACACCGACGTGCTCGCCCCTTCCTCCGCGGTCTTCATGAACGGGTGCACGAGCGCGGCCTGCCAGCGGTTCGGGTTCCCGAGGTTCGAGCGGACCGCGCCGGGGTGCACCGAGTTCGCGGTCACGTCCGTGCCGTCGAGGCGGCGGGCGAGCTCACGCGTCCAGAGGATGTTCATGAGCTTCGTCTCGCCGTAGCGGCGGAACGAGAGGAACCCGTAGCTCGTGGGTGTGTCGAGGTGGTCGACGTCGACGGTCTTCGCGAAGCGGTGCGCGTCCGACGCCACGTTCACGATTCGCGCCGGCGCACTCGTGACGAGCACCGGTCGCAGGAGCTCGGTGAACAGGAAGGGTCCGAGCTGGTTCGTCGCGAGCATCACGTCGTGGTCCTCGGCGGTGCGTCCCATCGACCGCGCGACCACGCCGGCGTTGTTCACGAGCACGTCGAGGCGGTCGGTGCGTGTGAGCACGTCGGCGGCCGCGGTGCGGACCGACGCCTGCAGGCTCAGGTCGCCGGGCACGACCTCGACGGCCGCGTCGGGATTCGACTGCCGGATCTCGGCGACAGCGGCCTCGGCCTTGGCCGCGTTGCGGCAGAGCATCAGGGTGCGCCACCCGCGGGCCGCGAGCGCCCGGGCGGTCTCCAACCCGATGCCGGAGTTGGCGCCGGTGATCAGGACGGTCTGCGTCATGGGGTCCGGGTCCTCGTTCGTCGGGGACCCCGACGGTACCGATCCGAGGCGGGGTCAGGTCGCGGCGTGCCGGTTCGAGAAGGCGCGGGCCAGTGAGTACAGGCCGTAGGCGAGGAGCCCGAGCGCGATGACGATCACGAGCGGGTCGCCGTACGGCTCGTCGAGTGCGCGCTTCAGGGCCCCGTCGATGCCGACGGTCTTGTCAGGGTCGAAGTCGACCGCGGCCATCAGCACGAACCAGCCGATGATGACGTCGATCACGCCGCGGGCCGCGTAGCCGAAGGCCCCGAGCTTCTCGATCCAGCCCGGCTCGCGTGGCGCCGTCTCGTCGATGCTCGCCTGGTCGTGCCGCTTGCCCATGACCACTTTGACGATCATCACGATGCCGGCGATCGCGATCGCAACGCCGACCGCACCGACGAGTACCTGGCCACCGGGCCAACCGAGCACCTCCGCGGTCCGCGTCTTCGACCTCTCGGAGCCACCGGTCGACCGTCCGGACACGAGGATGGTCACCGTCGCGAACGTGAGCGAGCCGTACAGCACGGCGCGGCCGATGTCGGCGAGGCGCCGCTTGGGGTGCGAGTCACCCGGCTCCGCCGCGGTCGCGGCGTCGTGCACGTTCAGCAGTGCCAGCGCCACGAAGCCGAGCGTCAGCAGCACGAGCATCACCGCGCCGGCGGTCGACCCGGCGAACTGGTGGAGCACGCCACGGGAGTCGACGCGCTCGTTCGAGCGTCCGACGGTGAGCTGCACGGCGGTGACGCCGAGCAGGAGGTAGAGGACGCCGCGGGCGAAGAGGCCGGCGAGGGCCAGCTTCGGTCGGTGGCGCCGGGTGGTGGCGGCGGCGCGGGCGCCGGACCGGGTGCCGGTGATCGAGGTCATGGCCCCCTTCCTTCCCCGCCGAGGAACGGTCCATGCACCGTTGTGTGCCCCCGTGCGATGCTGCCGGACCCCGAGGAGAGGACCGGTCGATGTCGAGGATCAAGCTGGCGCGCGTCTCGCTGCTCGCCGCCGATGTGATCGCGCACCTCGCCGGATTCGCGCAGGTCCGGCGGAACGACGGCTCGATCCGTGACCGGGTCGGCATGCTCGGAGGCGCGGCGGCCTACAAGGTGCTCGCGATCGGCGTGGCCGCCGACCACCCGGCGGCCGAGCAGCAGGCGACCATGGTCCCGCTCAGCGGGATGGTGGCCCTCCTGGTCACGTGGAAGAAGTCCGACGTCCCGGCGCTGACCCGGATCGCCATCATCGGGATCGACCTCGGCCTCGTCGCCACCGGGATCGCCGCGCAACGTGAAGCGGCGGGACAGGCCGCGCGTGCCGAGGTGCCCGCCGGCGCCTGACGCCCACCCGCCGTCTCCGGTGGTCGGCTCGTCCCCGACGGGGTCGCAGGCTAGGTCGCGGCGAACGGCCGGTTGCCGAAGTGGTCGAGGTGGACGACCTCGCCGATCGGCGTCCGCTGCGTCGGCCCGTACCGGCCGGCCGCCCACCCGATCGGGATGATGCAGACGGGCTGCACCGCGCGCGGCAGGTCGAGGATCTTGCGGATCGACGGGATCCACCAGATCGGAAG
>WBZN01000311.1_pt1 | contig 49113 bp, 48 predicted proteins | sample 5204281 | NCBI WGS metagenome assembly WBZN01 (sample SAMN12344347, study PRJNA552823) | activated sludge metagenome | biome: Activated sludge suspended growth; feature: Nitrification reactor; material: Wastewater; isolation source: activated sludge from nitrification reactor of wastewater... | reverse complement strand
CGGAAAAACTCGTTTTTTTGCACGCTACGCCGCGATCAGCTCACGTGGCGTGTTGGTATCAGGATAGTACGCAGGATGCGCAACAAGGCCATCCAGCAAGGCCGCAGCGAGTGAAGCGGCGAATCGTACTCGTGTCGTACGTTGAGCCGCTGAACGAGGCGAGAACGCCGCTGGTGGACTTGTTCCGCATCCTGCTAGAGGGCGATCAGCGCATGAGTGGAGTCGATTGCTCCGGGCAGCGGCCCCCCCGGCATCTGCCAGATCGGTAAACAAGAAGGCCGCCATATTGACCGCATTGCTGTCGAAAAGATTGCCCACTGCAAGATCGAAGGCCCCGAGCCGCACGGCGGCCAGAGACGTGCCCAACTCAGGCAACGTCGTCACCACCGCCACGAGCATATGCTCGAACGCCGCCTGCGCCCAGACGCGTGTGTCGCGATGGACAAGGTGATGAGGCCAAGAGTGAGCATGTTGGCAAGCACCGCGCCGAAGGGATCTCCAGCGGACAGGTCCGGCGCATCGAGCAAACAGGCGCTGACGGTCGTGAACACCTCGGGGCAACGACGTCGCAGCCGCCATCAACACGGCGCCGACCCACAATCACCCGAGTCCTGTCGACGACGCTATCTGATCGCCGCAGCGCTTCGAGCACCACACTACGGCAAGTGCCAGCCTGCGGCGTTATGAACACGGGCGGGGCAGATGGAGGCGCGATCAGGCATCCGGAAGCGCGCGACGCGTCTGCGACGGGATTGCCCGATCAGACAGGCAGGAGAACGGCGCGCGCTACTGCGGGCCAACGGGCAGGAGAAGTTCAGCAACTTTTTCGATGATGGCCTGAGGCAAAAACGGCTTCTGCAGGTAGGCCGCTTGCGCATCCACCCCGTGGGACACCAGCATGTCCCCGGCATATCCTGAAATATAGAGCACCTTGATCTTGGGAAACATCGTCCTGGCCCCCTGCGCCAACACGGAGGCCTTCATGCGCGGCAGGATCACGTCGGTGATCAGGAGGTCGCAGCCGCCCTTGCGCAACTGCAACATCTGCAAGGCCTCAACGCCGTCTGCCGCCGCCAATACTTCATAACCCTGATCCCGCAGCACGGCTGCCACAAGACGTCGAATGCCCTCATCGTCTTCTACCAGGAGAATCGTCGCGCAGGTCGCCTGGAGCTGCCGTGAGGCCGCCACCTGTTCGGCGTCCGATGTTTGCGGCTGCACACGCGGCAACATCACCGTAAACCGCGAGCCCCGGCCGGGCTGGCTGGTCACGTCGATATACCCGCGGCTCTCCTTCACGATTCCATAGACGGTAGCCAACCCCAATCCAGTGCCCTTCTCGAATTCCTTCGTGGTGAAATACGGTTCAAAAATATGGGCCAGAGTCTCGGCATCGATTCCGCATCCCGTATCCTCGACCACCAGCGTGACGTAGCGGCCAGGAATCGCTCCTGGGTGCGTGCGCACATACTGCTCATCCAAATCGGTATTGCCCGTCTCGATCGTTAAAATGCCTCCCTCGGCCATGGCATCGCGAGCGTTCAGGGCCAGGTTCAGCAACACCTGCTCAATCTGCACCGGATCGCCCAAGACATGGCCGGCCTGGGGGTGCAGCACCAGGACCGTCTGAATCTGCTCTCCGATCAGCCGGCGCAAGATATCTTCCATGTCGCGAATCAGAGTATTGAGCGGCACGTCACGCTGCTCCAGAACCTGGCGCCGGCTGAACGTCAACAATTTCTTCGTCAACGCCGCGGCTCGCGTGCCGGCCTGTCCGATCATGTCGACTTCGTGGTGCAGCGGATGAGATCCCAGCTGCTGCGCGACCCGGTGCGCATGACCGATGACGACCATGAGCAAATTGTTGAAGTCATGCGCGATGCCCGCGGCCAGTCGCCCCAGCGCTTCCATCTTTTGCGATTGCCGCAGGCCCTGCTCGTCCTGCTTGCGCTTGGCCAGATCGATGATCGTCTCAATGACATGGACGCGGCCGTCTTTCGAGGGCGCTTTCGCCCAATGGACCAACAGATGGCGGCCGTGCTGCATTTCCACCTGCTCCGACACCACCTCGTTCCGGCCCAAGGCGTCAGGCATGCGGCAGAATTCGCAAGGCGCCGTCTTCCCCGCGATTTTTTCATAGCAGGGGGAACCGGCCATGTCGCCGAACGCACCCAGGCTGGTCTGATTTTGGAACTGCACGGAATGGTTGGCAGGATCAATCACCGTCACGATGACCGGCTGCGAATTCAGCAGCACCTGCGGATCATACGAGAGACCGTCGGGCGAGTGCGGAGAACCGGGCATGGGCGTCCTCGTGCGGATTGGGGCGTGGAAGAACAGCCGAACGAACCAGCTGTCTTTGGTTGTACTACATCACCGCGTACAGTCAAGGAGTTGATCGATTGTATGGCCGCGGCGTGACGTAGGAATTACGGAAGCGGGCGGCGGCGCCTGCTCAGCGGCCATTGTTCGCATGCCGGTAGAACCACGTCTTCACCAGTTCTGCCGCCGCGACATAGGCCAGAAGTATTCCGAGCAGCGCGGCCCAAAAGATGGCCGGCAAAGATTCAAATCCCAAAAGCGTTCCGATGGGCGTCACCGGTAACGCGATCGTCGCCAGTGCAATTAGCAACGTCGAGAGCAGCAAGGGCGGAGACGGGCGGCTGGTTACGCAAGGGCGGCGTGTACGAATCACCAGGACGATCAGCGACGCCGAGAGCACGGACTCAACAAACCAGCCGGTGCGGAACTGACCGGTCGTGGCCTGCAGCAACAGCAGCAGGACGCCGAACGTGAGGTAATCGAAGAGCGAGCTCACGAATCCGAAGGTCAACATGAACCGCCGGATGAATGGAATATCCCACCGGCGAGGCCGTTCGATGAGTTCAGAATCGACATGGTCGGTGGCAATCGTCATTTCCGGAACGTCGGTCAGCACATTCGTCAGCAGAATCTGTTTCGGCAGCAACGGCAGAAACGGCAAAAACAGCGAGGCCCCCGCCATGCTGAACATATTGCCGAAATTCGCGCTGGTCGCCATGAACACATACTTGAGGGTATTCGCGAAGGTGCGCCGCCCCTCCCGGACGCCTTCCACCAACACGCTCAAATCGTGCTCCAGCAACACCAGATCCGCGGCCTCCTTGGCGACATCGACGGCGCCATCGACTGAAATACCAACGTCCGCGGCGTGGAGCGCGGGCGCATCGTTGATGCCGTCCCCGAGGTAGCCGACCACGTTACCCGCGCCGCGCAGCGCACGGATGATGCGTTCCTTCTGGTTCGGTTCGATTTCCGCAAAAATGTCCACCTCATTGGCCAGTGCCCGAAGCGCATCGTCGGTCATGCCACGTAGGTCACTCCCGGTCATGAGCCGGGGATTCGCCAGGCCGACTTGTCGCCCCACATGGGCCGCCACCAACCCCTGATCTCCCGTCACCATTTTTATCGACACCCCCAGCCGCTGGAGAAGGGCAATCGTGTCGACAATGCCGGCTTTCGGAGGATCGACGAAGACCAACAAGCCCAGGAACGTCATCCCTGCTTCATGCTCCTTGGAAACGCGGTCGATGACGCCCAGATCACGGCAGGCCAGTCCGAGCGTGCGAAAGCCCTGCCCGCTGAGACCCCGCACCCGGTCCCTGATCGACTCGCAGACCTGATCCATCGGCAGCAGGGTCCCGTCTTTCTGCTCCGCGTGCAGGCAGACCGCCAGCATACTTTCGACGGCGCCTTTGGTAATCAGAAGATGGGTGTGCGGAGTGGCCACCAGGACGGACAGCCGCTTGCGAACAAAATCGTAGGGCTCCTCTTCCACTTTACGATAGCCGGAGAGATCGAAGGCGCGGTGACGACGCAGGGCTTCATCCAAGGGGTTCGGAAAGCCGGTTTCGAACATCGCGTTGATGTGACCATGGAACAACACCCGCTCGCTTGGCTGGCCGTCGAGATCCAGCGCGGCATGGAGCCGCATAGAACCTTCGGTCAAGGTGCCGGTCTTGTCGGAGCACAACACATTCATGCTCCCGAAGTTTTCGATCGACGCCAGCCGCTTGACGACGACATGCTGCCGGGCCATGCGCCTCGCGCCGTGCGAGAGATTCACGCTGATGATGGCCGGCAGCAACTGCGGCGTCAGTCCGACCGCCAAGGCCATAGAGAAGAGAAAGGATTCGAGGACCGGCCGCTCAAGATAGACGTTCACGGCAAAGATCGCGAAGACGAGGAGGAGCGTCACTTCGAGCAGCAGATAGCCGAATCGCCGGACTCCCCGCTCGAATTCCGTTTCGGGGGCCTTCAGCGCCATGCGGTGGGCGATACGGCCGAATTCCGTCTCCTGTCCCACCGCGACGATGACGACCCGGGCCTGCCCGCTGACGACATGGGTGCCGAGAAACAGACTGTTGGTACGGGTGGCCAACGGTGCGTCAGCAGCCAGCGTCGCCACTGATTTTTCGACCGGATACGTCTCCCCTGTCAAGGTGGCCTCATCGACGAACAGATCTTTCGCCTCCAGAAGCAACGCGTCGCCGGGGAGACTCGATCCGGCCGACAGTTCAATGACGTCGCCTGGCACGATGTGGTCGGCCGGAACTTCGCACAGCTCGCCATCCCGCCATACGCGAGCCGTGATTTGCACGAGTGCCAGCAGTCCGGCGACGGCGCGCGCGGCGCTGTACTCCTGCCAGAAACTCAAACACGCGCCGGCCAGGATGATGCCCAGGATAATCAGCGCATCGCCGCGTTCTGCGAGGAAAAACGATACGCCTGAGGCAAAGAGCAAGATAAGGACGATGGGACTTCGAAACTGCGCCAGAAGGAGCCGCAACGGCCGGCCATTCCGCTGAGGCCTGAGCCTGACGGATGCACAGGTTGCCTGTCGCGCTTCAGCCTCGGCCGTGGCCAGCCCCTTTCGCGTGGCAGACAACTCTCGCAGCACATCATCCGCAGACAGGGCCCAGAATGGTGTCTCCTTCAGCATGGGTTCAAACCGGAGTTGTCTACACCCACTCCGGAGCATGTTCCTTCGCAACGTCCTGTTCGGCGAACGTGCGGTACAAGGCAGGCAGCACCAGCAATGTCAAGGCGGTCGACGTGAACAGGCCTCCGACAACCACCGTCGCCAAGGGCCGCTGCACTTCAGCGCCAATCCCCTGCGCCATCACCAGCGGGAGGAGACCCAGGAGGGTCGTCATCATCGTCATCACGACCGGACGAAGCCGCAGGACGCACCCCGTCACGATCGCCGCCTCCGTCTGCTGCCCCTCGTTCCGCAACTGATTGATATACGAGACGAGCACGATGCCGTTGCCGACCGCCAACCCGAACAGTTCGATGAAGCCGATCGACGCAGGCACGCTCAAATACTGATCGCTGAGCCACAGCGAGACCACGCCTCCGATCAACGCGAACGGCAGATTCAGAATAATCAACCCGGCATACCGCAGCGAATGAAACGCCCAAAAGAGCAGAAAGAACACCAACCCGAGCGTGACCGGCACCACCAGTAGCAACCGCGCGTTCGCCCGTTCCATATTCTCGAACGCGCCGCCCCAGGCCACGGTATATCCTTGCGGCAATCGAATGTGCGCAGCCAACCGCTTCCGGCCTTCGTCCACGACACCGCCGATGTCGCGCCCCACGACATTGAACCCGATATAGATCCGCCGCTTCGCGTGTTCGCGGCTGATTCTCGCCGGACCTTCCCGCATCTCGATCGCGGCGAGTTCGCTCAAGGGAATCGGCGCGCCCGATGCCGATCGTACCCGAATGTCTCCGATCGCGCCGATGCTGTTGCGCGAGTGCTCCGGGAACCGGAGGATCAGCTGAAATCGCCGCTCCCCCTCATACACCTGCGTCGCAGGTTTCCCCCCGACCGCCGTGGTTATGATGTCCTGCACATCCGAAACGTTGATCCCGTATCGCGCGATCTTCTCCCGGTCGATATCGATCGTCAGATACGGCTGACCGGCCACCTGTTCAACCTTGACGTCTTTCACTCCCCCGATCGTCCGCATGAGGTCTGCGATCCGTTCGGCATGCTGATACAGCAGATCGAGATCGTCGCCGAACAGCTTGATGGCGCATTCGGTCCTGATCCCGGAAATCAGCTCGTCGACCCGTTCCTGGATCGGTTGGCTCATCAGCACGGAAATGCCGGGAATTTCCGCCAGGCGGTTCCTGATCGCATCGACCAGATCGGCCTGCGTGTGCGCAGTGGTCCAGGTCTCGCGCGGGCGTAGCGTCACGATCGGGTCGCTTTCATTAGGCTCCTCCGGACCGACCGCGATGTCCGCCCGCCCGATCTTGCTCACCGACATCCGCACTTCCGGAAACTCCAGCATGACTTGTTGTGTCTGTTTTTCTATCGCGATCGATTCTTCCAGTGATACACTCGGCAACCGCACGATCTGCGGCGTCAGCGCGCCCTCCTCCAGAATCGGAATAAACTCCCGCCCGACGAACGGCAACAGACTCACACTGGCCAGCACGATCGCCGTCGACCCCAGCAACACTAGGGCGCGATGGTCCAGCGTCCACCGAAGCACCGGCTGATACCGCATCTTCATCCACCGGGTCAGCCGGGTCTCTTCCGGATGGTCGCCGCGCAAGATCAGCGAGGCCAGGACCGGAGACAGGGTCAATGTCACGAGCACCGAGGCCAACAGGGAAATGACCAACGTGTAGGCCAGGGGGGCGAACATCTTTCCTTCCATGCCGTGCAATGTCATCAAGGGCAGAAACACGACGCTGATGATGAGGATCCCGAAGAGGATCGGCCGCCCCACCTCGTTCGTCGCCCGCAGAACCACCTCCAGCCGGGAACGTTCCTGCATCCGGTTCTCCGACAAATGGCGATAGATGTTTTCCACCACGACCAGCGAGCCGTCGGCGATTTCGCCGATGCCGATCGCCAGCCCCCCCAGGGTCATGAGGTTGGCGGACAATCCCAGCCGCTGCATCACCACAAACGTGATCAACGGCGTCACCAGCAGCGAGACTGTCACGACGATCGCGCTTCGCACATGGCCGAGGAACAGGAAAAAAACCAGCGTGACCAGCACGACGCCCTCGATCAACGCATCGCGCACGGTATGAATGGCGGCTGTCACGAGCTCGATACGGTCGTAGAACGGCACGATGGCGAGCCCTTCGGGCAGGATTCCCTCCCGCTGAATCGCGTCGGCTCGTTGCTTCACCGCCTGAACCACCTCCCGGGCATTGCCGCCTCGCAGCATCAACACCGTCCCAGCCACCACCTCCCGCTCCCCGTTCAGCACGGCGGCCCCATGGCGCACCGCATGGCCGATACGGACGTCCGCCACATCCCGCACGAACACCGGCACCCCGCCTGCTTCCTTGACCACGATGCGCTCGATGTCGGCCAGGCTTTTGATGAGCCCCAACCCGCGCACGATGGCGCGTTCAGCATGCCGTTCGAGTACATTGCCGCCGGCATTGGCATTGTTGCGTTCCACGGCATCAAAAATATCGCGCAACGTGAGGCCGTATTTCCGCAACCTGTCGGGATCCACCAGTACCTGATACTGCTTGACCAAACCGCCGAGGCCGTTCACCTCGATGACGCCCGGCACGCTCTTCAATAAGGGACGCAGCACCCAGTCCTGCACCGTCCGCTGAGAGGTCAGCTCGTCCTCCACCAGCGCAGCATCGCGCGCCGGATGCTGTGCGCTATCGAGATAATACTGATAGATCTCTCCGAGCCCGGTCGTCACCGGCGCGAGAACCGGCTCCATGCCAGCCGGCAACCGCTCCCGCACCGCCATGATCCGTTCCAGCACAAGCTGACGGGCGAAATACACATCCACATCGTCCTCGAACACCACCGTCAATTGAGAGAGCGCAAATTTGGAGATGGAGCGAATTTCCGTCAGTCCCGGCAATCCGTTCATTTGCAGCTCGATCGGATAGGTAATGAACCGCTCCACTTCAACCGGGGAGAGGCCGGGCGCTTCCGTCAGCACCTGCACTTGCACGTTGGTCACGTCGGGATAGGCGTCGATGGGAATCGATTGGAAGGCGAAGAGGCCTGCCGCCGCGCAGAAACAGGCCAGGCCCAGGATGAGAATTCGCTGGCGCAGGGAGAATTCCAGCAGGGCGGCAATCATTGCGTGGGCTCGATCTTGTGAATATCGAGTTCGGACTTGATCGCAAAGGCTCCCTTGACGACCACGTCTTCCCCTTCGCGCACCCCCTCCAGGACGATGACCTGCCCGTCTTGTTCATCGCCCAGCAAGACCCGGCGCGGCTCGAATCGATTTTCTCCCTGCCGCACGAACAGGACCTTGCCCCCTCCGTCCTGTTGTATGGCGGCCAGCGGCACCGCCACCGCAGCCGGTCGCGGCGAGGCATCGACGCGAACCATCGCGAACATCTCCGGCTTCAAGGCCCGGTCCGGATTGGGCACGGTGACACGGATGCGCATCGTTCTGGTTGCCGGGTCAAGCACATCGCTGATGTAGGTCATGCGGCCGGAAAATAAACCATGGGGGTACGCCGCGACGACGACGTGGACCGTCTGATTCGGATGAATAAACTGAACGTCTTTCTCCGGGACGCTGGCGACGACCCAGACATCGGACAGGTCGGCGATGGTGAAACAGTTCCGCGAGGTCTCTACGACTTCGCCGCGCGTCAGATTGCGCATGATCACGCGCCCCGCGAACGGCGCCCGGATCGCGATGTCGGAACGGATCGTCCGCTCCCGTTCGAGACGTTGAATTTCCTGATCCGCCACACCAAGAAGGGTGAGCCGATGACCCGCCTCCCTCGCATCGGCCTGCGCCGTTTTCATCTCCGCCTCCCGGCGTTGCAATTCGGCCACACTGATGGCGCGATGCTCATGCAGATTGGCCGCCCGCTCATGCGCGAGCTGGGCTTCGTGCTGCCGCGCCACCGCCTTGAGATAAACCCCCTCCGCCATGCCCAATTCCGTGCTATCGAGCAATGCCAGCCGTTCGCCTTTCCTCACGTCCTTGCCCACATCGACCAGCACGTCAACCACCCGGCCCCGGATCAGCGTCGTGACTTCTGCCAATTCGTTTTCATTGGCATGCACCGTTGCTGGAAACTCGCGATGCGGGACAAACGGCTCTTTCTTCACGGTCAGGATCTGAATACCTGCCCGGGCCATTTCGGAAGCAGTCAGCTCCACCACTCCATCGGTAGCTCTGTTTGCGGGTTTGGCGGTTGGCGGCGGAGCCACCGGATCCCGGTCACAACCCATCCCGCCCATCAGGAGCGGCAGCGACAGCACCGCGCAACCCGCGAGGCGAAGCGAGCCGCCAGGCCGCCAAAGCCGCCGCCTGAACTCAGACGTGAAGGCCGCTACTCGAAAGGTCATGCGTTAATGGTCTGATCCAGCATGTTCCCTGCTGTTCTCAGACACAGCAGGGAACATGCCGCGGGGGAGTCGGGATTTCACGGGGAATGACACGTCCATCGCAGCGTTTTGCTACGCTACCGGGAGGGGAAACGGGGTGAAATGCCACAGCGGCCTTCTTCGCCTCCAGGAATGCGCCGCTGGAGAGTCCGCCTTATCGGACCACAAGAACCGAACAGGTGCTGTGCTGCACGACCTTGGTGGACACGCTCCCAAGCAGGAACCGGGCGACCGCGCCCATCCCCTTGGCCCCGGTCACAATCAGATCCACCTTTTTCTTGGACGCCACTTTCAAGATCTCATCAGCCGGTTTGCCAAGTTGCACGACTTCATCCACGACGTAGCCGGCCTTGATCAGTTTGTTGGCGCATTGCTCCACCAGGCGGGCGCCAGCCTCTTTCAACTCCGGATACTTCAGGAATGGCATCGCATGCATTACCACCACATCGATCGGCTCCAATCCTTCCCGGGCTTCAGGCTGAAGCCTGGTCAAGAGAAACCGCAGGGCTTTGTCCGACGCCTTCGATCCATCCGCTGCGAAGAGAATCCGGCTCACCGGACGCGGCTCCTCCTTCACGACCAGCACCGAGCAGGGGGCATGCAAGGTGACCTGTGTCGAGATACTGCCCAGCATCAACCGGTCGAGGGCATCCAAGCCGCGACTTCCGATCGCCACCACGCCGTCCCGCTGAGGAGCCCGATCCAGAATCGTCGGACCGGCAGGACCGCGCACCGACACCAGCTTTCCCTTCAGCTTCAGGGATCCCATTTGAGCCTTGGCTTCGGTCATGGTCTTTTTTCCGCGCGCCTCGATACGCTTGATTTCTTCTTGAATGAACGGCTCGTTCCCGATCACCACGGGCTGAAACATGAAGGGCGCGCGCAAGGCCTCGACATCTGTCACATGCAGGAGCGTCACGTCCGGCTTCTCCGCAAAGGGCATTCTCGCCACCCACTCCGTCGCCCACTTGCCGTACTTTGATCCATCAGTCGCAATCAACACTTTCATAGGTTGTCCCTCATCGTTCAATCTGTTGCCGGGAATATCACTAACGTCCAGCAAGACCCGCGCCAGGTTGCCGCATCTTCGCCTCAACCGGTCGGCGGGTCAAGAGTCACTTTCCGGTGGCACTGAAGAGAGCAGGCTCCACGAGGCCACCTCGACCACAACATCTCTTCGTGGGCAACTGCCGGTGTGATTTCAGACAGGGAGCGCGCAGGCAGACCGGGGAAGGAATAGGAGGATAGACAGGACGCGAGTAGCAGCAACCAGGGCGCGCGCGATCAGTTCATGCGGCCATAGACTCCGACAGAGCGTGGCGCCGTGCAACCGATATTTTCCTGCTGCCAGGCACAGCGTTTTTCGGCTCCTTCACCCGCCTTGCGCCGGGTCGCGTTGCGCAGCAGAGACCAGACTGACCGCAAAAATTCCCAACTGAATAAGGGCGGGCGGGCGTCTTTCCCTTCGGCATGGCACCAGGCGCTCCACCTCCCTGAGCGCACCTTCCGTGACGCCGCGACTCGAGACATTCGCCGTTGACTATTCACGTGTCATCCTCCTTCATGTCGCTGAAGATCCTGAGCAACGTCCTGCGCCTTATCGATCGGATCTCACGATCATGACCGTAGCACGCGATCGTCGATCCTCAAATCGGAATTGAATTTGATCCGGTCCACGATCGGTGGCATCGACCCGGCATCGCACAAGCCTGGATTCGTCCGGTTGATTCTTACGGCAATTGGAGTCACAGTACCTGTCGGGGATTTCTTGGAGGGTACGCATTGATGCCGAAGACTGACGCACACATCCGCGTAGAGCTCGTCGGCTGGCCCCAGGCCGAACGGTTGATTCGGCCCATCCGGAAAATCGTCTTTATCGATGAGCAGGGGGTACCGAAGGAGCTGGAGTGGGATGGGCTCGATTCACATTGTGCCCATGTGCTGGCCTTGAACGAACGCCGTGACGCCATCGGCACAGCGCGCATGCAAGCGAACGGCACGATCGGCAGAATGGCCGTTCTCAAAGACTGGCGCGGTCGCGGCGCGGGCCGCGCGTTGCTTTCCGCATTACTCGACCTCGCGGTGAGACAAGGGCTCGCCCGCGTCACTCTCTCGGCCCAAACCCACGCGATCGGTTTCTATGAGCAGGCAGGATTCCGCATAGTCGGCGAGCCGTTCATGGATGCCGGTATTCCGCATCGGAAGATGGTGAAGGACCTACTGAAGCCGGAAGCGGGATAACAGAACCGTGGGCAAGCGCCCTCGTCAGCCGATGCTCTCCATTGCGTTTTTCATTGGAAAAGCCGGCGACCTACGAGACACTTTCCCGGTATGACGACGGCACCGCTCACGACACCGGACGCCTCACCCGCATGGCCGCCGCAGGATCACCGCTACTCTCTCGTTCAGCGCTGCCGCTCGCTCTATCATGCGATGTGGTATCGCCTCTCCGAGCGGATGCGGTGGTCGAGACGGCCGTATCATGAAACGCCGATCGGCTGCCTCTCCGGGTTGGCATCCTGGCAAATCACGCGCATTGACGAATTGCGGACGCGGTATGACGTGCGCTTCGAGTCTCAGTACGGCCACCATACCGCGCTGGCCAACTATGCCTATCTCGATCTGCTGGACCGGGCCTGGACGATCGCGAACCGGCCGGTTCCTCAGGGGATCGTCGTCACGGATGTGGGGTGCGCAAACTTTTGGTACGCGCGAACCCTTCACGCATTCTTTCGTCCGGTGGCGTTGACCGGTGTGGATGTGGAAGGCTTCCGGCTCTACCCGACCGGATACAGCCGCTATGATGCCGCCTGCGGATACATAGCGCATCTTCCGCAGACGACATTTCTGGTGGCGAACTATTGCGAGGTGGAGCGTCCGACTGACGTGGTCACCGCCTGGTACCCCTTCGTGACGCCGTCGCCTGTCCTCGCATGGCGACTTCCCCTGACGGTCTTTTCACCTGCACAATTGTTTCATAGGATCGCGCGCAACCTGACAGCGCAAGGCCTGTTCTTCATGGTGAACCAGGGGGCCGGGGAGGCTGCAATCGCCGCGCGCTACTGCCGCACAGCGGGGCTTCATTTCCTGGGCCAGTGGGTTCATCCACGCCCGCTGCGCGCAAGACCCCATCCTCCGGTCGCTTCCTGGTGGACCGCCTAGCCCGCTACTGTGGCTACTTGGCCGGTCAGATGATTGAGGGCGCCACGCTCCACGATGGGAGAGCAAGGTCCGGGCGATCTTCACGATGTTGACGATGTGGTCGTCGAGATCGACTTCGAAACGCACAAAGTCCCCCTTCGCACACGATTCCCGCTCATCATGACCGCCTCTCCCGTGCCGGGTGCACGACCAGGCATGAGTTCCTTACCGAACATCCTCACTCTGCTCCCCACCCCTGATGCAGTCTGTTGCCGATGGTGATAATCCCGACTATCCGTCGCAACGTGAAGTCGTCTGCGCGACGCAACGGTCTGATGGTGTCGACGGAAAAGAGAGTTGCAGAAACTCCAGGCGGCGGAAACACACGAGATTGGAGCACAGAAGCTCCGCGCGGCTATCGTGAAAAAATCAGGATGCTGTTCGCGGGGAGAACAATGTCGGCGGAGTAGTCAAATCCATGCAGAGGCTGCGCCTGTGCAACCACGCGGCCGTTGTTGCCCGCCACACCCGCATTGATCCAATTTTCATACACATCGCTGTTGAACACTTCGCGCCAGTCTCCTCCACCGGGCAGGCCCATGCGGTATCCGACGCGGGTGAAGTTGGCTAGGTGCACCATGACCATCACATCATGCCCCTCGCTTTCAACCCAGCGATGGAAAGCCAGCATCCGGTTGTGATCGTGCACGTGTGTCACGCGGAACCCGCGGCCTCGCAACCCGGGCAAACGACGGCGGACCGCCAACAATTCCCGGGTGAAGCGCAGGTGATCGAGCATCTGCCTGTCACCCCGATCGAGACCCGCCCAGTACAGCAGCAAGTTGCGGTGTGACACGAAATCATCCGACCACTGTTTGTCTTCCAGGAACTCCTGCCCCATGAACAACATCGGAATCCCCGGCGCCGTCAGACTGAGACCAGTCGCCACGCGCGCGCGGCTGCGGGCAAACCAGGATCGAGGATGGTCGGGATCGCCCAGCCGCGCGATACGCGGTTCGCGACCGTCATAGACAATATCGTGGTTCTCCGGCCCTTGCACGAAACGCCACGGCTCAGCAAATCCTTCGGGCCACAGACTTTGCGCCAGCCCTGTCATGTTGAGCGGCCGTTCGTCCGGAGCGCTGGCGCTGCCGATCACGTCGCGAAGGGCAATGCGAAGGCCGTCGGTCAGTGTCGTATCAAACCCGGCCCCAGCCGGCGGCGGCGCGACGATGAACGGGTTTACATCCCAATACTCGGCATGGTGCAACGTCGCCGGCCGGTGCGCATGTACGGTGGACGTGAGGTCCTGACAAAATCGCCAGCCGTCCGGCGCGCCGTCATGGTCGATCACGCTGACCTGGTCATACCGGAAACCATCGATCCGGTATTCACTGAGAAAAAACCTGGCATTTTGAATCAGAAAGTCGCGCACCTCCGGCTTGGCAAAATCAAACACCAGGCCGCCCGCATGCCCCTTGTCCGTGAAGTAGAGGGAATTCCGCTGACCGCCTGCCGGATCCTGCCGGTCGAAGAAATACAAACTTTGGTCGCCAAACTCCCCGCCCGCATGGTTGTACACCACATCGAGCAGCACGGCCAATCCGTGAAGATGGGCCAGGTCTACCAGCGCCTTGAGCTGATTCATTTCACCGCGTACGTCAGCCGCCTGATACCGGCGCAGGCCCTTCGCGTCCAGCAGCTTGTTCACCTCCGCCACATAGGCAGGCAGCCCGGCATCGGCTACGGCAAAATCCATTTCAGGCGAAAAGTAGTCGGTACCGTTGTAGCCCAGGCTGAAACTGGTCTGAAATTCCTGGATGGGCATGAGCTGCAACGCGGTCACGCCAAGTTCGGCTAGATAGGGCAGCTTGCGCGCCACATCGAGAAACGTCCCGCCTTTGTGCGGCAGGTTCGGCGTGAAAAAGGTGCCGACATGGAGCTGATACATAACGAATTCATGAAACGGCGGCGTGACATAGCCGCTCTCGTGCCAGGGGAAATCGGTGCGGCGAATAAGACATTCTGCGGGAAACGGCGATTCCAGTTCGCGGGCATAGGGATCCCGCTTGAGCCCCTCACCCCCCTCGCCAACCACGTAGAACATGTATCGTTGACGGTCCTCCACGCCGGGGATGAAGCCACGCCAATGGCCCTGCTGGTCCCGTGTGAGCAGAGCCGCATCATTGCGCACGCGATGGTTGAAGTCGCCCACCACATACACGGCCCTGGCATGCGGAGCCCAACAGCGGAACGTCGCGCCGCCGGCGATCAGGGTCGCCCCCATCGGAGTATCAGGATGTACATGGTTGAGTGACGCGGGCATGGATGCCCTCCGAGGCACGATCACGATAACGGATTCATCCTATAGAACCCTGTGGCGGCGAGCAAGGAGCGATACGCGAATGGTGCCATGCAAAATGGCCTCACGAGAATCATGACGGCAGTCCTGCGCGGCGCTGATCGTGCTCACCCCTGACGACGGGAACGAATCAACGCGACAATCTGATCGGCTGCCGCATCGGGCAACAGCGCCGTCGTATCGATGATCAGGTCCGGTGAAAGCGGCGCTTCATACGGCTCCTGCAAGCCGGGCACAGTGGAAGATTCGCCTTGCAGACCCCGCCGATAGGTTCCCTTCTTATCCCGCTCCATGCAGATCTGCAAGGGGCATTCGACAGAGACTTCCAATAGATCAGGGATCAGCGCGCGGGCAAAGTTCCGATAGGCGCGACGGCTCGCGGTTGCATCGATGATCACATTCACCCCGTGCGCCAGCAATCGCGCACCCATGAAGCCCAACGCCCGGTAGAACAGGTCCCGCTCCTCTTTGGCATAGCTGGCCTCCGGCGTCAGGATCCGGCGGACGGCATCGGACTCCAACACCTCGACGGTGATGCCCGACGAGGCGAGCTTCGGCAGCAACCGGGCGACGATCGAGCTTTTCCCGGAGGCCGGGAGACCGGTGAGCCATAGGGCGAAAGGAGAACCAGCCATGAGCGCCATGTGGTGGTTGCTTCATTGCGCGATGCAACGGGCAATCCTCAGTCCTGATTCAGTCGCAGTACCGATTCACATCGGCCGGATCGAAACGCGGAACCGCCAGCACATTTTCAATGAACCGGAATATTTTCCGCCGCACAGCCAGGGTCAACTTCGGATACCAGAGCGGACTGGCTAACACCAATCCCCGGAAGGCAAAAAATGGCGCCGTTGCAGCCAGCACGTCCTGATCGCGGCTCTTGATGAGATAGCGATCCCAAAACGAATGAAACAACACCTCCAGCGGCCCCTTCAAGGCGCCATGCCGGCAGAGCGAGAAAAACAGATAATTGATCGACATCGAGGTCACGTCGTCGGCCGGTTCACCCCATTCCCCCCGCGACCGGTCCAGGACGGAAAAGTCTATCCCCCGGCGGAACAGCACATTCCAGGGATGAAAATCTCCATGCACCTGCGACAGGCGGGCATGGTGGCCGCGCAGGCGCCAGCGCCAGGCATTACAGGCGACTTCGATGCGTTGCAGCAGATCCTCCGTGATGAAGCCACACTTATCGGGGTAGCTGTCGGTGAGGCCCATGATGCATTCGCCATGGCCGAGCAGCTCGCGCAGTCGGCGGCGGTACAGTTGCGGATCTTTGTGTTTCACCCGGTGAATGGTCGCCAAATAGTCAGCCAGCACCTGGGTCCGCTTCCGGTCCAATGCCGTCGGCCTGATTGCATCGGCCAGTCGTTCGAGATCCTTGTGATAGGTTTCCCCTTCCGACCATTGGGTCAGCAGGAAAAATTCCCTGGCCCCGGCAACCGACATCAACTCGCCGCGCGCGGTGAACGCACCCACATCCAGCGCGGCGATATGGCCGGGAAGCCGGCCGTAACAGTCGTAGTCCCACAGCATGGCCTGCGCCCGATCAGCCGGATGCTCATGGCCGAACGGACCGGGACTCATCGTGCCCAGCACGACCTGGCGGGTTTTTTCGCCTGGTGTGTGAAAGGTCAATCGGACCGGAGCGCCATATCCATATTGCTTGTATCGCGCGCCTTTCGTCTCCTTTCCGATCGGGCCATAGGCCAGCAGTTCTGTCGCCGAACCGAACCGTGCCTTGACATAGGCCTCCAGGGCGGATTTCTTCAATACCGGCATGCCACGATCCCACGCAAAACATGTTCCTGAAAACAGCCGCACGGGCCGGTCAGATCGGGAGGCGACTGGCGCATTGGGCTTCAGCCCGGCCCAGGCAAGTGAGGAATTATGCGCCAGTGGTACGAACGCCGCTCCACGGCAGAGATAATCGTCACACGCAAATGCCTCACTTTCAGCCGATTCATCCTTAAGCCGACCGCAGTGGCGGACGATCGACAGGGCATGTGCCTTGCTGAGACAGGGGGGGGACCCGTTCCATCTGAGACGAGAGGAGGACGCATGAATCTGGAAGTGGAAAGCCGCAATGTCGAAATGACCCCGCGCTGGAAAACCGAGATCGAAGAACGTATGGCCGCTCTGCAACGCGGCCATGACGACATTGTTCATGGCCGCGTGACGCTCACCAAGAACCGTCATCATAAGAAACTGGACAACGTCGCGGAGGCGCTCGTGCTCGTCACGGTTCCGACCCGGCAGACGATCACCTCCCGCAAGGAGGATAAGACCTTTGAGGAAGCGATCCGGTCCGCCTTCGACGCCGTGGCGATCGAATTGCGGAAATTTCGCGAGAAACGCGCCGATAAGGTGATCCGGGTGGAACCTCTGCCGCAGCTCCGCGGCGTGGTGAGCAAGGTCTTTCCTGAACTCGGGTACGGGTTCATCCTGAAGGACGGCGGGGGAGACGTGTATTTCCACAAGAATGCGCTCAAAGGCATCGCATTCACGGAAATGGAGGACGGGGTTGAAGTCTTGTTCGAAAGCGAGCCCGGGGAGAAGGGTCTGCACGCCACCATCGTTCAGCCACCGCATCTCCCCAAGCTGTAGAAGAGGCACGATGCTGGACAACCATAGACTACCGGCTTCTCTCCTGGCTCCTACGGTCGATCCCGCCCGGCTGGGTTTCGAAGATACGAGCCAGATGGAGCCCCTCGACGAGACGATCGGCCAGGAACGGGCGGTCGAGGCGTTGGAATTCGGCCTGCAGATGAAGAGTCCCGGCTTCAACATCTTCGTCTCAGGGCCGGTAGGGACCGGGAAGGGAACACTGGTGCGGCAGATGGTCAAACGGCTGGCCCAGACGGCGCCGTCCCCGCCTGACTGGTGCTTTGTCCATAATTTCCAGGATGCGTCGCGCCCGGCCTGCCTCTCGTTTCCGGCGGGACAAGGCGCGACGTTCAAACGCGACATGGGCGCGTTTATCGAAAGCCTGCGCCACGACATTCCCGCGGCCTTCGAAGGGAAGAAATATCTCGATGCCAAGGCGAAAATCATCGAGGAGACAGAAGGCAAAAAGAAGAGTCTCTTTCATGACCTCACCACCCTGTGCCGCCAGCGCGGCTTCATATTCGAGGAGACGCCGGCAGGTTTCGGACTGGTTCCCCTCAAAGACAACCGCCCGATGAACGAGAAGGAAATGGAGGAGCTCTCCGAAGCGGTCCAGCAGGAACTGACCGGACAGCGGCAATCGCTGGAGAGCGACATCCGCGAGTTTCATGTCCGGATGCACAGCCTAGAACGGGAAGCCGAGCAGGCCTTGCATCACCTGGACCACCAAATCGTCGCCAATGTCATGAAAGTCGCCTACGACGCGCTTCAGCAAGCCTATCAATACTCGCAGGCCGTCCTCACCTATTTGCAACGGGTCCATGACGACATCGTGCATCAGTACAGAGACTTCCTGCCTCACAGTGGACCGGTCCTGTCGATCCCGGGCCTGGAGCAGTCACGCCGCCCCGACATGACACGGTTTGCCGTGAACCTGATCGTGGCCAGGGATGCTGCGGCCGGCGCGCCGGTGGTAGACGAATCGCATCCGACCTACAGCAACCTTATCGGCAAAATCGAGCGACGCGCCCATCTGGGCGTGATGTATACCGACTTCACCGAGATCCGGGCCGGCGCCGCGTTGCAGGCCAACGGCGGCTACCTGATCCTGCAGGCGCTGGATGTTCTGCGCCAGCCCTTCTCCTGGGAGGCCTTGAAGCGCGTCATTAAAACCGGGGCCGTGACCATTGAGGACCCGGCGGAATTCTACGGCTTCGCCACCGCCGGCCTGCGCCCGGAACCGATCCCTGTCTCGGTCAAGGTCATCCTGGTCGGCACCGCCGGCATCTACCATCTGCTGCAGGCGTACGAGGAGGATTTCTCCAAACTCTTCAAGGTGAAGGCCGACTTCGATGTGGAAGTCGCGCACGATGAGCAGCAGGAACGGCAGTATGCGCGATTCGTGTCCCGGTTATGCCGCGAGGAAGGGTTGCCGCACTTCGGCGCGGACGCGGTGGCGGAAGTCATCCGTCAGGGCTTCCGGTTTGCCGACCGGCACGACCGGCTGTCCCTGCGGTTCAGCCTGGTCAGCGACTTGATTCGCGAAGCGGGGTATTGGGCCAAGAAGGCCGGGCATCCATTGGCGACACGCGCGGACGTCGAGTCAGCTCTGGCGCACCAACGGCGCCGCGCCGATCTGCCCGAGCAGTGGCTCCAGGAAGAGATCCGCGAGGGCACGCTAATGGTGGACCTCCAAGGCGACGTCATCGGTCAAGTCAATGGATTGTCCGTCTATGAGCTCGGCGACTATTGCTTCGGCCGCCCCATCCGGATCACCGCTCGCACCTACGTTGGCACAAAAGGCGTGATCGACATTCAACGGGAAGTCGATCTGGCCGGCGAAATTCATAGCAAGGGCGTCATGACCCTGGCCGGGTTCCTGGCGGGCAAATTCGCCGGCATGCAGCCATTCGCCCTCAGCGCCACCTTGACCTTCGAGCAAACCTACTCCGAAGTCGAAGGCGACAGCGCCGCCGTGGCCGAGCTGGCCGCTGTGCTCTCCAGCCTGGCCGATCTGCCTATCCGGCAATCTCTGGCAGTCACCGGTTCGGTGAATCAGCTCGGGGAAATCCAGCCCATCGGGGGTGTCAACGAAAAAATCGAAGGCTTTTTCGAGTCATGCAAGCGGCGGGGCCTCACAGGCGAGCAAGGCGTGATCATTCCCGCGCGAAACATCAAGCATCTGGCGCTCAATAGAGAGGTCGTCACGGCAGTGGAAGACGGCCGATTTGCCGTCTACGGGGTCGATACGGCGGACCAAGCCCTCGAGTTGCTCATCGGAGTTCCTGCGGGAGAACGCGGAGCGGAAGGAGACTTTCCTCCCGAGAGCATTTATGGGCGAACCGCCGCCCGCCTGCAAGAGATGGCACAGATCGTCGCGACGTGGGGCGAGGCGGAAGAGGACCGCAAGGTCAAAGATTAGCAGGAACAGGCTTCACCGAGTGAGGTGCCTATGCCGATGTACGACTACACCTGTCTGGATTGCGGAAAAGAATCCCTGATCGTCGTGACGCTGAAGCAACACGAAAAAGGCGAGGTACAATGTCCGGCCTGCGGCAGCACCAAGCTGCAGCAACATTTCTCATCGTTCATCGCGCATACGACCAAGAAAAGTTGAAGGAGGCGCAGCGATCTATGCGGACTGTCACGCCCATCGGTATCCGTCACATGCTCCTCGCCGCCATGGTGGGTCTGACTTGTTCGGCTGCCTGTGAATCCGCAGACGCCCAAGAATTTCCGCCGGATGTCGTGAACGGCAAGGCGGTCTACGAGCGTCATTGCCTCGCTTGCCACGGCCCCGGCGGCCGGGGGGACGGGCCCGATGCCGCCGCGTTGAAAGTCCCGCCGGCCGACTTTCACCGTTTTAAATCCGTCCTCAAATCAGATGAAGAACTGCTCCGGACCATCGAGCACGGCATTGTCTTCAGCCCCATGCACGCATGGCAGGGACAATTGACCGAAACTGAGCGGCAAGACGCGCTTGCCTACATCCGCCTGCTCGTACAGCACGGGCAATAGGAGGCGGGAGAGCCTGCCTCCGCAGAGGGCGCCATGAATTACCTTCGACCAGGGGATGCGCTGCTCGTGGTGGACGTGCAGAACGATTTCTTGCCCGAGGGAACACTCGCAGTGCCGGAGAGCCAGGAGGTCATCACGGCCCTGCAACGATATCTCGACGTCTTTGTGGAAGCGAGCGCACCCGTGTTCGCGACACGCGACTGGCATCCGTCCAACCACTGTTCCTTCCATGCCCAGGGAGGGCCTTGGCCGGCACATTGCATCGCACAGACCCACGGCGCCGATTTCCCCTCATCGCTCCACCTGCCGCCCTCGTCCATCGTCATCTCCAAAGGCGCCGACCCCGCACGCGAAGCATATTCCGGATTCCAAGGCACGTCGCTGCATGATCAACTCCAGGCCGCCGGCATCACCAGACTGTTCGTCGGAGGCCTGTCGACGGACTATTGCGTCCTTCACACCGTGAAGGATGCCTGCCGCCTGAACTATGTGGTCTACCTGCTCATCGACGCCGTGCGGGCCGTGAACGTCCTCCCGGACGACGGAGCGCGGGCCGAAGAATCGATGGTGTCAGCCGGGGCAATCCCTCTCCGTTGGGAGCAACTGGTCGTATGAACGCCGCATCCGAGACACTCCTCACCGACCTGTACGAACTGACGATGGCCCAAGCCTACCTCGCCCGCGACATGACGGGTGAAGCCGTCTTCGAATTTTTTGTCCGCAAGCTGCCGGCTCGCCGGAATTTCTTCATGGCGGCAGGACTGGAGCAGGTTCTCACATATCTGGAGACGTTTCATTTCGCCGAAGGCGATATCGGATGGCTCGAGCAGACGGGCAGTTTCACTCCGTCGACACTCGCCGCCCTCCACGCCATGCGCTTCACCGGCGATGTCCACGCCATGCCGGAAGGCACGGTCTTTTTCCCGCACGAGCCGATCCTCCGCATTACCGCGCCTCTTCCGCAAGCGCAGCTCGTCGAAACCCGGGTGATGAATCTGCTGAACTTTCAGACCATGGTCGCCTCCAAAGCCTGCCGCTCCATGCTTGTGGCAGAGGGGAGACCGCTGATCGATTTCGGCCTGCGCCGGTCGCATGGCGCGGAAGCCGGACTGCTGGCCGCCCGCGCCTGTTACCTGGCCGGATTCGACGGCACCTCCAACGTCCTGGCCGGAGCGAGGTTCGGCATTCCCACCTACGGCACAATGGCGCATTCGTTTGTACAGGCGCATCACGACGAAGCGGACGCATTCATGCACATTGCCCAGGCGCACCCGCGCAATGTCGCCCTCCTCATCGATACCTACGACACGGAAGCCGCGGCGCAAAAGGTGGTCGCGCTGGCCCCCCGCCTGAAGAGCCAGGGCATTTCGATCCACGGGGTGCGTCTCGATAGCGGAGACTTGGCCGACCATGCGAGGAAGGTACGACAGATCCTCGATCGCGGAGGTCTCGCCGACACCAAGATCCTGGCCAGCGGGAACCTCGATGAGGATCGGGTGGAGGCGCTGGTGAGGAGCGAGGCGCCGATCGACCGGTTCGCGGTGGGCACGGCCATGACCACCTCGGCCGATGCGCCCTACCTGGACTGCGCCTATAAACTTCAGGAATATGCCGGGAGAGCCTGCCGCAAGCGCTCTGAGGGCAAGGCGACCTGGCCCGGCAGAAAGCAGGTCTATCGCCTGAGCGGACGCGACGGACGACTGGACGGAGACACGATCACTGTCGAAGGCGACACTCAGCCGGGCCGGCCTCTCCTGCGGCAGGTCATGCAGAATGGGCGCCGACTTGCGCCGGGCCCCTCCATCCAGGAGATTCGCCACCACGCAAAGTTGGCTTTGGCGGAACTTCCGGATACCCTACGCCGGATAGACCAGGCCGCGCCCTACGAAGTCCGGATCGCCAAGGCGCTGGAACATATGGCACAACAGGTCGACCGGCACACATGAACCGATACACACCATGCTGCCGCTGCAGCCCGGCACGGCACCGATGTTGCTGTGCACCGATGTTGCTGTAAGGAGGTCCTTGATGAATCAGCATCCCCTGTCCCTCACCCTCGTCGCGAGTTGGGTGCTCACCGCCCTGCTCTCCGTGCCTGCCGATGCAGCTACCGCGGCGAAGCGCGCCGCCAAACCCGCACCGGCTCCTGCCTGCGAGAGCCCCTTCACACATCAACGCCCGGCCGGCAAGCAACTAGACAAGGTCCTGCGGTCGCATGCGCGCTGGCTTGAAGATCGTGACTCCGCCGATGGCCGCCGCGCCAACCTGTGCCGAACGGACTTGCGCCAACTCCGGCTGGCGGGGGCGAATCTCGAGCGAATCAACCTGGAAGGGGCGAGTCTTAAACGCGCAAATTTACGGACCGCCAGTCTTGTGCAGGCACACCTGAAGGGCGCCGACCTGTCCCAGGCGATGCTCGACGATGCGAACCTGGAGGGGGCGGACCTGCGGAAGGGCCTGCTGATCAGGGCCCATCTCAATCGAGTCGCCGCGGACGAGGCGGCCTTTTACGGAGCCAATCTCCAGGGCGCACTGTTCCGGGAAGCGCTGTTGGAGCGGGCCCATTTTGAGGACGCGGATTTACAGCTCGCGGACCTCAGCGGAGCCAGCCTCCTTGACGGATACTTCTACGGCGCCAACCTGTCGAAGGCCAATCTCAGGGATGCCGACCTGGCCGGATCCGACCTGCGCCGGACCAATCTCCGCCAGGCCAATTTGCGCCGGACCAATCTCCAGGGCGCGCTCCTGGACAGCGCCACACTCGACGGCGCCTCACTGGTCGAGGCCGATTTGGAAAGCGCCTATCTGGATGACGCATCGTTGGCTCAAGCGGATCTTCACGAGGCCAGCCTGCGAGGCACGGATTTTCGTTACGCGCGCCTGACCGGCGCCAACCTGCAACGGGCCAATCTCGAAAATGCGAATCTGGAAGGAGCCAATCTGGCCAAGGCGCGCCTGGATTCCGCCACCATGACCATGACCGTGCTTTACAAAGCCAATCTGTCCGCCGCCAACCTGCACGGAGCCCGGTTGCATCATGCCGTCCTCATTGGCGCTCGCCTTTCGCAGACCGATCTGCAGAAAGCCGACCTGACCGAGGTCTATGCGCCGAAAGCCCATCTGCAGCAAGCCCGGCTCGCCGAGGCGAATCTTGAACTGGCGAATCTCGTTTCCGCCGACTTGAGCGATGCCGACATGAGTCACACCATCCTGGTCCAAACCAATCTGCAGGAAGCCACTCTGCGAGGAACAAACTTGAGCGCCGCGGATTTGACGGGAGCCCAGCTCGATAATGCCGACCTTCAACAGGCCAACTTGCGCGGGGCGAACTTGAGCGGCGCGCTGGGACTCGTGCAAGCACAACTGGACCAGGCCTGTCTGAATGAGGCCACCCAAATCCCTGCGGACCTTCAGCGGCCGAAGGCCTGCCCCTCGCCACAACAACGGCGCAAGTCGTAAGGTGATCGATGGAACGCCGGCCCGGACCACTTCACCACAGAGGCCGGTCGCCAGTCGAGCCCTCAACATTCACACCTCTGCCCTGCCCGCCCTGGATGACGAGTGGCGTTGCGCCCTCTCTGTCACTGGTACGAGCCCGATCAAGACAGCCGATCGGAAGTCAGGATCGACCGCCACGAGAACGGCCCGTCCCGTCGATGTCACGCGGTGCGGCTGGAGGCAGGAAACCGATCTGCTGGCGCTGCATCCGAACCTGCGGAATTCCGCATGACAGAGCTGCATCGCATTTTCTATAATCCGTATCGCGGAAACGCCGCACCAGCCCACCCGTCGCAACGATGCGCCGACTCTGATGCCCAGATCTCCCGCCCATTCGTTTCGCCGACTGCCCTCCGGAATCTGGGTCCTCGGCTTCGTCAGTCTGTTGATGGACGTGTCTTCGGAAATGATCCACAGCTTGCTGCCGTTGTTCATGGTGACGACGCTCGGCGCGGGAACGATCGCGGTGGGCTTCGTGGAAGGGCTGGCAGAGTCACTGGCCCTCGTGGTCAAAATCTTTTCAGGAACGCTGAGCGACTATCTGGGCAAGCGGAAGGGGCTGGCCCTGTGCGGCTATGCGATCGGAGCGCTGACCAAACCGCTCTTCGCCTGGGCTCCTGACATTGCCACCCTCCTTAGTGCGCGTCTGCTGGATCGACTGGGAAAGGGAATCCGGGGCGCGCCTCGCGACGCGCTGGTCGCGGACATCGCGCCGCCGGAGCTCAGGGGAGCCGCGTTCGGCCTCCGGCAATCACTCGACACCGTGGGCGCCTTTCTCGGGCCTCTGCTCGCGACCGGACTGATGCTCCTCTGGGCCGACAATTTTCGGGCGGTCTTCTGGGTAGCCGTCATACCGGGCATGATGGCCGTCGCACTGTTGTTCTTCGGCATACAAGACCCTGTCTCACCGCCATCATCCCATCGAGCCAATCCGATCAGCCGTGACAATCTGAGGCGCCTCAGTCAGGCCTTCTGGTGGGTCGTGGGAATCGGCGCCGTATGTACGCTGGCGCGCTTTAGCGAAGCGTTTCTCGTGTTGCGCGCCCAACAAGGCGGCATTCCTCTCGCCTTCATTCCTCTGGTGATGGTCGCAATGAACCTGGTGTATGCCTCCTCTGCCTATCCCTTCGGCAAGCTCTCGGATAGGACCAGCCACAAGACGCTGCTCACCTTCGGCCTTCTTGTCCTGATTGCAGCCGATGTGGTGCTGGCTGCCGCCGATCACTGGGGCGTGCTGTTAGGAGGGGTGGCGCTGTGGGGCGTTCACATGGGGATGACGCAGGGCTTGCTTGCCGCCATGGTGGCGGACCAGGCGCCGCCAGACCTGAGAGGAACCGCATATGGATGCTTCAACCTGGCCTGCGGACTGGCCATGCTCATCGCCAGTGTGCTGGCGGGATTCTTATGGGACCGGCTGGGTGCGGCCTTCACGTTTTATGCGGGCGCACTGTTTTCATTCATCGCCGTTACCGGAATTCTCCTGTCTCCCGGCGTGAGCGCCTCACGCCGGGAGACCGGCTGAGCGAATCGCCGCCTGAATTGTTTCATGGAGCTGTTCAATCGCGGCTTCCATGGTCAGAAAAGCCACCGCTCCCGCGTCCCGCAGCACCACCGTCATTTCGTGCCAACGCATCTGCTCCGCGAGCTATTTGATCGCAACCACCAACCCGAACTCACGGAGTACGGGAGGACTCAATTACGCGACTAACGACCTGGTGTAGGTCAACGCTTCGTCCAGCATGTCATCCAATTCCTTCACCAGAGCTATGGCCGGACGAGATTGCGTCGCCTGGCGTGACTGAGCTTCATGCGACCGGACACCAGGAGCTGCGCCAGATCGTCGTGCAGTTCGGCCGCGAGACGTTGACGTTCCCGTTGTTTGGTCAACGTCAGATCTGAAGCGAATGCCCGCAGGCGAGTACGGGACAGCAGCAACTCTTGCGTCCGTTCCGATACGCGCTGTTCACGCGCGATCGTCCATTGCCGGATTTGCTCTTGAACCTTCTTGCTCTCCGTGATGTCGCGAAGCCCCACTCCGCCTGGAAGGGCAGGATCGGCATCCCATCCGCTGGAGCCGTTTCTCAGAGAGATCCGTGCAGCGGTGCGAAGCCAGGAAGCCGGGCGCATCATGACCATGAAACGAGTCGCTGATATTTTTTGGAGAAGTGGTTTGCCGCACTCGAAGAAGAGCGATGACTACCCCAAACCGTGTCGTTGCGCTACGACCAATATTCCGACGCCTTCATGTACCCGCGCAACAGATCCCGCCTCGCCACGATGCCCACGAGCTGCGTGCCCCGCACGACCGGCAGGCGCGTGACGTAGCGATCTTGAAAGAGATTCGCCACTTCTTCCAGCTTCATTTCCTCACGGGCCGTCAGTGGATGGGTCGTCATAATTTCCGACGCCGACACCTTGCGCAGATCCCGCCCCTCGATCATCGCTTGCAACAAATCGTATTCCGTCACGAGACCGACAAGACCGCCGTCCTCACCCACCACGGGCACTCCGCCGAAATTCTGGTTCGTCATTAGACGCCCGATGGTGAGCGCGTCGGTGCGAGCCGTACAGGTAAACAACGCATCCTGCATGAGCTGACCGACCGTGAGCGTTGCGGGATCACACGCCTGAGTCAGCAGATCGATTCGACGCATAGGCGCTCCTTTCCTCCCGGGACATCGCTCCGTTCACCCGTTAGATCGCCGCTTCGCAGCGGGACGCAATGCCGCCCGCACCACATCCCGGCGGGTGACCACGCCCAGAAGCCGGTTTGTGTCATTCACCACAGGCACCGAGAGCAGATCGCTCTCCGTCAGCACATGCACCAGCGTAGGCAAACTGGTTTCCGGCCGAACGGAATAGGGGTTCGCACTCATCAGCTCGTTCACCGTCCGAGCGCCCCACGCATGCCCCTCATTGAGAGCCAGCAGCACATCATGTTCGCTCACCACACCCAACAGCTGTTTCGACTGGTCCACGACCGGCACCGCGCCACCGGCCTTCAGCAGCAACGACGCGACCTTGTCGCCTGTGAATTCAAGACGAGCCGATGGGACGCGTTGATTCACGATATCCCTCACCGTCAGGTCTTCGAACCGCACGGGCGTGCGCCTTGCGCTTGCGGATCGCCTCGTCTGGGCCTGCCGCTTCGTCACCATACTTCCTCCTCATCATCGCCCCATGGGCTTGGCATCACTTCCGCTGCTACTCGGCTTGCGCAGGTAACGCCGGACTCCGGTCCTCGGCCCAACGGATATGCCGAGTCAGGACCTGTCCCTGCCGCACGGTGAGGTTGTTGACCTGCTGCGTCACGCCCCCCAACGTGGCCGCTATCTCGTATGTGCCGTCGGGCAAGTCGATAAACAACCAGGGTCCGCTGTTGTGCTCCTTCGGCACCGTCAGCACCGTTCCGCCCTTGGCCTGATGAAGCGTCACGGCCACACCCGAAACAAACGGCTTTCCGCCCGCGGTAAAGACCAGCTTCAACGGGAACGGGGGATAATTCGCTTCGCGCTCAACCTGACCGATCCCGGCGCTGAAGTAACGAACCGTCCCGCTGCGATACAGCGGCAGGCGCTCCTTCTGCACACCAATGTCCGTCGGAATCTCCAGCTCGACCGCCTCTCCGTCCGGAAGCACGCGGACCGCCACCGCCGAGGCACTCACGTCCGCCGCCAGCCCGAGACTCATGATCAAACACCCGCCCGCCAATCCATTCAGGTATCTCTGCCGCATGTCGGTCCCTCCCGTCCAATTGGCACGCAATCGTGATGCCCAGCACAGGCAACTGGTTCAGTCTACACCACCGCATGCGCGGACACATCCGGCCTGGCAAACCGCCGGGCGCGAACAGAGCCACTGAGGCCAATTACCCCAGAGGACGGCCAGGCACTGCTGCAAAACGCCGCAGCGCCATGATCCGTAAGACTACGCCCGGGTGGCCTGCCGTTCGCCATCGAGGAGAATACCCCGGCCGGGATGCAACCTCATCCAGGCATATCCAATGCAGACCGTACTCTGGAATGGAAACCAGACCATGGAGGAGCTGCGGCAATGAAGATGTTCATCGCGGTCGACGGATCGGAATTCGCCGAGTGGAGCGTGCAACTGCTGGAAGCGGTCGCCGGCCGGCCGCCTGATAGCGTGACATTGCTGCATGTCGTCGACAGCGCGTCGCTCAAATCCTCCGCCCGCAAACAGGCTTCTGTCTCGAAGCAGGCCATTGCCGCCATGACGAAAGCCGGCGATCAGATTCTGCGCCGGTTCGAGGGCCTTGCGAAAACCGCGCTGAAGCAAGCCGCCACGAAACCCCGTACCACCATCGACACGATGCTCGCCCACGGGCGCGTGGCCGACACCATTACAAAAGTCGCCAGGCAAAAAAAGGCCGACCTGCTCGTCGTCGGCTCGCGCGGACTCAGCGACGCGGAGCATTACCTGCTGGGCAGTGTCTCGCGCAAAGTCAGCGCGTTGGCCCCCTGCCCGGTGCTGGTGGTGAAACGGCCGCTCACACATCTCTCCCACGTGCTCTTCGCGGCCGATACGTCGAAACACTCGCAAGGCGCCTGCAGCTTTTTGTGCAAACAATTCCTCCCCGATTCCGCCCGGGTCACGGTTCTTTCCGTTGTCGAGCCCGCCGTGACCGAACTGGCGAGTACATATCTGTCGCGGGACCAGGTGGAACAGATTTCCGCACCGAAGCGTCAGGCAGCCGAGCAGCTGGTGGATACCTTGCGCGACCGCTTCCTGGCCGAAGGGTACGCCGTCAAGCCAGAGGTCCAGTTTGACCATGTGACCGACGCGCTCCTCCGGCAAGCCGCCTCACGCACCATCGACTTGCTCGTGGCAGGCTCGCGAGGGTTGACCGGGTCCGAACGGCTGCAGTTGGGAAGCGTATCGGAAACCCTGCTGAAATACGCGCCCTGCTCGGTCCTCATCGTGCGAGGATGGCGTGCCTGAGCTGACTGCGTCAGAAATCTGCCGCCTGGCCCCGAGCCAGGTGTTTCGTGCGCTCGCCACGTCGCCGCAGGGCCTGTCCGCGGACGATGTACGACGAAGATCTCTCAAGCACGGACCGAACAGTCTGCAGGCCTTGCGCCGCGCGCCGCTCATCGGACGGTTTGCCCGTCAATTCACGCATTTCCTCGCGCTGCTGTTATGGGTGGCGGCAGGCCTCGCCTTCCTCGCCGACGCCCTCCATGCCGGTGAAGGCATGGCAACGCTGGGATGGGCGATTCTCGGCGTCATTCTCATCAACGCCGTCTTCGCGTTCTTCCAGGAGTATAGAGCCGAGCGCGCCGTTCAGGCCCTGCGCAGCATGTTACCCGCCAAAGCCTGGGTGGTTCGCGACGGGCAACAGCAACAGATCGCCCGCAGCGAGCTCGTGCCCGGTGACGTGCTCGTGCTGGAAGAAGGCGAGCAGGTGCCCGCCGATGCTCGACTTACCGAGGCCAGCGGGATGCGCGTGGATAATTCGTCCCTCACCGGTGAATCGAAACCGCAACGGCGGACGGCCGAGCCCATCACCGACGGCCATCCGCTCGATATCGCCAACCTGGCGTTTGCCGGGACTACGGTTCTTTCAGGCCATGGTCAGGCCGTAGTCTTTGCCACCGGCCTCAACACCGAATTCGGGAAAATCGCCCATTTGACGACCTCCGTCCAATCCGGATTGAGCCCGCTCCAGCAGGAAATCGTGAAAGTAACGCACGTCGTGGCTGGCCTGTCCCTCGCCATGGGTCTGGTGTTTTTTGCCATCGGCGTCGGCATGGGGCTGGGATTCTGGAGCAGTGCGATTTTCGGCATCGGCATCATCGTCGCCAACGTCCCGGAAGGGCTCCTGCCGACCGTCACCCTCGCCCTGGCGATGGGCAGCCAGCGCATGGCCGCGCGTAAGGCGCTGATCAAACACCTCGCCTCCGTCGAAACGCTGGGCTGCACCACCGTCATCTGCACCGACAAGACCGGCACGCTGACGGAAAACCGCATGCGCCTCGACAAATTGTATGTCGATGATCTCATTGTCGAATCCCGGGAAGGCTGCTTGTTTACGAGAAACCGCCTCATCAGCGCCGCCGAGGCCGAACGGTGGCGTCCGCTGTTCGACGCCATGATCCATTGCAACAATGCGAAACGTACGCGCCGCCCCGATGGCCGCAGCCAGGCCAGCGGCGATCCCACGGAAACGGCGCTCCTGAATTTTGCCGCAGACCATGGACTGCTCCACCGGCCCCTCCTGCGGCGCATGGGCGAATGGCCTTTCGATGCGGATCGCAAGCGAATGACGACGCTGCACTGGAGCGAGGGCCGCTTGCTCGCATTCACCAAAGGCGCGCCGGAGTCGGTCCTCCTCCGATGCACCATGCAGCAGGGCTCATCGGCCGCCACGGAACTCACTCTCGACGGGCGCAAGAAGGTCCTGGCACAGAGCCAGACCTTCGCCCGGCAGGCGTATCGGGTGTTGGCGTTGGCCATGCGCGAAGTGGACCGCGGCATGGATGAACTCGAGGCCGACAGCCTCGAACAGGGCCTGACGTTTCTCGGGCTCGTGGCCATGATGGACCCGCCGCACCGGGAGGTGCCGGAAGCCATCCAAAAATGCCGGAAGGCCGGCATTCGCGTCGTGATGATTACCGGCGATCATCCGATGACGGCCCTGGCCATCGCGAGCAAAATCGGCCTGGCGCCGGAATCTCCGGTGGCAGAGCCGGGCCGCTTTGTGCCGGTGATCGAGGGCGCGCAATTGGATACATTCAGCGATGAGCAACTCCGCCGCCTCCTCACCCCGACGTCTCCAGGCGAGCCGGACCCGGTGTTCGCCCGTATGGCGCCGCGGCATAAAATGCGCATTGTCTCGACGCTCAAAGAGATGCGCGAGGTGGTGGCCGTCACCGGCGACGGCGTGAACGATGCGCCGGCGCTGAAAATGGCAGACATCGGGATTGCCATGGGCGCAGCCGGCACGGACGTGGCTAAGGAGACGGCGTCGATGATTTTGCTCGACGACAATTTTTCCACCATCGTGAGCGCCATTGAAGAGGGCCGGGCGGTGTTTCTCAATATCCGTAAATTCATGACCTACGTCCTGGCCAGCAACGTCCCCGAGGTCGTGCCCTACCTGGCCTACGGGCTGTCATCGATTCCGCTGGCCTTGACCGTCCCGCAAATACTCGCCGTAGACCTGGGAACAGACATGGTGCCGGCCTTGGCGCTGGCCGCGGAACGGCCGCACAGCGGCGTGATGGATGAACCGCCACGGCCAAGAACCGAACGGCTCCTGAGCCGGGATGTCCTCATAAGGGCCTATGCCTTTCTAGGCATGATCGAGGCCGGCATTGCCATGGGAGGGTTTTTCCTCTACCTGTACAGCGAAGGTTGGACCTGGGGAGAGCCGCTGGACTGGAACTCTCCGCTCTACAAGGAAGCGACGAGCGTGACCTTCGCCGGGATCGTCGCGGCCCAGGTAGCCAACGTCTTTGCCTGCCGGTCCGATCGCCTCCCGGCGTTCCGGCTTGGCTGGGTCAGTAATCCGTTATTGCTGGTGGGAATTGCCGTCGAACTGACCATCCTGCTCATCATGACCTACAGTCCTCTTGGACATCTGGTGCTCGGCACGGCGCCCCTCCCCGCCTGGATCTACGGGCCGCTGGCACTGGGGGCCATCGGACTCTTGCTGGCCGATAGCTTCAAGAAATCTCTGGTCGGGCGCGTGCAGATGCGGCAGGCCGGTTGACGACGTGACCTATGCGTGAACGAATCCAATGCATCATACACCATCGGCACCGGTTGCACTGTGCCGCCAATCCACGGCAGACCGGGAAAGGAAGCGCGTATGACAACCCCGTCAGATTTCCGCGTCAGTGATTACATGCACCGGCAATTGGAGGTGGTTCCGCAGGATACCTCCGTAGTGACCGTCGCCACTAGAATGCGAACGCGAAACATCGGCTCGGTGTTGATCGAATCCTTCGATCGCCCCCACAACGATTGCCGGATTGCGGGCATCGTGACTGAAACCGATCTTGTCTCCAAGGTCCTGGCGCCTGGCCGCGTTCCGTCCCGCACCAGCATGGTCGACATCATGAGCAGCCCGCTCATCACGATTGCACCGGATCGTCCGATGGTCGATGCCAGCCATCTGATGCAAGGCAAGAATGTGCGGCACCTTGTCGTGAGCGAAGGGACGGACGTGCTCGGCGTCATTTCCGTCCGGGACCTCGTGCGACATTTCGTGGATGCCGACGGAGGGCCGGTCCAGGCGCTGACGAATGTCTACCGTCCGCTGAGCGTCCTCATGCAAACAGCCATTGAAACCATCGGCAGCGAAGAAACCGCCATGGCCGCCGCGCAACGGATGGCCGACAAACACATCGGGGCGCTCTTCGTGATCGAAGCGGACGAACTCGTGGGAATCATCACCGAAGGTGACCTGGTGCGAAAGCTGCTCGCCTATCAGCTCGATCCGGAGTCAATGCGCGTCGGCGCGCTCATGAACTCGCCGCTGCTCGACATCGACATCAACCGCACCATTCGCGACGCCAGTGAACGGATGGCGGCCAAACGCATTCGCCACCTGGCCGTGACCGAACATGAGAAGGTCGTCGGCGTCCTCTCGATTCGGGATCTGGTCAAGATGGTCGCGATTCGTGACCGCCCGGATTTTCTCCGGCGAACTTGATCGACCGGCCGCAAGGGAGAGCACAGCCCCCCTTGCGGCCGGGATCGGCCAGGACCCACGTTTTGATTGCGCCGCCCCGTCCGGAACGGTAGACTCCTCACATACGTGTTGTTCCTACACCTGCGCGCATGACAGAGTGAGTCATTTTCCCCCTCTTAGATGAACGGAGCCGCTGATGTTGGACTGGCTTGCCAATCCTGAAGTCTGGATCGCCTTGGGAACGCTGACCGCGTTGGAGATCGTGCTGGGCATCGATAACATCATTTTTCTGTCCGTGCTCGTCGGCCGCCTGCCGGAATCTCAACGCGCCATCGCGCGTAGAGTGGGCCTGGGACTCGCCATGATGGCCCGCCTCGGGCTTCTCTTTTCGATCTCTTTTGTCATGGGCCTGACCAAACCTTGGGTGACGGTCCTCGGCCACGGGGTCTCAGGCCGTGATCTGATTTTGGTCGGTGGCGGGCTGTTCCTGATGGCGAAAGCCACGCATGAGATTCATAACAGCCTGGAGGGTGTCGAGGAAGGCCACTCGCCGACTGCCGCCGCCAGCCTGGGGATGGTACTGCTCCAGATCGCGCTTCTGGACATCGTCTTTTCGTTGGACTCCGTCATCACGGCAGTCGGACTGGTCGAGCATGTATCGATCATGGCGGTGGCCATCATCCTGGCCGTGGTGGTAATGCTGGTGGCGGCGAAGGCGATCGGCGATTTTGTGGACACGCATCCGACGATCAAGATTTTGGCCCTGTCTTTCTTAATCCTCGTCGGCGTGACGTTGATGGTCGAAGGATTCGACGTGCATGTGCCGAAGGGCTATATCTATTTCTCCATGGCCTTTTCCGTGACTGTCGAAATGCTGAATATCCGCATGCGCAAAAAGCGGACTGCACCGGTCAGGCTTCATAGCCGCTACTCGGACGATCAGCGGCGATGATCTGGCGCGCGCCCGCTACCGGTCGGGTTATTCTCCGTGGAGGCCTTCGGGAACGGAGAGGAGATAATTGGCATCCACCGACTCCTCCCAGGCCCCTCCTCCCTGCGCGTTCCCCATGGCCCACCCTCGCATGAAGACTACGCCCAGCACCGGCTCACTCGCCGGCACCGCCGGCGGCCGGGCCTCCTTCTGATCCGCGACGCGCCCCACCACCGTCACCCGCGCCCATTGCTTCCATTTGGGAGGCAGGAGGGACACGTCCTGGACGACCACCCAGTAATACCCTGCTTCTGGCCCTTCGTTGATGGTCGGACGATGAGGCCGGTAATCCTTATCCAGCGGCCGGTTTTTCAGATGGAGCCAGAGCCGCGGACCATTCTGCTGCTGGTCTACCACAACCCCGCCGAGAATGACCGTCTTGCCTTGATAGGTGTCCGGCGAGGCGGCAAGGGCGGTCAAGGTGACTCCCGGCTCCGCCTGCTGAATGTACCGGGATGGCAAATTCCCGCACCCCGTCACGAGAAAAAGGCCCGTGAGGCCTGCCAGTAGTCGAGAGAACCGTCCCTTCACATCATCCTCCATTCGTCGAGACGCCAAGAACCCGTAACGATCACGCCCGACCACGCTTCCAACCACTAAGCGCGCACCGCTGGGCCGTCAACGGCATCATGCGCTCAACATCTCCGGCTACGCTGGCCATGACCGTATCGGCGAGCCGGGGGTCTTCGAAACATTCATAGGCATCGTCGAGAAATCCACCACGTAAGAGCGGATGCTGGAGAAACCGCTGCCCGGACCCGCTCGCCACTTCAAGCGGCCGCTCGATCACCCCGATGCGCTCCATGTTCAGCTGTTCGAGCCATCCCCTCGCCTCCACCGCCGACGGCCGCTCCGCCACATGCGCGGCCAGACGTTCACGCTCGATCGTCAGCCCGTGCCGGCTCATTTCGCAATCAATCCGTTGCCAGATGGAATCGAATGTTCCCAGCGACGGAAAGGTCAACACCACTTGGCCTCCAGGCTCGAGATGTTCAATCAATCCCCTCATCGCCTCGAACCGGTGCGGCCGGAGAAACATGACGGAGAGATTACCGGTGATGCGTTGGAAGTCGGGGAAGGACGGGGGCAAGGCGCGCATGTCGACACATTCGAAACGGAGCCAGGGCAACTCACCCCGCTGTAGCGTTCTGGCATTCCCCACCTGGCCGCGGCTCACGTCGATCCCGAGGACGGAGCCGGTCGGCCCCACCTGTTCCGCCAGATGGAAGGCCGGGATGCCATGGCCGCAGGCGATATCGAGGATGGTGAGGCCGGGACGCAGATCAAGCTGCTCCAACAGCAGTTCCGCGAACGGAGTCGACCAGTCATCCTCTGCGGGAAGGGGCCATTGTTGCGCCTGAACCATCATACCTGGCCATCTTACTCGAAGAGCCAGGAGAAAATCAGAAGACTCTCCCACTCGATCAGGCGTTGAATAGGGCGAGCCTCGCCGCCTCCGTCACAGCCGATCCAACAATTGCTGCTTCTTCGCCCGGTACTCCTCTTCCGTAATCAACCCCTGCTCGTGAAGGCGTTTGAGCAGGCTCAGTTGTTCCTCCAATGAGCGCGTTGGAACCGGCTGGGCAGAGGGCTCTGGAGCCGTCACCTGAGTTCCACCCATTGCGCCATGGTATTCGATCACCAGTTCGTCCGGGTCGGAACGAAATGGATTCCCGCCGTTCCGGGCCGCGCGCATGGTCGCCTGCCCTTCACCCGGCACGAATTCGTAAAATGCTCCGGCTTGCGCAAACAGCGGATCCTTCCAGATCTGTTTTCTAATCGCCGGCATGGTCACGGCGACCCGGAAGTTCGCCACACGAAGATGGATTCGGCCCTCCTCGACAACCCAGACTCCCGAAGTCACCTGTTCCAATCCCAGATCCGACGGCCTCGCCAGCGCGAACACCACTTGCTCTTGCGCGGTGGCCTGCTGAAATGCCCGTTGTAACGATTCGCCCAGGTACCGGACTTCCTCTTCGGAAAACGCCGGTTCGGTATCTCCCCGATACGATGCGCCAAGGAGGGGCCTGTGAACGCTTCGTACCTTTACCATTCGCAGCAGGGATTCCCATTCCTGCCGCTGCAGCTCGAATGGGTGATGGAGCCGTTGTTGTTGATCATGCCCTTGTGTGAATGGAACGATCCTGACCAGCCGCTGGTCGTCACAGGAGACGCAGGGCATCTCCTTGCCAGGAGCCAGGCCAGAACAACCGGGCAGAACGAGACAAAGGAGCCAGAGGACGACGCCATTCGCCCTTCGAAGGAACAGATGGTTCACGTGCGCGCGACCTTCCTTCTGACCGGACAATTCAGTACGCAAAATCCAATCCGACCAACATGGTTTGCCCTCTCAAATCACCGCCCGTCGGGCCGACGGCTTGCGTGCGGTAACTATTATATTCCGCGTGCAGCGCCAAATCGGTTCTCGTGGAGTGATGAATGAAATAGCGCGCCAGCACGGTGTGGGAGTCGACGTCATTGTAGTTGCCTTTGAAGACATCGGTGTTGCCGTCTCCGTGCCGGTCGTTTCGAATCACATCATACCGGTAGGCAAAAAACCAGTCCGGCATGTCGAAGAACAGAGCCGGCGCATAGTCCAATTCCACGAACGCCCCGTTCCAGGACGCGTTTTGCGGAGTCGGAATCCCCTGCGATGCAAACAATTGCGCACTGTCATGTCCGTGCATGATCGCGCCAAAGACATTCCACTCCCCGTTGAAGGTCAGACTCACATCGACGCCGATTCTCGTGAACGGCTTTCCGCTGCCTGCGACGCCTTGGCAAGTCGGGCAAGTCGCATTGACCATCGTTGGCGCCTGGCCGTAGGCCCCGAAAATTCCCACACGATGCCCGGTCACGATCCCGTAGCCTCCGAACGACTGCGTGACATGGCCATAGAAATTCACATTACGACCGCCGGTGCCACAAGGCGTGTCCGGAGGGCAACCACCCAACGGCCCTGAAAACGAGTTGGTGGCCAGCGCGGTCAATGAATACCGCAGGTACCCTTCCGTGGACGGCGTTTTCATGATGCCCGACAGTTCCCCGCCAGGCTGGTTGTCTCCGAGCAGGAAGGAATTGGGATTCAAATAGGAGCTGGTCGAGGTCCCTCCGATGGTGGCCGTATACGGCACGCCTGGCGTGTAGTGGTACATGACGAACGGCGTATTCAAGGTCGGACTGCGTTTTTCGCTGAAGGGAAGATCGAGCTCAAATTTCCCCACGCGCAAGTTCAAGAGGTAGTTGCCGGGGTCGGACTTGACGCCGAAATACCGTTCTAAACGCATCAGACGCACAAACGCGCTTTCAAGATCCCCATCCGACGCGCCGGTGCCGAACCCGGCACTGCCGAGTCCCGGCGTATACACCACGCCAAAGGCGATGTCCCGGTGCAGCGTGCCGAAACTCAAGAGGTCCAGCCCGGTGAAGCCGAATCCCCCGGTCGTCACACCGCTGCCTTCCGTCCTCACCTGCGCCGCCTGGTATCCGACCGTCGCGCGAATCGAGACCGGCCAGAAGCCCATCCCGATCCCCTCATAGACCGGCGAATCCGCTTCCGATCCCAATTGATATCCGCGATCTCTGAAGAGATTGCCGAAGTCATTGAGTTTCGGGAAACCAGGGACGTGGCACACGTTACACTTAAAATCATATTTGCGGGCAAATGCCGGAATCGCCTCAGCCTTCTGTACCAGCCCGCTCAATTCGTAACTGATCAGCGCCACCAGGACGAGTATGGCGACAATCACCGCCCTGGCGCGCAACGTTGAGATCTTCATCGGATCAGCCTCCCATTCCACAATCCGGCTTCATTGGTTGCTTATTCAGGCGGAAACTCGTCACCGCCGCCGGCTACTTTCCACTCGACTTCCACCGGCCGGACGGGAAATTCAAACCGGGATTCCACCTGTGCTTTCGGAGACATCTCTAACGGCTGCCGGATGACATGGGGTTCGTCATACACGGGACGAGAGGAAGTGAACTTGACGATGTTGAATCCGGGATGCCAAGCGACCAGTGTGTAGGAGCCGGGTGGAATGCCGGCAATTTCGAATCGCCCCTGTTCATCGGTCACGGCAAAATAGGGATGGTCGAGCGCCGCCGCCCACGCATTCATATGCACATGCACATCGCACTGCAGCCGCAATCCGACGCCGCGCGCCCGCACCAGGGTGGCCGCAATCTCGCGGTTCGCCGTCGGCATGGCAATATTGAAGAGACTGTGTTTATCGCTGAACAGATGCGGATTGTGCAGGATCGGCTCGAAATTGGTCAGCGCGACCTCCGCCGTGCGGACAAACGGCGTAATCTGCTGCTCGAACTGGCAAGCCTGCCCTGCGGGATGTCCCGCGCTTTTTCCCATACGCAGCGGATAGGCAGGCGCGGCGGCCTTTCCACGCTCCACCCGCTCGAGATACACCAGGACCTCCTGAAGGCCGTTCGTGGCCGGATCAATTCGTAAGGCCGGCGACGGCACGTGCGTGCCGCAGGCATCCAGATCGGCAAACACTTTGAGCGGAGGGAGTTTCGGAATGCTGCCCTTCCAGACAGCTTGGCCTTTGACCGTGCCGCCGTCGGAGACATCGATAATTTCATACTCCGCATAGCCGCTGGTTGCGGTGAGAAGCCCTGCCAGCCAGCACAGAAACAGAAGGTGGTAACCGCGATGTCGTCGTGGAGACATGGAAGACCTCATCGACATACCGGGGGCCGGATGACCCAGGGCCGGTGAAGAATAAAAAAAGCCCGAACCTCCGTCTGGAGATTCGGGCTCTAGAGCTGGTCGCTCGTTGGCCTCAATTATGTGCGCACGGGGGGGAGAGTAATCAACCGCACTCCGGCCTGTCAAGTATGCTACGCGCCAGTGTCGAAGGGAGCCGAGTCTACTTGAAACCGATGACCATGGAATCCGGCCCGGCAAGCGGTTCGACTTTCGTGCGGGTGAAGCCGACCTGCTTCATCCATTGCCGGCAATCCGCGCCGGTGAAATCGAATCCGCCAGGGGTCTCGATGAGCATATTGAGACTCATCAACAAGCCAAACGCATTGGTTTTCCGGGCATCATCGATCAAGGCCTCATGGACGATCAGCGCGCCGCCTTTTGGCAACGCCGCATAGGCCTTGCGCAACAGCATCATTTTTTCTTTGCGGTCCCAGTCGTGCAAGATGTGCCCCATGATAAGCACATCCACCTCCGGTAGCGGTTCCTGGAAAAAGTTCCCTTCGTGAAACGCCACGCGCTGCGCTAGTTTCCTGCTTTTGACATAGGCCTCGAAGACCGGCCGCACAGCAGGAAGATCCATGCCCTGGCCGTTGAGGTGCCGGTGAGCCAGCGCAATCTCCACGGCCACGCCGCCTTGAGCGCAGCCGATGTCAGCAAACGAGCGATAGCGCTTCCACGGGAACTTTCCCGCAATGGATCGGGCCGTACCCCGACTGAGTCCGGTCATGGCCTTGAGGAATCCTTCCAGCCGTTGCGGATCGGCGTACAGGGCACCGAAAAAATCTTCACCCGTTTTGACTTCGTTTTGAGGCTTGCCGGTCCGCAAGGCCTCCGTCAGCGATCCCCAGAATCCATACAAGCGGGCATTACACATCTCCAGCATGCCACCGGCATAGGACGGTTTGGCGCGATCGAGAAAGAGGGCGGTCTCCGGCGTGTTGGCATAGCGCGTCCCGCTCCGTTTCAGCAGGCCAAGCGCCACCAAGGCATCGAAGAAATCCCGCGCGCTTCGCGGATGCAATTTCAGTTTGGCAGTCAAGGCTTTGTGGTCGAGCCGGCGCTTGGCCAACTCCGTGAAGAGGCCCAGTTCCACCGCAGTCAGTAACGTCTTTGAACCCCAAAACCCGAACCCGATTTGGAGCAGTCGATCAGGAACCAATTGGCCTCCGGCCATGATGCCATCCTTTCATAAGACACAAAGAGCCAGAGGCTACGCGGGGAACCGGGTGCTGTCAACTTCGATGCCGATCCTAAACTGCAAACCGTATCTCTTTTTCCTGCGCCGTATCGAGAGAGATACAGCTACGCGCCCACGCGTTGCTTGCAATTCCACGATAAGACAGACAGAGCGATCACCCCACACGCGCGACGGGAAGGCAAGCTCCTTGCTACAGAGTGACGGTACATCCGCACATTTGACCATCAGGCAAGGGGGACATTGACATGACTACGTATATCCACGTGAAGGCCGCCATGATGACCGTCTTGCTGCTCGGCACGATGGCCGCGGCCGTCCAGGCCGAACAATGGAACGGACCGCACACTCCGACGGGAGCCATTTGGCGACCGGGCAGCGTGGCGTTAGGATTCGAACCAACGGCGGGCGGAAGCAAGAAGCCGCTACTCGAGATACAGCGCCCCCTCTCCGGCGATGAAGACATTCTCCTCAGCCTCCGTTCAACCTTTAGAGACGCGACAGCCACGGTTCTCCAGGCCGACACGAAACGAGTCTATATCGGCGGCGCGGCCACCAGAACTTCCCTGGTGCCGGATGGCGTCTTCGACCTTGCTGTCGGGCGCGGGATCGCCGTCGGGGTCAACAGCGTGACCGAACGGCTGCCGACCGATTATCGATTGGTGGTGGGAGGGAAGGTGCTCGCCGAAGAAGTCCGCATCAAGCTCATCAAGGATTGGGCGGACTCTGTCTTTCAACCGGACTACCGACTCGCCGCCCTTCCTGAAGTGGCAACCTATATCCGCGACCATCATCACTTGCCGGAGATGCCGAGCGCCGAAGACGTGGCGGAAACCGGCATCAACCTTGGTGACATGCAGGCGAAACTTCTCCGAAAAATCGAAGAACTGACGCTGCACGCGATCGAGCAACACCGTACCATCGCGACACTGCAAGCACAGCTTCACCGCTTGGAGCAGGACCGGTCGTCCCACCAGATGCAAGGACAGGTACGCGCGATCGATTCGCACTGATTCAGAGAGAGGACGTATCCATGACGCGACTCACCACAGTAGCAAGTGCGATACTACTGGCGGCGCTGGCCCATCCAGCGGCGGCCACCACCGGAGTGACGTTGAACCAGGTGATCAAGGAGGGCGCCGTTCGCTACTACGACCACCCGCAGGAGTTGACGCTCTCAGAAGGGTTTTGGGCGCAGGCCGGGTCTGACGTAACCGCCACGATCCATACCCAGCAGGGCTACTATGTGGACAAGAGCCCGCTGGACGCGAAGGACAAGCAATACACCTCCAACGACGGTCGCACCTTCGTGGTCGCCGGCTGTGTGCCGAAACATTTACCCATCAAGGGACCGGTGGGATCGGTGTGGGTGGCCTGCAACGACCTCGATTACCTCAAGGACAAGGTTGTGGAAAGCCGCTTCATCTCCTGTCTCGATCTCTTCCCCAACGGCGTGGTTTCCGGCGTCTCGATCAAGGAAATTAACAATCGGACATGGGAATCGTTCCGGTTCTCCTGCCGCGACATGGCGCCGGACGGGAACATGGTTGGAACCGCTCAGAAATCGGATTTTCTCTTCAACTATGACCGGGAGGGCACACTGTACGAAACCACGGCGGCCAGCCGATACCTCACCTTCGGAATCTTCGAAGTCGGCAACCGCCTCACCAGTACGAAGAGCCTGTTACAACTCGCCCTGGAACTCACCGATGCCGCGGCGATTCAGGCTGCCGGAATCAACGGTCGGCAAGTCGACGGCTTCACGCTCAGCGATAAAGTCCCGGATGCGTTTGGATTGGGCGGCATGATCAGAGTCGATTATTGGACATGTCCCCCGGGCATGGTCATCACCGGTATGGCCATCGGGCACAACCCGGATAATACAGGCAACGACACGCGGCCGGTCTACATTCTGGCCGAGTGCCGGAAATTGCTGTACACCCCGTAACAGATTTCTCCCATGCGATGAGATGGTTGCCGCTGCGACCTCGACGAAGTCCCGCAACACTCCCCCGCTCGCCCTCCAATGATGCCTTAGGTGACGGTGAGAGCCGGGGGCGAGCCAGCCGGCCGAAAGCCCGTCGCAGCAGTACATCGGCGATGGCAGCAGAGGTGCTCTTGAATAAGGCGGGCTAGAGACTATGCGCGAGGTGCCACTGCGCCTGCCTGGTGAAATCCGGGGGTCGCCCTATCGCAACCTCCTCTTTTGTCCTCCGGACAGAAAACTCCATTATCGCCACCTCAACCCGCCTTGACGGCGCGGCCGCCGGCTTCGCAACCCTTCGCATATTCGTCGGCCACGGCGTGGGAACCATGACCAGCCCTCCGGCAGGATGTCCCTGCCTAATGGGACTGCGCTCACCCATGACGAGTCGGCGTTGTGACGCCCTCCTCTCGAACCATCGGGCGAAATGACTGGTCTACCTCGTGAGCAGGGCCCTGAGGTCTTTGCTCGATGCGCGGCGGGACTGCGGCCGGCCCCTGTTGAATCTTCGGTGTCGGCGGCGCGCAAGCGGCAACGGAGAAGAATAGCCCTGCCACGACACTCAACACGACACTGGCGGTGATTGGCATCATCCGTCCTCCTCGTCGATCCCCGGATTCTGCTCCGCTTCACGCTTGTTCCCCCGCAAGCGGATGCTCCGAACCTCTTCGCTACCTCATGACATACGCGCAACAGACATGCCAGCACCCACGCATTGCGGAAGGAGCGAATCAGACAGAATTGTTCCATCACCGGCCAATGGCGAAGCAGAACTGCGGATATTTTCCGCAGTTCGAAGACTTTGACCTGGCGCGAATGTCCACAGCCGGAGTAGCGGCAATACCGGAACACCGGCTTATTCCTGCGTTTTTGGCGACGGTGGGGAGAACGACCAGGGCATCGGGCTTGCTCCTCTCCGTTTCCAGGAGAGTGCGTCGAATCCTGGCGTCCTGCTTCACTCCAACAGAGCAAAAGAAGGAGGATCCTATGAGGGCAACAGAATATTTCGTTCGAGGCTGTGATCCGAACACGCTGATCGTAAGACAAATCATGGAGGATGCCGTCGTCACGACTCATCCGGCATCGAGCGCCATGGTTGTTGCGGAGCTTTTAAGCGAGCATGCCTTTGGAAGCTTGCCGGTGGTTGAGGGAGATGGGACCTTGCGCGGGCTCGTCACGGAGTTTGATTTGCTGAAAGCCGTCGAGCAGGGAAGAGATCTCCGAACGGTTCCCGTGTCGGACATTATGACCAGAGAGGTGGTCACCACCACTGAAGACACACCGCTCATGAATCTGATTCACCTGCTGCAAGAGCGGCACCTCATCCGCGTTCCGGTCGTGAAGGCGCAAAAACTGGTCGGGATGGTCGCACGGCGTGATGTTGTCTTTGCTTACGTGAAAGCCCGGGCGATCTACTGGCCGTAGCAGCGCCCTGCGACAGAGGCCTCCGAGCGGCATGATGCTCCACGCGCAGAAATCTTACTGAACTACGCCCGGCGCAGCGCGGTGCGACCGTTCCTCCTGCGGGTGGCAACGGGTGAACATTCCCGCCGTCAAGAGCATGGTCAGGACGGCACCGGCAAAGGCCGCGGCCATGTCCTTCTGCGCATCCCACTCGTCGCCCTGGGTCCCAAGATACATACTGCCCAATTCCGGACTGACGATCATCGCCACGATCGCTTCAATCACTTCAAAGAACCCGCTCTGCGCGAGAATGCTGCTGACCGGCATTGCATAAGCCCAAGCCCCCTGCAATCCCGCCAGACGCACCAACAATTCCCGCATGGGATAGACCAGCAGGAGACCATAGGCAAAGTGGACGATTCTATCGAACGGGTTCCGGCTCAATCCCCCCATGTCCTTGAGCCAAAAACCGAACGGCACCTCTGAATAGGTGTAGTGTGCGCCGATGGCGTGGAGCACCATGAATGCGGCAATGAGTGAGTAGGAGGTGAGAGAAAAAGAGAATCGGCGGTAGGTCAGAACCAGGACCGCCACCAGTCCGACGGCCAGGAGATTTTCCAGAAACCAATCATGGCGATTGACCGGGTTGATGGCCAGCCAGATCCAGATTGCGCCATAACCACACAACAGCCCCGCCGTGATCCGGCGATGAGCCGCCTGCGCATTGCCCCGTTGCGGAATGGTTGCTCCCAGCATGTCCTGCAGGCTACTCTGAAAACGCCGCCTCGGACTCCAGCGCGGTCTCCGCCCCTCGAAGCGCGCGCACGACCAACAGCACCGTCATAGACAGGAGGGCGCCATAGAGCGCGGCGGCCATATCCTTTTGCGCATCCCAGATATCACCCTGCGAACCTAAATACGTCACGCCCAGTTCAGGATGCACTGCGCGAGCCACCCAGGATTCAATAATTTCCCAGAGTCCGCTCAGACCGAGCACCGTCATGACGGGCAGATAATACACCACCCATCCCCGAATCGTTGCACTCAAACGGAACAACTCCTCCATCGGATAGGCGAGCAAGAACCCGAAACTGAAATGCACGATGCGATCAAAATGATTGCGCCCGAGATGCAACACCTTGTCCATCCACAACCCGACCGGCACCTCGGCATACGTATAGTGCACACCGATCGTATGCAAGGTGAGGAAGGCCGTGATGAGCGCATAGGAGGTATGCGAGAGGGGAAGAAACCGGTGCGTCACCACCAGGAGGACGACGAAGAGGGCCGGAAGAATGCTCGCCAGCAACCAGAATTGGGGATCGACCGGAGCCTGCGCCATCCAGACCGACACCGCCAGATACCAGAGGAGCAGCCCGCTCGAGACCAGTTTGTTGCGGCTCACCTGCATGACTCCTTGTAAGAGGGTACTGGAGAGATTGCTTCCGATCAGACGGACGAAGGGATTGAATTACTCTACTGGATGATCCCCCTTCCTGCAACCGCCAGCCTCGGAGCGCGATGTCTCCACTGCGGCTCCCCGCCACACATTGAGGGAACCGCATCGCGCACATCAGACCTCACAACAGATCAGTTCAGCCGGAAACCTCTACACAAACGGTCTTGTTGAAATGGCGGAGAAGGGCATGAGTGAAGCGATCGCCAGGATGTTGCGGTATGAACAGGCCGAGCATGCAATCCAATCGGTGAAGACCGGAGTTCCGCAGCAGAGCAGGCTACTGACGGCGAAAGCGGTGGATTAGGTGGAAGGCCGTGCCTGAGGTTCCTCGTCTTCGATGACGGCCCCGCATTCGAGACATCGGTAGCGAGGAGGGTCCTCGTCGTGCTCGGAACGGATACGATCGATGAGTCGCCTGTGGAGGCAGGCGAGTGTCGGTGCCGTGGTCGGATCAAGTTGAGGACTACGCATAGAGACCTCCCCGGATCGCGGCGGACTATGTCACAACCCAAGCGAATGCGCCCCAACCCTACCAGATTTATCAAGACTTCACACGACGAATTTCCCGCATCTGCAGGCCAGACATTTACTGACACAATCCGTGGGATCATTGCGTTCGGCGCCTCTATATCTAGCAGGATGCGGAACAAGTCCACCAGCGGCGTTCTCGCCTCGTTCAGCGGCTCAACGTACGACAAGAGTACGATTCGCCGCTTCACTCGCTGCGGCCTTGCTAGATGGCCTTTTTGCGCATCCGGCCGACTATCCTGATACCAACACGCCACGTGAGCTGATCGCGGCGTAGCGTGCAAAAAATGAGGTTTTCCGCAGCCTGCTAGAGACTGTGCATTGACTGTGGTTCGGCCTGCTGGCTGCTGATCCCGCCCTGAACAAATGTTGTTACGGCGCCGCTCATGGGATTGGCCGCGCCGTCTCAGCGGAATAGGCGCAGGCGAACATATCGAACAGAAGAGCGCTCACCGCTGCCACCTCTCTCACGACGTCACCGTCTCCTCAGACACAACCGGCCAACGACGTCTTTCTCTCATCGTCAGGACGCAGAACGACGCTGTGATTCGCTCAGAGCCGCCGTGATTGCCGCCTTGGCGCGTAGACGCTCGCTTTCTGCCACCGTTCGCTCCAAGGCCTTCGATGACCTCGGCTTACGCGGCATATCGGCAGCGCGCTGCGATTCTTCCATGGCCGCCGTAATCGCCGCCTTTTTATGGCGGAGCTTCGCCGCCTCAACGGTCCGAACCAACGCGGCAGAAATCTTCGGCGAGCTTTCCCCTGCGCCTTTCCGTTGAGAGAACTCCATCGCTGCCGTCACATCGTCTTTCTTCTGTCGCTGTTTCGCCGCCAAGGCCTTACGGGCCATTGGGCTAGTGGTCGCATTGCGTTTCGCGTTCCCGGCGGACGTCGATGCATCTTGTCTTGTTTTCATCACGTCGTTCCTCCTCTTCATGACTCCTGTTCGTCCTGCGGTCCGTCACCAACAGGATCAACATGCGCCAACATGGACTACGGGATGGTGTCCCATTATACCAGGGCATTCGGCGAAGGATGAACGCTGACAGATCAGACGTCCGGGGACATGGGGAGTTGTAGGCCAATCAACGGCATTGTGTTCCCGACCTCGCCGCGGCATACTGGGTCTAGCCGTGATTCTTTTCTCAGGACACCACGCGATGCGGACACGAGGCTCTGTTTTTGGATTGATCCTGACGCTCCTCCTGTCGACAGCGGCAGGCCCGGCTCCGGCTGACCCGGGCGGCACAGGCCCCGCAACGAAGGGTGATGCCGCGCGAGGACAAGGACTCTTTAACGGCAAAGGCATTTGTCATTATTGTCACGGCATCGATGGAGTGATCGACAAGAAACCGTCTCTCGCACCCGACACCCGGGCGGTGATTGCGAAGCACGCCGCTTCGGCGCCGGATCTCCGCAATCGTGCGTCGCAGAAGCTGAAAGACAACAAGGCTCGGTTTCGCGCGATTCGAGAAGGCCATCCGGGGAGCGGCATGTTCCCCGATTCGACCCTGAACGATCAGGACATCTCCGACATCGTTGCCTATCTTGCAGCCCTCAGGCAGAGCGCCACGGCTCCCGGCAAGAGCCCGTACTGACCATTCTCTCCGTCGCGTCACCCGCACCGCTCGCGCTGGTCAGCTCCAGCTTCAACAGGCTTGCGGTATCGCTGTTCATCATTCAATCGTCACCGTGCCGATCCCTTCTCGAAACAAAACAGCTGTCCCGAATGTCGCGCACTTGGCCTGCATCGTCCGCGCAAGAACGGTCTGCTCCCGTTCATTGGCCCGCCTGACTCGACAATGCTCGATCCGGACCGGGAGGAGAAGGATCTGCCGGATACGGGTCCGCTCGACCTCCAGGAGAAACAGGAAGGACAGATCGTTGCGCTCAGCGCTGTCCACCATGTAGTCATCAACGAAGTCGCCGGTCGAATAGAGAATGGCTTTGCCTTGATACCATTCGATTCCTTGGGGGGTGTGATTGGAATGTCCCCAGTAGAGGTCCGCGCCCATCTCGATCAATTCATGCGCCAGCGCCCGCATCGCGCGTGACGGCGCCCCCCAATTGGGTCCCACATGCGCGCTGACCAGCACCAGGTCCGCCTGCCTTCGTGCCAAGGAAAGCGCCCGCGCCATGCGAGCCCGGTAGTTGGGCAGTACGCCGCCATCATGGTAGGCGACATAGTTGATGCCGGGCTTATTGTGCGTCGCTTCCCACTCCGGCTCATTGTCCGTCAACGCCACAAGGGCCATGGACCGTTCCCCAAGACTGAACACCGCCGGAGCAAGCGCCTCTTCCAAACTCGCCCCGGCCCCTGCGCGGGTGAGACCGGCTTCATCGAGCCGCCTCAGGCAATCCAGAAACGCCTCCTGACCATAATCAAGCACATGGTTGTTGGCCAGCATGACCCCGTCAATCCCGGCTGCTCGCAAGACGTCCACCGCCCGAGGCCCGGCGCGAAAATGAAAGGCTTTTGTCGCCGGGTGCCACGGCGCACCCCGATCACTGATCACACATTCCAAATTGATCAGGCGGCAGTCAGCACGCCGCATTACAGGGAGCATGTCGCCCCACAGGGCCTCGGGACGCACCGTGCGGTTCTCAATCACTAAGTCATTCACCAGGCGTCCGAGCATGACATCGCCGGTTAGTGCAACTTGCATCGTTCCTCTAGCTCGATCGCTCGCATCCCCACGGTCGCGGAGGCCGTCGCCGGATCGGCCCTTGGCCTCACAGGCTGCGGAAAAACTCAATTGTTGCGCAATACGCTACATTCACTCCTGTACCGTACTGGTTTAGCAGTCATCCACAGGATGCGCAGAAAGGCCGCAGCAAGCGAAGAGGCGAATCGTATTTCACACCGTACGGTGAGCCTCTGAGTACCACCAGAACGCCGGCGGCGGACTTTTTCCGCATCCTGCTACCGCGCGAACCGCCCCATCAATTGAGCTTCAGCCAGCACATGCCCCTTCATCGCCTCCACAACCTGAGCCTTTGTCGCTTTTGGTTTGAGCGGCAATTCACGATCCAGCGCATACAGCGTGAAATAATAGCGGTGAGGTGTTCCGGGTGGCGGACAGGGTCCGCCATAGCCAACCCGATGGAAGTCGTTCAGGCCCTGATGCGCATCATTCGGCAACCTCTCCTGCAAGGGCAGTCCCTCGGCCAGCCCGCGCACATCGATAGGAATGTTGAAGAGGACCCAATGCACCCAGATGCCGCCTGGCGCGTCGGGATCGTCCGCGATGAGGACAAAGCTGCGGGTACCCGCTGGCGGATGGTCCCAGCGCAACGGCGGCGAACGATCCTCGCCCTCGCAGGTGTGCTGTTTCGGAATCGACTCCCCTTCCCTGAACGTTCCCGCGGTCAGTTCAAACGGCGGCATGTTCGCTCCTCCATTTCACCGTTCTTCTCAGCAGGAGATGGCGACGTAGCGGATTATGCCCAGGTCCGTTCCGCATCGAATGCCTGCTCTCCCCACAAGGCACTCAACGGCAGATCCAGGAGCGCATGGGCCCCGGAACTCAGGCCCGGTAATGCCCGAGCAGCCGCCACCATGAGGCGCGCCGTCATTATCGCCTCGTCAAACCGCGCTTCGAACAACAGCCGCTGATGCCCCTTGCTCCCCGGCCCGCTCCGTCGCTCCAGCACGACGCCACGGCCTTCCTGCTCCAGCGCAGCAACACTGTCGACCGGAAAGACCAACGTCTCGTCGTGGAGAAAGAGCGGATCGGCCCGAATGGCCGCGGCCACGTGCGCCATGTCCACGCCCGGCTCCACTTGGACATAGACATACCGCTGCCTCGTTCCGTCAGCGGCGACCTGCTCCGTACAGAGCGCTTCCGTCACACCCGTCACCTGACGCGCCATCGCCGTATGATGCAGGCTGGCCGCGACACGATGCCTGGTCTCCAGTTCCCCTTCCGGCACCAACAAACCAAATAGGGAACGGACGAGAGACAACGCCCCCGGATCCCACCCGGCGCCGACAATGGCCGGTACATCAAATCGAACGGCGAGCCGATGAATCGCCTCGCGGTGAGCCTGAAACGCCTCTCCGTGCAGGATGGACGATTCGACGATGGGGACTCCATGCTGCAGGCAGTCATGCGCGGCCTCGAACACCTGCACGGTCGGCACG
>WBZN01000309.1_pt1 | contig 49417 bp, 41 predicted proteins | sample 5204281 | NCBI WGS metagenome assembly WBZN01 (sample SAMN12344347, study PRJNA552823) | activated sludge metagenome | biome: Activated sludge suspended growth; feature: Nitrification reactor; material: Wastewater; isolation source: activated sludge from nitrification reactor of wastewater... | reverse complement strand
TTTAATCACCATTTCGACCAGAAATAGGATGCTATTTTAACATTCCTGGTCGTTATGCTCATCAAAAGAAAGATCTTTGCTGCATAGAATCAAGTGCTTGTGGATATTTCAGGATCGACTAATTAATTCACCGGTTACTTGTCCATTTTGAATAAAACTGCTTGAGATACGGATAGCGCCTGCGGCTACATCATTACGATCACTATCAAAATCAAACCCAATTTCATCACCGACTGAAGGTTTGTAAGCAGATATTTTGGTATTACTACCTGAGGTAATTTTCGCACTGTAGTTACTTGGAATTAAATTGTTTCCATCAACAGAAACTTTCGATCGGTTGGAACGTTTTTCACATTGTACGAGGATATCGGCAGCTTCAACACTACTGACGGGTAGCGACAATACCATTGCTGCAAATGCAGTAGTAACAAGGGTTGATACTTTAAATAGCGTAGTTTTCATTTTTTATTCCTATTAATTATGAAAAAGTGGCGTTCTGAAAAATAAATATCAAAAGAGTGATTATTTCCCACGTATTAAGTGTATGTGTGATAATTTCCGCGTCAACAAAATTTTTTCAATTAAAAATGAGTAACTCTAAAATGATTGATAACATCAACGCATAAAGGAAAGGTAATGATGGAAAGCACATTATTAGTTTTGTTGATTTGCGTTAACGGTGCGCCGATCCTACTAGCGAAAATATTAGGAAATCGCTTCAATAGGCCTATCGACGGAAATTGTTCGTGGCGTGACGGTCAACCGTTATTAGGACAATCAAAGACAATTCGGGGAATTCTAGCTGCACTACTGGTATCGATTGGGGTGGGTAGTTTATGGCAATTTCCCTTGGCAATGAGTGTTGCGTTCGGGTTGTTATCGATGGCTGGTGATTTAACTTCCAGTTTTGTCAAACGACGATTAGGACTCAAACCCAGTTCGATGGCTTTGGGTATCGATCAAATTCCAGAATCTTTGTTTCCGCTACTTGGAATCCAGCTTTGGATAACACTTAGCTGGTCACAAATCGTTTGGGTTGTGTTGGTGTTTTTCTGTGTAGAACTGATGCTGTCACGTATCTTATTTTGGCTGAAGATACGTAAAACTCCTTATTAACTCCGCAACAGTTGATGAATGGTGACTTCCGGAAGGCAGTTAAATCGAACATTGACAATTGAAGTACCTGCGCCTACTGAAGTGTAACCTTGCATCATGCGATATTGCCATTTACCTGCCCCTAAATAGCGAGGGCAGCTTGCATCAAGGGTAACAGGGATACCGCCCGGCAAACAAATCTGCCCACCATGGGTATGCCCACATAGCATTATATCGAAATCAGCATGAGCAGCTTGGCGGTAAATTTCTGGGGTATGGGAAAGCAATAGTGAAACTGCACCGGTAGGAATAGTTTGGGCCGCTTTTTCAAGATTATCGACTCGGAAATAATGCGGATCATCGACGCCAGCTAGAAAAATCGATTCCCCATTTCTTTCTAGTTTGATTGTTTCGTTCATCAACATAGTTACACCCATTGACTCTAGCGCTGGCAGCATACGAATGGAATCATGATTGCCAAGCACACCATAAATCGGCTGTTTGAGCATAGCAATCAAACGTTGCATCCCCGTAATCGATTTATCGATTGTGCCAAAGGTTTGCGCGCGATAATCTCCAGTGAGTACACAAATATCGTAGGGTAAATCAATGACAGTTTCTATGAGCGCATTCAGGTTGCGATCATCCATATCCACATGTAAATCGGTCAAATGCAGAATACGGAAATGATGGAATGCTTCGGGTAAATGGGTTAAGTGGAAAGTATTCTGTCGAACTTGTAAATTGCGCGCATTGCGCTGGCCGCGCCCATATAAACCAACCAACTGAATGGCGAATCGAATCAGTATCTGCGCGGAATACCAATTTTCTGGATGAAAAAAATTCAATCCTTTACCAAAAATTTGCTGTTTATGATCGCTTTCGATTCCAAGCCGCTGCCGCGCATGAATACGTCCCAATCGTTCAGATAATTGTTGCTCAAGGGTGTCCATAAAATGAAAGCGAATCGTTGATCGATAGTTAGCAAGTTATCAGAGAATGGGTTGAATCGCTATTTAAGTAAAAAAGGGGATGAAATTTTCAAAGCGATATCACTATTATTTCTTGGTTTACTTAAAAACAACACTGAATAACACATCAATTATAAAATTCTTTCGTTTTTGATTGCTCGTTACAATTTATACCATTAACATTAAACTGTAAGTGGTTTATTTTAAATTAAGTAGAAATAACGTGAATTATGATGCCTTACCTCAATTTTCCATTGCTTGTGAATCGTTTGTAGAAACGATTTAAAGATGGATACCCCATTATTGAATTGATCATGAGTACAACACAGCAAACCTATTCTGAATTGCTTGAAGAGATACAGCAATTACGCGCTGAATTGGCTGCCGTCAAGTGGATGACGGAAAAGCGAGCCCGTGAACTATACATTAGTGAAGAACGTTTCTCATTAGCCATGCGAGGTGCCAATGATGGATTGTGGGATTGGGATCTAGAAACGGACGAAGTTTATTACTCGCCGCGTTGGAAAAGTATGCTGGGTTATGAGGCCCATCAACTGACGAATAATATAAGTACCTGGGCAAGGTTGGTTCATCCCGATGATAAGGATATAGTGCTGAAAAAAGTGCAAGATTATCGAAATGGCCTAATACCTTCATTTGAAACAGAAATGCGTATGCGTCACAAAGCAGGTCATGATGTATTTGTGCTTTCTCGCGGATTTTTAGTAAGACGCGATCCCGATGGTAAACCGATTCGTCTTGTCGGTACACATGTCGATATTACAGAGCGTAAAAAATCAGAAGCGTTTAATAACCAGCATGCTGAAATCCTTGAGATGATTGCAATAGGGCGTCCAGCATCGGAAATTTACGATGCAATTGCGTTGATGTATGAGTCTCGATACCCAGGTTTACGTTGCTCGATGCTCGAATTAAGCGGTAATGTTTTGCTGCATGGGGGAGCGCCCAGCCTCCCCAAAGCTTATTGCGAAGCAGTCCATGGCTTGAGAAATGGACCCAATGTGGGTTCATGTGGAACTTCGACATTTACGGGGAAACGTGTTCTAGTTGAAAATATTGAAACAGACTCTAAATGGGCAGACATTAAGCATCTTGCGTTACCGCATGGCATGCGTTGCTGTTGGTCTGAACCCATCAAGAATTCAAGTGGTAAAGTATTGGGTGCATTTGGGATGTACTATAACCATCCCGCACTTCCCAATGAGCAGGAATTGAAGGATTTAATCTCTGCTGCACGCTTGACCGGAATCGTCATGGAACGGGATCAGGCACAAAAACGCATTCGGGCACTTGCCTACAGCGATGAATTAACTGGGTTGGCAAGTCGTGCGTCACTGATTCAACACATGGAAGAAATCATGAAGGTATCGGACCGCTATAATCGGCGGTTTGGATTGCTGTATATCGATCTCGATAATTTCAAATGGGTCAACGATAGCTTTGGGCATGATGCCGGTGACGCCATGCTTAAAACCATTGCGTTGCGGCTAAAAAATACGTGCCGTGAAACTGATTTTATCGCGAGATTGGGGGGAGATGAATTTTGTGTACTGGTTGAGGAAATCGAAGCAGATTATGCAGCGAGTGTAGCAAAGCGTTGTCTCGCAGTGACTACTGAACCCATCGCGATCTATTCCCGAAATTTCTCACCTTCTTGTAGCATTGGCATTGCGTATTACCCTGATGATGGAAATAATCCCGCTGCACTGTTAAAAGCAGCAGACACTTCGCTTTACACCGCGAAAGATGGTGGTAAGAATCAGTATGCATTTTATTGCACTGAACTAACCCATAAAGCGCATTATCGTTTTCAAATCGAGCAAAAACTTAAAGAAGCGATCGAATCACAGCAGCTAACATTGGTGTATCAACCGCAAGTGAATGTGGTTACCGGTGAAACCTTCGGAGCAGAAGCTTTGTCGCGCTGGCATCATCCTCAACTCGGCTCAATTCCACCAAGCGATTTTATCCCGACAGCGGAACGTATCGGCATGATCAAGCCATTAACCGAATGGGTGTTAAGAACAGCATGTCAACAACTCATTGCTTGGCAATCCGAAGGATTTCATCGTCTTTGCATGACCGTTAATATTTCCCGACATTTTTTTCTCGATACCGATTGTGTCGCGTTAGTGCAGCGCATCCTCCAAGAAACTGGAATCAAACCGCAACAATTAATATTGGATATTAGCGCAAGCATGGTACAAACAGATCCGCGCAATCTTGCAATTTTTCAAGACCTAAAAGCGCTGGATGTGTTACTTGCGATCGATGATTTTGGGAATGATTATTCGCCTTTTGCTGCGTTATATCATTTCAAGACTGATTATCTGAAAATCGACAACTATTTTATCGATAAAATGATTGCTGATGAGAAAGCATTCACGTTGGTCAGTACCCTGGTGAGAATGGGTCATGAACTTGGTTACGGTATCATTGCGGAAGGAGTAGAAACGCCTGAGCAATTGAGTTTTCTCAAAGCGCTTAACTGTGAAATCGTGCAAGGTTATCTATTCAGTAAACCAGTGAGTGCCGCGCAATTTTCAGCATTACTTCATAGCGACGAGCACAAAATAATTCTCGGTCAATGCCGGGTTAACAAAATCGCCTAATCGATAGACAGATAGTGCTGAGTAATTGCTCTAAATTCAGCAGTAGTGCTACAAAGTCTGCAATATGCCTCGATCGAGGCCACCAAAGTTGTGATATAAAGCACACTCAAATCAATGACAAACCTGTAAAATTAGCAATCACCCTAGAAATAATCAAATTCTAGGTAAGTGCGATCGTTTGTTAATAATAATCCATGTCGAAAATTTTCATCAGTTACCGTCACGATGACAGTGCGGGCTACGCGGGTCGGCTATACGATCGCTTGGTTAAGCATTTTGGCGCCGATCACTTGTTTATGGATATCGATCAGATCGAACCTGGGGAAGATTTTGTCGACGTTTTGCAGAAAAAACTGCAAGTGGTACAAGTCGCTGTAGTGCTGATTGGAAAATCATGGCTCGATAGCAAAGATGAAATAGGGCAACGGCGCTTAGACAATCCGGATGATTGGGTGCGCATCGAAATTACCACCTTACTGGAACGGAAAATTCGAATTATTCCAGTATTGGTCGGTGGTGCAGCGACGCCTAAATCTTCACAACTGCCTGAGCCGTTGATTCCATTAGAAAGACGACAGGCCTTTGAAATCAGTGATACTCGTTTTCATTCTGATGTCGATAAGTTGATTCATGCGCTTGAAAAAATTATTCAATCTCAAATTGTTCAATCATCCACCAAGCCTAATTCTGTTTTTCCTGATGCTGCGATACAAGATCACTCCAAGCCTAAAGTGATGGAAGTGCAGCATGACCCTATTAAAACAACCAGTAAATCTGATCAGAACAACAAAGCATCTGGGATTAAGAAAAGTAACGTTAGTCGATCCGTGATGATCGGGGTAAGTGGCCTAGCTATTGTGTTTACGTTGTTGATTATGTTTAGATCTACAATCCCAGAGCCGTCTGACAGCGATATTAGTAGGAATAGAGAGAATTCTATCGTGTTGGCAGTGCCCGACATGGCGGCTAAAGTGACGGTTGAGCCGCAATCCAAATCTGAACAACTATTGACTCCAAGTATAAATGATGGTGCTACAAAGAATTCCAATAATACAGTAGCACCTGACAAGGTAGCCGAAGTGACAACTGAATCACAAACCGATTCTGAACAACTATCATCTTCAATCATCATAGAAGCAGAATCGACTTTGGTTCTGGATTTTGAACCCAAAATGGTCCGTATTCCACCAGGGAAATTCCTGATGGGCTCACCTGATACTGAATCGGGTCGCAATCCAAATGAAGGACCACAACATGAAGTGACCATTGCCTATGCATTCGAAATTGGCCAAACTGAAGTTACCTTTGCGCAATATGATGTATTTGCCAAAGAAACTCGGCGCCCATTATTACCCTCATATAGCAACCAAGAACGCGGCAACCATCCAGTAATGAGAGTCAGTTTTAATGATGCACAGGCCTATGTGGCTTGGTTATCGGAAAAAACTGGTAAAAATTACCGACTTCCGACTGAAGCAGAATGGGAATATATGGCCCGCGCTGAAACATCCACTACGTATTGGTGGGGTGATTACATTGGATATAATAGGGCAGATTGTAGATTCGACTGCGGTGATAAAAAAACAAAGCTAGTGAGATCCTTTGAACCCAATGCATTCATTGTTTACGATACGGCTGCCAGTGTGTGGGAATGGACCCAGGATTGCTGGCATGGGAATTATCAGAATGCACCCTTTGATGGATCTGCTTGGATGGAATTACATGGTGGAGATTGTAGTCGCCGGGTGGTTCGCGGCGGCTCTTGGAGCAGCCTTCGGCAAGATCTTCGCTCAGCTAGCCGTGACTGGGGAAACGTAGATGAGATCAACAAATTCGACGTTGGTTTTCGTGTCGCCAGGGATTTGTGAGCTTTGTGATTTGGCCTTTGACCCTTTGCGCCCTTGGGGTACAGGGGCGAAGCCCCTGCGCAAAATTGTTATCTATTGTCTAAGAGAATCTAATCTGGGTGGCAACTCGGCAACGATTCCGCTAAGGATTACCCAGCCACAATTTCAATCAACACTTCGTTAGGATTGACTGATTCGCCTTTGACGACGTGCACGGCTTTGACAATGCCGTTGATCGGCGCAGTGATTTCCGTTTCCATTTTCATCGCTTCAGTGACTAATACCGGTTGCCCTGCTGTGACTTTCTGATCGATTTTAACCAGTACATCGAGAATATTGCACGGCATGCTGACCACCACATCACCTTTTTCTGTAGGGCTGCGGCGTTTGCTGGCAATTGCGCTTTTCACGGGACCTTGCGTGCCGCCATCGAGTACGATTTCATCAAGCGTTTCAACCAAGATTTCTTCGGGAATTCCGTCGACCATGAAATAGAAATGACGCGTGCTTTCGCTTTTAGGGCTGGTGCCGGTAACTTTGATATGGTAAGACTCACCATGTAGCGCAATGTTGAACTCAGTCGGTGCTTTTTGTACGCCATTGACAATGATCGAGGCGACTTCGAGTGGCTCGGGAACAAGCTGTCCAGACGAGCGTTGTTCAAGAAATTGCTTGCCGATTTCAGGAAACATCGCATAGCTGAGAACATCTTCATCGTTTAAGGCTAGTTGTCCGATTTCCTTGCGTAACTGCTCAAGTTCTGGTTTCAACAAGTCGGCAGGGCGGTAATCGATGGTATCTTCTTTGCCGATCGCACGCTTTTGTAAACTGGCATTAATCGGGGCGGGCGCTTTACCATAACCTCCTTGTAAGTAGCGCTTAACTTCATTGGTGATGGTGGAATAGCGTTTACCGGTAAGAATATTGAGTACAGCCTGCGTTCCCACGATCTGCGAAGTTGGAGTGACGAGGGGTGGGTAACCCAAATCGCGTCTAACCCGAGGAATTTCTGTATAAACTTCGGTGATGCGGTTGAGCGCGTTACGCTCCTGTAGTTGATTGGCCAAATTGGAAATCATACCGCCAGGCACTTGGAAAACATGAACCCGTGTATCCACTCCCGTAAATTCACTTTCAAATCGGTGATATTTTTTGCGAACCTGGGCAAAATAGTCGTTTACTTCCTGCAGTTTCTGTAAATTTAGACCAGTATCGTAAGGTGTGCCTTCTAGCGCCATCACTAAGCTTTCAGTTGGAGGATGACTGGTGCCGCCAGCCCAGGAAGAAAGCGCGGTATCAATATGTCGACAACCTGCTTCAATGGCTTTGAGCTGACACATTTCAGCTAACCCTGCTGTGGCATGTGAGTGCAGGTGAATCGGCAGATCAATCGCATTAGTCAATGCAGTAACCAGTTCATAGGTAGCAAACGGTGTAAGCAGCCCAGCCATATCTTTGATGGCGATCGAATCGCAGCCAAGTTTAGCCAACTCTTTGGCCAAATTCACGAAGCTATAGACGTCATGTACAGGGCTCGTGGTATAGCATAGCGTACCTTGAGCATGTTTACCGGTGGCTTTAACAGCTTCAATAGCAGTTTTTAGATTACGCACGTCATTGAGCGCATCAAAAATTCGGAAAATATCAATCCCATTTATCGCGGCACGTTGGATAAAGGCGTGCACGACATCATCGGAATAATGGCGGTAGCCCAATAAATTTTGTCCCCGAAGTAACATTTGCAGTGAGGTATTCGGCAGCGCTGCTTTCAATGCTGTCAGCCGTTGCCAAGGGTCTTCTTTCAAAAAGCGCAGACAAGCATCAAATGTAGCTCCCCCCCAGCACTCCAATGACCAATAACCGATACGATCCAGCAGGGAGCAGGCGGGAAGCATATCTTCAGTACGCATCCGAGTTGCAATCAACGACTGGTGGGCATCACGCAATATGACATCAGTGATATGAACGGTCTGTAGTGATTTTTCTTTGCTCATTGATAATTTCTTTGCATTAGAGCCCTGTGTGCGATGCAACCGCTGCAGCAATGACACTTGCTAACACTTCGGGACGGGGTTTATCAGAATAATTGATCAACTGTGGGTTTTGCTCGACAAAGCTGGTATTGAAGCACGCTGCTCGAAATTGTGGATGTTTTAAGATTTTCAAATAATAAGGAATGGTGGTTTTGATGCCAAACAACCCCATGTCGCGTAGTGTGCGTTCACCTCGTTTGATGACGTCTTCCCAATTCAACGCGCTTACAATTACTTTAGCCACCATGGAATCATAGAATGGCGGTATTTCATAGCCGGTATAAATGGCCGTGTCAGTCCGAACTCCAGGCCCACCCGGTGCATAGTAGCGTGAAATACGACCAAAACTGGGTAGAAAGTTATTTTTAGGATCTTCCGCATTGATGCGGAATTGGATTGCATATCCGCGACGCACGATTTCATCTTGTTTGAAACGTAACTTCAACCTCGCTGCGACACGAATTTGTTCCTCGACGATATCCACACCAGTGATCGTTTCGGTAATGGTGTGTTCGACTTGAACGCGCGTATTCATTTCCATGAAATAAAACCGCCCTCGCTCATCTAACAAGAATTCGACGGTACCGGCATTAGTGTATCCAACCGATTTGGCCGCGATAACGGCTAATCCACCGATATATTGACGCTGCGCTTCATCGAGTTGAGGGGACGGCGCAATTTCGATAAGTTTCTGATTACGGCGTTGAATTGAGCAATCACGTTCGTAGAGATGAATCACATTTCCATGGTGGTCTGCAAGAATCTGTACTTCGATGTGCTTGGGGTTGACGATACATTTCTCCAAGAAAACTTCAGCACGACCAAACGCTTTGGTAGCCTCAGAGATAACGCGTGTATAGTTACGTTCTAGCTCCTGTGCAGTGTCACAACGACGGATACCGCGTCCGCCGCCGCCAGAGGTCGCTTTCAACATGACAGGGTAGCCAATTTGCTCAGCAACGTTAAGCGCTTCCTTGACGGAACTCAAATTTCCTTCGGAACCCGGTGTAACCGGAATACCTGCCGCTTTCATGGCATTGCGTGCTTCGGTTTTATCACCCATGCGATGAATCACTTCAGGCGTTGGACCGATGAACACCAAGCCGCGCTCTTGACAAACCTTAGCAAACTGCGCATTTTCAGACAGAAAACCATAACCGGGATGGATAGCATCACAACCCGTAGCGAGCGCCAAATCAACCAAGGCGTGGATATTGAGATAACCCGCCATCGGTTCATTGCCAATATAATGTGATTCATCAGCCTTTTTGATATGGAGTGCGAAACGGTCAGCCTCAGAATAGATGGCGACCGAGCGTATGCCCATTTCTGCACAAGCGCGAATAATGCGTACCGCGATTTCACCTCGATTCGCAATTAAAATTTTACGCAGCATATCAAAATTGAAATGTAATAAAATTAAGTTAGGTTGTTTTATCTAGAACTTCAGGACTTTTGTACATTTTAAGGGGCGTGTCAATATTTTTTAGTAGGAATGAAGTGAACTAGCAATGAAAATCCTCATAGTAATCCTAATGTTGCTCATAACTTATTCACTCAGCTAATCGGTTGCAATCAAACCATCGAAGTATTGATCGACGAAGTTGAGGGTAACCCAGTTCGCTACCTCAATAGTGCCATGATTGCAAGCAATGGTACGATTTATTTCACGGATTCATCCAGTCGTTTTGCGCCAGTTGATTGAGGTAGAACATTCGAAGCGACCCTATTAGATATCGTTGAGTAATCCGCCACAGGTCGGGTAATATGGAAAATTGCAATACTTGTGAATACAATTTCAATTGAAGATGAGTTTTCTGCTGCGACGGCGTTGCTCGACAATCTTCCAGGACTAGGCAGATTGCTGCGGATCTTCAAGATCCATCTGGTAGTTACTCTGAAACAACTGGCGTCACCGAAACGCAGGAGTGGTTATATATTCAGAGCCTCCATGTATATAGCTTGGATTGGTTAGATAAATTAATCCTAAAATGAAAACTTAATTGTACGATGAAAAAACAGCGTGATTTTATACCTGCTTTACATTATCACTGGTTAACCCGTTGGTATGATCCGGTGATGCGATCGATCTTTCCAGAATCTGGCATAACGGATCAATTAATTAAGCAAGCCAATATTCGATCTGGGCAAGATATTTTAGATGTTGGTTGCGGGACAGCTACTCATAGTATTCGGGTGAAGCAGGCTCAGCCGGGAGCTATTGTTCATGGTTTAGATATCGATCCACGAGTATTACAGATTGCACGGCAAAAAATCGAGCAAAATAATATTGAACTTCAATTAAAGCAAGGCTCAGCAATTGCATTACCGTATTCCGATCATAGCTTTGATCACGTGATCGGTAGTTTGCTGTTACATCATTTAACAATGCTCGCTAAGCAACAAATGCTGCGCGAAGCATTTCGTGTATTAAAGCCAGGGGGTCAGTTACATCTTGTTGATTTTGGTCAACCGCAGGGTATATCAATGTGGATGATTTCATTGATCATTCGCTGGTTTGAGGAAATTGATGGACATATTCATGGGCTTTTACCTGAACTAATTCAAGGTGCTGGTTTTAATTTAATGCCACACTCCCTTCATTTCCGAACACTGGGTGGTACCATTACTTTATGGCATGCCTACAAGTCAACCGCAGCTTGTTAAATTACTACCAATATTCTCAATACTAAGACCTTCTCATGACCTGAATTGCTTGTTCAGGTGGTATTCAGCTCAAGCGACTCACAATAGCACTAAAACCTGAGACGATCAGGATTTAGTAAGCGGTGGAGTTTAAGGGTTACTCGGTTAACCCTTACGTTTTGAGGAGAACGAATCATGACGACTAGAAAATTGACCTTAACCTTAGCGTTAGTTGGCGTGCTGTTATTGAACGGGTGCGTAACGGCCCCTTACTTCTCCGGCGTGAATGGGCGATATGGTAATGTTTCTTTTAGTTATGGCTATCGCCCACCGGTATATGTCAACCCTGGCTACTATACAAGTCATCGGCATATGTATGTAACACCCCATTATTTTAATCGTGGACATGGTCATTTTATCGGTGGGCATCGTCCTTTCAGTGGTGGCCATAAACATTTCATTGGTGGACATAGGGGAGGATTTCGAGGTGGGCACTTTCGGTGGTAACAACTTGCTGAGATTGTGACGAAGCTTTAACCTTTTCTTGCTGAAAAACATAGATAAAATGGGGTTGATACCCTTAATATTCGGTTTAATTGATAACAATTAGCTAGTAGAAGTAGAGTTCATTGCAAAGGCAAGTTAGAATAGCTGGTATTTGCTTGATAGAACCTTTTTACATCAGGAGATTTTTTTGTGTTAGCGATCATTCAGGCTGCGGGATGGCCAATATGGCCAATTATTATTGCTTCCATCGTAGCGGTTGCAATTATTGGAGAACGAGTTTGGAGCTTGCGGTTAAGTAAAGTATCACCCAGAGATTTGTTATCCAGAGTATTGCATGATTATCGCCGGTCAGGTATTAGCGCTGATACGTTGAATCGGTTACAAGAGAATTCTCCTTTAGGCTGTGTATTAGCAGCTGGCCTTAGAAATATCGAAAGTTCCCGTGAGGTGATGAAAGAATCGATCGAAGAGGCGGGACGTGTCATAGCGCATGAATTAGATCGTTATCTGACGACATTGGGGACTATTGCATCCCTAAGCCCCCTGATGGGGTTGTTTGGAACCCTCATTGGTATGATCGAAATCTTTGGCTCTAACTCACCGACGGGGAGTAATCCAACTCAACTTGCTCATGGCATCTCCGTCGCTTTATATAATGCGGCATTTGGAATCTTAGTTGCTATCCCGAGCATGATTTTTTATAGACACTTCCGTGCAAAAGTTGATGCACTAGTCTTGGAAATGGAGTTACAAGCTTTAAAATTAGTTGAAGTTGTTCACGGTGATCGAAAAATCTAGCTTGTAGCAAATCCACGTTGCATGGCTTTAGTCTCATTGGTTGATTATCCCTCGTATTATAGTAAAAATTGATTTACTAATATCAACAATCACTTAATATAAGCAGTTTTAGAGAATTCACAAATAATTATAGCTCTGAGTGTGTCTCAACTTTTTTTGCGCACATAATAGGAATAAAGAGGATTTATTTTGAAAAATAAAACTTGCTCATTGGTAACGGGTGGCGGTGGATTTATCGGCATGCATTTAGTAAACCAATTGTTAGATCAAGGTGGGATTGTTAAAGTATTGGAAATTTCCGATGCTAACTTTCCTAAAGAAGTAGAAGTAATCCGCGGTTCGATCACTGATGTGGATACCGTTCGCTATGCACTAAAGGGAGTCGATTATTTGTTCCATTTAGCTGCTAATCCTTATCTATGGGCGTATGATAAAAAAACATTTGATCAGGTAAACCATGAAGGTACTCGCGTCATACTATCTGAAGCTAAGCGCGCAAATATAAAAAAAGTAGTTCACACATCGACTGAATCAATTCTTTCCAAGATACCTTCGAAAAATCAACCTATTCATTCCTCCGTAATACCGATTCTGGAGGATATGCCGGGACCGTATTGCCGCTCAAAATTCCTAGCAGAGCAGGAAGCCTTTAAAGCGGCGCAAGAAGGCTTGCCGGTTATCATTGTTTCCCCAACTTTACCCATAGGACCGGGTGATCATCGATTAACGCCGCCGACACAGATGATTCTAAATTTTCTGAATCATAAACTTCCAGCTTATTTGGACTGTAAATTAAATGTGGTTGATGTAAGGGATGTAGCGCACGGCCATATTTTAGCCGCAGAACGAGGTCGTCCGGGGGAACGCTATATTCTTGGTAATCAAAATATCCGATTAAGTGAATTACTGCAATTATTGGAAGAAATTAGTGGATTAGCAATGCCCAAAACTAGGATTCCGCATTGGTTAGCATTAATTGTTGGTGTTTCTTCAGAATTTATAGCAGATTATATTACACGTAAGCCGCCTCAAGCACCGTTAACCGGTGTAAGATTAGCGGGTCGTTCGTTATTCTTTGAAAGTGACTTGAATTCTGTAGTATGAAAGCACGTTGCAAGGCGATTATCTTATTGAGCTTATTTATTACTGCTTTGATGGGTTGTAAGTCGATACCTAAGCAGGAATCATTGGTTGACAACCAACAAGTTGCTCGACAGGAATTCAATTCTGAGCATTCCGAAGAAGCCTCTGTTGATCCTTATGAATCTGCAAACCGCAAAACCTACTCATTTACCGATAGTATCGATCGGTTTATTCTGGAACCAATAGCAGATGCCTATATCGATTATGTTCCCTATGCAATTCAACGACCCATAAGCAATTTTTATCGCAATTTATCTTATCCCAATGTCGCTTTGAACGCCTTTTTGCAAGGTAAATTTCGCCAGGGATTTCAAGATAGTTTTCGTTTTGTGATTAATTCAACGATTGGTATCTTTGGCTTAGCAGATATGGCAGGCCATATGGGATTTAAGGAAAATAACGAAGATTTTGGGCAAACACTTGCGGTTTGGGGGGTTGATCCAGGATCTTACCTTTTTGTTCCCATCTATGGTCCGAGTAATCGCCGAGATATTTTTGATTTACCAATCGGATTTTTTACAGATGCATTATTATATGCAAGCTATGCGGTTGGTGGCCCCGTAGTGGTCCCAGTTCTATTTTTACGCCTTGTCGATAAGCGTGCAAGATTGGCTGGGCCGATGAAGATACGAGACGAGTCAGCGTTAGATCCTTACTTATTTGTTCGAGAAGCATACTCTCAGCAGCGCGAATACCTAATTCATGATGGTAATCCACCTATCGAGCAATACGATGATCTGGAAGAGGGCACTGATGAAAAGGACAAAGCGAAGGATGAAATTAAGAAAGAAAAAATAGAAGATACCAAGGGCAGTAAGAATTAATGGTTGTCATGCTTCTCTACCTAGCTGTATCGAATATGCGACAATCCGTTGTTTTTTTCATCAATAAACAGTGACTGGTTTAACGTTTCTTGTAAAATGCCTTAATTACAATCAGTTATCAGCAAGGTTTTGATTTATGTCTAGAATATCACAGCAATTTAATGACTTAATTAATTTGAAGAAGATTGCTTTGAAAGATACATGGTTTAAGTCGAAAGAAACCTCACCCGTATCATCAACCGATATCGATCAATCCGAATTAGCACAATGTATTGCTAAAGCCCGTAATGCATTATTGGCTTTGCAGAATAAAGACGGGCATTGGTGCTTTCCATTGGAAGCAGATTGCACAATTCCTGCAGAATATATACTCATGATGCATTTCATGGATGAAATTGATATCGAGTTAGAACGAAAACTCGCTATTTTTATTCGAGAGCAGCAAAGTGAGGTGCATGGTGGTTGGGCACTCTATTATGGAGGAACATTTGATTTAAGTTGTAGCGTTAAATCTTACTTTGCATTAAAAATGATCGGTGATTCTCCCGATGCAAGGCATATGCAACGTGCACGTGCAGCAATTCTAGAATGTGGCGGCGCAGCTTGTGCTAATGTGTTTACGCGCTTACTGCTTGCTATGTATCAGCAAATACCATGGCGAGGTGTGCCATTCGTACCTGCAGAGATCATCTTATTACCGCGTTGGTTTCCATTTCATTTAAGAAAAGTAGCATATTGGTCGCGAACAGTGATGATTCCACTATCTATTCTTTGTACGCTAAAAGCGAAGGCGGTTAATCCTAGAAAGATCAATATCAGAGAATTATTTACTGTTCCACCTGAAGAAGAACAAAATTATTTTCCTGTTCGTACATCTCTTAATCGGATTCTGTTGTATGTGGAACGATTGGGTTTCAAGCTAGAACCATTGATACCAACATTCATTAGGAAAATTGCGTTACGGCGGGCAGAAAAATGGGTTATTGAACGCTTAAATGGTGAATGTGGTTTAGGTGCTATTTTTCCAGCGATGGTTAATGCCTATGAAGCCATCGCATTACTCGGATATGATGCAGAGCACCCTTACCGCAAACAATGTAGAGCTGCTTTGCAGGGATTATTAGTTGATGAAGGTAGAAGAGCGTGGTGTCAACCATGTACTTCACCCATTTGGGATACAGTGTTAGCGTCCTTATCGCTGCAAGAAGATGCTCATTCAGATCAGAATCCGGTTAGGCAAGCTTTGGATTGGACGATACAACGGCAAATTTTGGATGAACCAGGTGATTGGCGTGAAGCAAAACCTGACTTACCAGGCGGTGGGTGGGCTTTTCAGTATGCAAATCCTCATTATCCCGATTTAGATGATACTGCTGCTGCAGCATGGGCGTTGTATCAAGCCGATCCGGATGTATATCAGTTTAGTTTGCGGCGTGCAGCGGATTGGCTTGCGGGTATGCAATCAAGTAATGGTGGATTTGCAGCTTTCGATATCGATAATACCTATTATTATTTGAATGAGATTCCATTTGCTGATCATGGTGCGCTACTTGATCCACCTTCAAGTGATGTTACAGCGCGCTGCACAGGTTTCTTGGCCTTATATGGTGATTTACAATACCAGCATGTGGTTAAGCGCGGTTTAGCTTATCTGTTTAATGAGCAAGAGTCGAATGGATCCTGGTTTGGTCGGTGGGGAAGTAATTATATTTACGGGACCTGGTCGGTATTAGAGGCGATGCAACTTGCAAAAGTGGATCGTCATCACGATGCGATCCGCAAAGCCGTGCAATGGCTAAAATCTAAACAACGGGCTGATGGTGGTTGGGGAGAAACCAATGACACTTATCTTGACTCACGGCAAGCTGGAGAATCTAATGTAAGCACTTCGTTTCAAACGGCTTGGGCATTACTCGGTTTGATGGCGGCTGGTGAAGTGGATAGTGCAGCAGTTCAGAAAGGAATTGGTTATTTAATGAGATCTCAAGCTGATGATTACTTGTGGTATGAACCTTGGTTCACAGCACCTGGGTTTCCACGGGTTTTTTATTTGAAATATCACGGATACTCTAAGTATTTCCCCTTATGGGCGCTAATTCGCTATCGTAAATTGACTACTGAGAGGTAATTATTGTGAGTTTAATTGGTATTGTGACTGCGATGCGCGCTGAAGCGAAATGTGTGACATCAAGGCGTCTTCCATTCAATGAAATGGTTCGTTTAAGGGAAGGTACAGCCATTTGGATCTGCGGAATTGGTGATGCTGCTGCTCGTAAAGCAGCAATCGGACTTCGCGACCAAGGTGTATCTGCGTTAGTCAGTTTAGGTGTTGCAGGCGCATTGAGTGAAACATTACGACCGGGTGATCTTGTTTTACCTGAATACATCCAAAATGAACAGTCGACCCCAGTTTCAGTTGCGCTGGCGTGGCGGGCGCGTATTAAACAACTTCTACCTAGTCATGTGAATGTTTCAGGAGGCACTTTAGCCACAAGTCGTCAAATGTTATCATCTGAAACAGCGAAGTGCGCATTCTCGAAGAAACATGGCGCCTGCGCTGTGGATATGGAAAGTGGCGCGATCGCTGAAGTGGCCGCAAAAGCTGGAATACCATTCGTTGCAGTACGTGCCATCACGGATCCTTTAGAATTTTCACCGCCACCTGTTTTAATGAATGCGGTTTACCCTGATGGAAGCGTAAATATTCCTCAGTTGGTGAGTTTATTGCTACGCCGCTCGATTAATATTAATACGTTATTGCAATTGGCACTTAGTATGCGCGCCGCTTGTTCAACATTGCTTTCAGTAGTTCAACATGCTGATAATGAACTTGGTGGCCAATTTTCTTCGGTTGCGATCGTAAACTCATAACAAATGCAATAAGCTGCCTCTGGTAAAACCGATCGGTATCTCATTCAATTGTTTGCCCAACGCAATTACCTTAAATAACTCTCCCATTTCGGCTGGGCTTACTAATCGCTGTAATTGATTTGATAGCGGCAAGTATTTTAGTGCATCTGCTACTGCTACGCTCGATAATAATTCTGTAATACCACAGTTAATTAGAAAATGGGCTTGATTTGTGTAGCCTAACAATTGTAAGTTGCTTTCAAATGCAACTTGAGTAATAGCCGAAAAATCAACATGACTCGTGATATCTTGCAGCCCGGGTAAGTAGAATGGATCATCATGTGCATAATGGCGGTAATGACACATGAGAGTACCCATCGATCGTTGAGGGTGATAGTATTCGCGCTGACCGAAACCATAGTCAATCAGCAAAATTAATCCAGTTTGCAGTATTTTACTCAGGCTGCGAATAAAATATCGATTGGCAAGTGAAATTTCACTTAAATAGCTCACAAAATCAGGTGCATCCTTTTCGATGAGTGTAGATAATTGGCTTGCAATGATTAGTAATTCATCATGATTCAAAGGTTTGTCTACCCAAGACAATGTTTGATGATTGACGCTAACGCCACGTTCCCAGAGTGCTTCCTTTTGCCAAACGACTAAGTGGGTAGGCATCGCATCCAGAACTTCATTCGCAATGATTAAGCCTGAAAATTGATCAGGTAATTGAGCTAACCAAGTAATCTGATCGAGGAGTTGAGGTGCATTCCTTTCAAATAAGGTCCGTTGGCGTTGCTGTAATTCTGCACTTATTTCGAGAATAAAATATTGCTCAGGTAATTGATCGAATTGCTCAAGTTCAATTAATAAATCAAGTGCTAATTTACCCGACCCAGCTCCAAATTCGAGAATACAGGCTTTGCCGATTTGGCGAAATAGCTGCATTACTTGTTTGGCCAGTGTTCTTCCAAAAAGAACCGATATTTCAGGTGCAGTGACAAAATCACCACTCAATCCAAATTTAGCGTTCCTTGCGCTGTAGTAGCCCAAACCAGGAGTATATAAAGCTAATTCCATGAATTGAGCAAAAGGTATCCATCCCCCCGATTCATGAATCTTATTTACAATGTGATTTTGTAAACGTTGGCTATGGTGCAACCCTTCCTGACTCGGTTGAGGTAACGTTGGTAGAGGCATATAAGTTAATCGTGTGTTTATCGATATGAGCGAATCAAGGAATGATAGCGAGGGACAAATGATGAATAAAGGGGAAAATGAATGACATCAAATAATAAAGTTATTTTGATCACGGGCGGGGCAAAGCGTGTGGGTTCAGCTATATGTCGCCAGCTTCATGCGCAAGGTGCTAATCTAGTCATTCATTACCGTTCTTCTCAAGAAGAAGCTGAAGTATTTCGTGACTCGCTTGAAGCAATACGTCCGCAATCAGTTTTACTGATCAAAGCTGATTTACTCAACGTCGATCAGTTTCCAAATCTAATTGAGCAAATAGTACTCCACTTTGGTCAACTCGATGTACTGGTGAATAACGCATCGAGTTTCTTTTCTACACCAATAGGAAAATTTACTGATGAAGCCTGGCATGATTTAATCGGTAGTAACCTTAAGGCACCTCTTTTTTTATCTCAAGCAGTTGCGCCCTACTTAATCAAGCAAAAGGGTTGTATCATTAATATTGTGGATATTCATGTAGATTACCCCCTGAAAAATCATGTGATCTATAATTGCGCCAAAGGCGGATTGGCAGCGTTAACTCGTTCTTTAGCTTTAGAATTAGCGCCTGATATTCGCGTCAATGGCGTTTCACCAGGTCCGATTCTTTGGCCATTAACTGGTGATTGGGCAAATGCATCAGTACAGCAAGAAATAATTGATCGAACATTATTGAAACGATGCGGAGAGCCAGAAGATATCGCAAAAGCAGTCAATTATTTGATTAACGATGCTCCGTTTGTGACAGGCCAAATTATTGCTGTAGATGGCGGGCGTAGTATTAATCTTTAAGTAATGAAGGTATTTATTAATTGTGACTCTAGGTTAATAAAATATATCCTTTAACCTAGAGCCAATATATCTAAATTACTACAATATCTGCATTTGTCATGCTGAGTCCAATACCAACGGTCGCTATAACTTGAGCCGAATTTGCGCCATTAGCATCGGCATCGTACAGCAACTCACCTTTGGTGCTATTATAAATAATGAAATCATTCGCATCAGATGCCTGAGTACCAACTCTAAATTGATCAGCAGCAAGAGTGCCAGTGGCCACCAGTGCTGTGAATACAGCATTTTCAAGTTGAACTGTATCATCAAGCACGTTAAAGTCTGTTATCTTGTCAATGTGATTGATTGTTGTAAATCTAAAAATATCACTTCCTATTCCCCCCGTTAAAACATTATTCCCTGCTTTTCCATCTAGTGTATCGTTCCCATTACCACCTCTGAGTTGATTAATTGCAGAATTTCCAATAATCACATTATTACCAAAATTTCCAATACCATTGATAGAAGATGATCCTGTTAGACTGAGATTTTCGACATTAGTTGGGAGTGTGTAGGTTACACTACTACTAATTTTATCGGCTCCTTCGCTCAATTTTTCCGTGACAATATCACCCATGTCATCAACAACGTAGTTATCATTTCCTAAACCACCAATTAATATATCCGAGTAGCCACCCCCATTAATTAAGTCGTTACCAGCGCCACCTTCAATTGTATTGCTATTAAAATCCCCAGTTAAGGTATCGTTATATTGGCTACCTTGCACATTCTCGATTTCTTGTAAAAAATCAACACCAGCTCCCCCTGTAGCAATGCCCATAGCAATATCAACCGTAACAGCAGATTCTGCGTCGTTATAGCTGGCCCAGTCAATACCTTTGCTACCATATAAATTATCGTCACCGAGGCCTCCGGAAAGCCAATCATCGCCCCAATTCCCGTCTAGTGTATTGTTTTCAGCGTTGCCACTTAAAGTATCATTCCAAGAACTTCCCATAATGGCTTCTATTTCACTTAGCGTATCAACACCGCTTTCGCTAAATGCAGCACCAGTACTAAGATCTACTTTGGTCGATTCTTCGAAGAATGCCCAGTCTAAGCCCTTTCCCCCAACAAGAACATCATCGCCCCATCCGCCAGTCAGTTGATCATCACCATTTCCTCCTTTCAATGTATCATTGTCAGAGTCACCATATAATTGATCGCTTCCGTCATCACCCAATAGTAAATCATTACCGTAACTACCAAATAAACTATCATCACCTAGATTCCCTGATAAAGTATCATTTCCGTCATAGCCATCTAATTTGTTATGGTTAATATCACCGAGAATCGTATCGTTAAAAGTACTACCTATAATGCCTTCAATACCTTTTAAAACATCATTTCCTTCCCCTCCAGATGCAGTGCCTTTGGCGAGATTAATCACTACAGATGAGGAAGATCCCAAATAAAAAACTTGGTCAAAACCAAACCCGTCTCCTCCAATAATAATGTCGCTGCCTTTGCCACCGATCATTTCGTCATTACTTTCACTGCTACCGATTAACGTATCGTTACCTTCACCACCGTCTAAAAAATTATGATACCCACTCCCACTCACTAGCGAATCATTCCCTTTGCCACCAGATAGAGAATAAACATCAGCATTTCCACCAATTAGACTGTCGCTAAAGTTACTACCAATGACAGATTCGATACTATCTAATGTATCATTGCCATCCCCACCAGAAGTAGTACCTAGGGTAAGATTAACCGTCACTTTCGCTGCTGCATTAGTGTAATCAACTGTATCAAAGCCACCCCTGCCAAGTAAGATATCATTACCTTTATTGCCGATTAAAGTATTAAAATTCTCATCACCAATTAAAGTATCGTTGAATTGACTGCCTGCGATTCCTTCTATTCCCAATAATGTATCACTACCATCACCCCCTGAAGCTGTTCCACTGAGAAGACTAACTTTAACAGCAGAGATTGCTTCTTCGTAATGAACGAAATCAAAACCAAAAAAACCGTCACCACCAATTAATAAATCATTGCCTCGTTTACCGAATAAGTGATCTGACTCATTATCTAAACCAACAAGCGTATCATTTCCATTAGTACCAATATAATCAGCCATTGCCATATCTCCATTAGATTAATTATGATTTCTCAGCAGCACTTCTCAGCAAAATTTAAATTTTATAAATGATAAAAAGATTTACCTCCAAAAATTGATTAATCCTCAAGCAGTTACATAGAGTTGTTTAATGTAATATTTCTTTTCAGTATGCGCTCCGATATGCGAGCTATAGTTGAGTTTGTTCGAAAGTTTTCTTCGTTTAACCCATTCTCATAGCAGTCCAACCATTCATATGATTTTGGATGACGAAAATGCTTCTTCTTAAAACCTTCTCGTAAAAATCCAATAGCCTCGGTACTTCTCTGAGAGTGTGTATTATTGGCTAATACTAATGAAGTTAATTTCTGTAATCCGATTTGATTAAAAGCAAAATCGAAAATGAGTAACATAACAACGCTAGAAGCGAATTGGCGATCACTCTCATTTGGAAATCCCATGAGCAATTCTGCTCGCCGATGAGCAATTTGAATATCAATTAAACTGACTAATCCAATTGACTTTAAATTTTCACGATACTGTGAACCTGGTTCAGTTTGATCAATAGCCTGATTCTTTTTGATAATTCGATGCATCGCTCTAAATTGAGCAACCGGAAATTTGTTATGTTTCAGCGCATTAAAGATTGCTTCATTACTCTGATTTTTTCGTCCCATTGGTAAGAATTGTTCCATGAAGTCATTATTTCCATAACACTGCTGTAAAAATTGGAAGTCACCTTCTTCAGGTATTAATAAATGAAACTTGCCACTTATTAGAGGTAAATTCCATTTCTCGTTAACAATAAACCATCTATCCAATAGTCTTGGATGATCCTTGAAGTCAGCTAAAGCGATTTGAATGAGCTCATATGCACGTTTATAGTTTTTTTGGCTAAATAGTTCATCAATTGCATTAATCCACGAGATTAAGCTCAATCTAATAGGTTTCTCATTGCAGTTAATTTTGATAGGCTCAAACATGATCACAAACTTATTTAAAAAATATTCCCTTATAGAATAGCTTAATAACCTGAATGATATATGAATAAATTTGAATTACATATGATATCTGGGTGATTTTCCTACTCAAATAAGAAGATCATATCTTGTTAAATATATTCTGGACGGTTTATATAAAAATCTAGAGGGTGCTTATAAATGGGCGTACTCCATACCCATTTGAGTTTGCTCAATATTATTGAATGCGTATGTTTCTATGTGATTTAGGCTAATAGATTTCTTTGATCACCGAAAAGATCGGCAAGCCTTAATTTTGAGATTTTTAGCATTTAATCACTTGGGGTTAAATTCCTCACTTCTTGGATAGAGCTCTTCATTCATCAAAAGCATTTTTTATCCATTCAATTTCTTGATCCTTTTGCCCAGTGATCAGTACAACATCAAACCGACAAGGTGGAATTGTTTTTAGAGTCGCTAAATAATGATTTGCAGTTAATAGGAGTTTTTGTTGTTTTAATTTGGTTATGCTTTGGATAGCGCCACCAAAGGAATGATGTGTGCGCATTTTGACCTCGATAAAAACAAGCACTGATTGATCGCGCATGATCAAATCGATTTCGCCATAACGACACCGATAATTTCTTGTAACAAGAGCTAAATGTCGTTGCTGTAAGTAATGTGCGGCTAAATTTTCAGCTTCGCTACCATTCATATTAAGTCAGATGCAATCCCGTTAGAGTTCTTTCACTTTCTAAAGCAATCGAGTGTGTGCGACAATTTAATGATATTAAACAGCGCCAACAAGCAAAGTCAATGCAGCAGGATTACGGTACATTATATGTAGTAGCAACACCCATCGGTAATTTGCGTGATGTTAGTTTACGTGCGCTGGATATACTCGCTTCGGTTGACTGTATTGCAGCTGAGCATATCGATTTGACCCGGCATTTATTGTCGCATCATGGTATTCATACACCTTTAATGACGCTGCATCAACATAATGAGCATTTAGTAGCTGAAAAAATAGCTAACTTGCTCGCAAGCAATCAAAACATTGCATTGGTAACAGATGCAGGTACCCCGTGTATTTCTGACCCAGGCGCTGTGTTGATTCATTCATTGAGATCATCGGGTCATCGAGTTGTACCAATACCCGGGCCAAGCGCTGCAATTTGTGCTTTATCCGCATCAGGTATTCGATCAAATTCCTTCTTTTTCTATGGTTTTCTGCCAGTGAAGTCGGGTGAACGCAAACGCTGCTTAACATCGTTAACTACATTATCTCCTTGTACACTGATTTTTTATGAAGCACCCCATCGCATTGTTGAGTGTATCAAAGATATGATTGTAATCTTCGGAACCCATCGCCAAATTACCCTCGCAAGAGAGTTGACGAAGATATTTGAAACACTTCATACGGATAATCTAGAGAATGTTTTGCAATGGTTATTGGCGGATGAAAATCAGCAAAAAGGTGAATTTGTTTTGCTGTTACCACCCTTTCTTGAGGAAAATAAACCGACCCTTTCCCAAGATGTACGGCATACGGTTCAGGTATTGATGAATGAATTACCGTTAAAGCAAGCGGTACAGCTTGCTGTATCTATTACTGGTGAAAAAAAGAAAAATCTCTACGCGTATGCTTTGTCGATTAAAAGTGACTAGCGTAATTTGATAACCATAAGACTTATGCCTCCTCAAACGATAACGATTACCCAACCAGACGATTGGCATCTCCATTTGCGGGATGATAAGCAAATGCAAAGCGTATTACCTGATTCAGCAAGACGTTTTGCACGGGCAATTGTTATGCCAAACCTGAAACCGCCGGTTACAACCACTGATCAGGCGATTCAATATCGCTCGCGCATTATAAAAGCATTACCTAATGCGCTTCGTAGTCATTTTAACCCGCTCATGACGCTCTATCTAACTGATAATACTACTCCGCAAGAAGTAGAAAAAGCCAAGAAGAGTGGTGTGGTTCATGCCGTAAAATTTTATCCGGCAGGAGCTACAACAAATTCAGATGCAGGTGTTACTGATCTTTCAAAATGCTCTGCTGTGTTAGCAATCATGGAACGACTTGAGCTGCCATTGCTAGTACATGGGGAAGTAACTGACCCCGTAGTAGATATTTTTGACCGTGAATCGGTTTTTATTGATCGTGTATTATCGCCTTTGATTCAACGTTTCCCAGCTTTACGTATTATTTTGGAACATATTACAACACGCGCAGCGGTTGAATTTATCCTTAGTTCATCTAACCATATTGCAGCGACCATCACGGCGCACCATTTATTGTTTAACCGCAATGCGGTTTTTACGAGTGGAATTCGGCCACATTATTATTGTTTACCGATTTTAAAACGGGAGGAACATCGACAAGCACTTGTTGCAGCAGCGATTAGTGGTTCCCCAAAATTTTTTTTAGGTACCGATAGTGCACCACATTCGATAACAAATAAAGAAAGTCATTGTGGTTGTGCAGGTATCTATACTGCACATGCAGGAATTGAGTTTTATGTTGAAGCGTTTGATCGGGCCGGTGCGCTAGATAAACTTGAGGCCTTTACGAGCTTCCATGGTGCTGATTTTTATCGATTACCACGAAATAAACGTCAAATAACACTGATTAAACAAGATTGGGTGATACCCGAGCAAATTCAGTTCGGTGATGAACAATTGGTTCCCTTAATGGCGGGTGAAAAGCTTTCCTGGAAATTGAGTAATCAGTTTTTAGCAGATTAGGTCATGTAAATCATAATAAGCACCTAATTTATTAGGTTATTTAGCTTTTTCTGCAGTGAACTAATTCATAATACAGATTGTCTTTTAAATGATAGGTCGTACACGATCAATTCCTGAAAAAAGGTATACTTTCGAATTCTGTTTGAAAACGAGTTTAGAAAAGGATCAATATCTTAATGTTTAGGAAACAAGAAGTATGAGTGATCGTGAAATCGATCAACAACTCGTAGCGCGGGTTCAGCAGGGCGATAAAAGAGCTTTTGATTTATTAGTTGTCAAGTATCAACGTAAGCTAGCTCGTTTATTGTCACAGCTTATTCGTGATCCTGCTGAGGTTGAAGACATTGCTCAAGAAACTTTTATTAAGGCGTATCGTGCACTGCCTTCATTTCGGGGTGATAGCGCTTTTTATACTTGGTTATACCGAATTGGAATTAATACAGCAAAAAATTTCCTTGTTTCACAAGGTAGAAAAGTGCCAACGATTGAAGGTAATTTTGATAATGAGGATGCTGAAAATTTCGAGGAAGCGACTAAATATAAGGAAGTCAGCACGCCTGAAAGTGAACTAATGAGTAAGCAAGTTGCTCAAACGGTTAATAAAACGCTGGACTCCCTGCCTGAAGAGCTAAGAACAGCGATTATATTGCGAGAAATTGAAGGATTAAGCTATGAAGATATTGCATCAATGATGGAATGCCCAATAGGAACGGTACGTTCACGAATTTTTCGAGCACGAGAAGCAATTGCAGAAAAATTACGCCCTTTATTAGGTACAAGTAAAGATAAAAGATGGTGATGGAGAGAATGAAATGAAAGAAAAAATGTCTGAGTTGATGGATGGTGAGCTAGATCATAGCAATATAGATACCGTTTTTGCAGAGTTTAAGAAAAATGGTGAGTTGATCAAGGATTGGGAAACATATCATATGATTAGCGATGCGATTCGACGACCGACCTCATTTCAATCATTTGATATCGCTGATAGAATTAGAAATCAACTTAGTCATGAGCCTGTTATTTTTGTACCGAATGTATCGAGAGTAGCTAAGCGTAAGTTTTATACTTTATCAGCAGCAGCCTCAGTAGTAATATTAGTGAGTAGTTGGATGTTGCTACAGACAGAAAATACTCAACCAGTCATAACGGTAGCTGATAAAGCCAAAGAAAAAATCGTAGTTTCTCAATCTCCTACATCTCAACCAAGTCATCAATTTACTTATACCCTTCCACCACTCGGATATCATTATTTCCACAATCAGACTCAGCCGTTAGCCCGGAAAGTTTTTCTCCCTAGTGGTACGATGTACGGACCTTTAACAAGTGAATATCAAACCCCAGAAGCAGGAAATACGCGATAGCTCAATTTTTAATAAACAAATAGACTATAAGAGTATTAAAACAATTAATAAGTGATTAACGCTCGTCTTTGCTTTTCTCTAAGCTAAAATCTAAATAGATAGATTTCTGATTATATTATTTATACTTTACACGGTTACCCTTAAACTTATTTATAACTTTATTCCGATTTAAAATAACAAAGGTTATGCAAAAATTTCTTCTTAGTTTATTGTTTTTTTCTTCAATTGGATTTGTAAGCGCAAAAGAATTACCTGACTTCACCGGACTCGTTGAGCAATATGGAGCAGCGGTTGTTAATATTAGTACTATCCAAACGCAGCAGATATCAGGGGGACAGATTTTTCCTGAAATCCCAAACTTGCCTGAAGACTCTCCTTTTTATGATTTTTTCCGAAGACACATGCAACCATTTTCTGCACCCAGAAAATTTGAATCACGATCCCTAGGGTCAGGATTTATTATCAGTAAGGACGGTTATATCTTAACTAATGCTCATGTTGTCGAATCAGCCAATGAGATAACAGTTAAGCTTAATGATAAACGCGAATTTAACGCACAAGTTATTGGTTCTGATCGTAAAACGGACATTGCATTGATTAAAATTGATGCAAAAGATTTGCCTGTTGTGACTCAAGGCAATCCTGAAAATCTAAAAGTAGGGGAGTGGGTTATTGCTATTGGTTCTCCATTTGGATTTGAAAATAGCGTAACAGCGGGTATCGTTAGCGCTAAAGGGAGGTCGTTGGCTCAAGAAAATTATGTGCCCTTTATCCAAACCGATGTCGCAATTAATCCAGGTAATTCAGGTGGTCCACTTTTTAATATGAAAGGGGAAGTTGTTGGCATCAACTCACAGATCTATAGCCGAACAGGTGGGTTTATGGGATTATCTTTTGCGATCCCGATTAATGTGGCAACCGAAATCGCAGATCAATTAAAAGAGCATGGAAAAGTATCGCGTGGAAAAATTGGTGTCATGATTCAAGAAGTAACTGAAGAATTAGCTGAGTCGTTTGGTTTATCAAAAGCTACCGGTGCATTGGTCGTATCGGTTGAAAAAGGAGGACCCGCAGATAAAGCGGGAATAGAGGTTCGGGATATCATTCTGGAATTTAATGGGAAAACAATTACGAGTTCAAGCGATCTTCCCCGTATCGTTGGCAATACAAAACCGAAAACAGAAGTACCTACTCAAGTTTGGCGTAAAAACTCAACTAAAACGTTTACAGTTCTTGTTGGCGAAATGCCTATTGAAGACAAGAATGAACGTATTCAAAAACAAGGTAAAGCACCTGATAAGTCCAATCGACTTGGTCTAGCTTTAAGCGAATTAACAGATAAACAAAAGAAACAATTAGGTTTAGATGGGGGATTACTGGTTGAAGAAGTTCAACCCGGAACTGCTAGTCGTGTTGGTATTCGTGCCGGAGATATTATTCTTGGCTTGAATAGTCAAGATGTGAAAAACGTTAAACAGTTTAACCACATGCTAGACAAAATTAGTAAGGGAAAAAATATTGCACTATTGATTAAGCGAGGTGATATGACCACATTTATTACAATGAAGCTTGATAACTAAACTGATTTAAATTTAAAGATAATATTTGTGAGTAAACCTAATTTAATTGTTTACGTAAGAGAAGCATGTCATTTATGCCAGGAAATGATTGCATTATTACGCCAGTACCAACATAAGGTTACATTTGATTTGGAAATTATTGATATTGATGATGATCCTATACTCGTCCAGCGATATAACGAACTTATCCCAGTATTAATCAGTACTGATGATGATCAACGTGAAATTTGTCACCACTACCTTGATATTGCTACATTAGATGCTTATTTCCATAAAATTAGGTAGAATCCACTTCACCAACGAATTTCAACAAAATTGTGTAAGTAAGCATAACATTTAGCAAGGCTTGCTTACACGCATCCATCATAACTCAGCTAAAATAGGCGTTTTTCTTTCCGAATGCGAAACATTCGTAATTTTTCCATCATTGCGCATATTGATCATGGTAAGTCCACATTAGCAGATCGAATTATTCAATATTGTGGTGGCCTTTCGGAACGCGAAATGGAAGACCAAGTTCTTGATTCTATGGATCTTGAACGGGAACGTGGTATTACCATTAAAGCGCAGACAGTCGCTCTAAAATATTTAGGTCGTGACGGTCAAACCTATTTATTAAATTTAATTGATACACCAGGGCATGTTGATTTTTCTTACGAAGTCTCCCGTTCATTGGCAGCATGTGAAGGAGCCTTACTAGTTGTAGATGCTTCACAAGGTGTTGAAGCACAAACAGTAGCGAATTGTTACACTGCTATCGAGCAAGGGGTTGAGGTTTTGCCTGTTTTGAATAAAATCGATCTGCCTGCAGCAGACCCCGATCGAGTCATATCCGAAATCGAAGATATTATCGGTATCGATGCAGAGCATGCTTTACGAGTGAGTGCTAAAACGGGCGAAGGTATTCAAGAGATGCTTGAAGCAATTATTGATCGAATCCCAGAACCGCAAGGAGATAGCAGTGCTCCCCTTAAAGCGCTGATCATTGATTCTTGGTTTGATAATTATGTAGGAGTTGTTGTTCTGGTTCGCGTAGTGGATGGCGCTCTTAAACCCGGAGACAAAATTACGCTAATGGCGACTCAAGCCACACAATTATGTGAACAAGTTGGTGTATTTCTTCCTAAAGCGGAGAATCGCGATACGCTTAGTGCAGGAGAAGTCGGTTACGTTATTTCTGGAATCAAGGAGTTAAAATCAGCAAAAGTAGGAGATACTATAACACTGGCAGATCGTCCGGCGAATGCGCCTTTAACTGGCTTTAAAGAAATCAAACCTCAAGTTTTTGCTGGCCTTTATCCTGTCGAATCAAATCAATATGAAGCATTGCGGGCGGCGCTAGAGAAATTACAACTGAATGATTCATCATTGCAGTATGAACCTGAAACATCCCAAGCATTAGGTTTTGGGTTTCGCTGTGGTTTTCTAGGCCTCCTGCACTTAGACATTGTGCAAGAACGGTTAGAGCGTGAATATGACATGGATCTCATTACAACAGCTCCGACTGTTATTTACCAAGTATTGATGCGAGATGGATCAGAGACAGAGATTGAAAACCCCTCTAAAATGCCAGATCTTTCAAAAGTTGCTGAAATTCGAGAGCCGATAATTTCTACGACTATTTTAGTACCAGAAGAATACGTAGGAGCTGTGATGCTATTATGTAATAGCAAACGAGGTGTTCAGAAGAATATGCAGTATATGGGAAGACAAGTGATGTTGATCTACGAAATGCCTTTAAATGAAGTAGTTATGGATTTTTTTGATAAATTAAAATCAGTTAGCCGTGGTTATGCATCTCTTGATTACGAATTCAAAGAATTTCGTACATCGGATCTGGTAAAGCTCGACATATTGATTAATGCTGAGAAAGTTGATGCATTATCGCTCATCGTCCATCGTTCAAATAGTCTGTATCGGGGTCGTGAATTAGCACAAAAAATGCGCGAACTCATACCGCGTCAAATGTTTGATATTGCTGTACAGGCTGCAATTGGTGCACATGTCATTGCTAGAGAAAATATCAAAGCACTACGCAAGAATGTATTGGCAAAATGTTATGGTGGAGATATTACACGGAAACGCAAACTGCTTGAAAAGCAAAAAGCAGGTAAAAAACGTATGAAGCGCGTTGGTAACGTAGAGATTCCTCAATCAGCTTTTTTAGCTATTTTGCAGGTTGATAAATAGCTAATTGCCACAAAATATGCAATTTACAAGCTAGAATGTCTATATTGAATAGTATGATTATTTAGTAACCTGGTTTTAATTATCACTTCTGATTTTAACGATAAATGAATTTTCCTTTAGTGCTTCTTATCCTCCTGGTCATAACGGGTACGATATGGCTGATTGATTTTTTTATACTTAAACATAAACGTAAAGTTGATTCTGCTGAACCTTGGTGGATCGAATATCCTAAAAGTTTTTTTCCAATTATTTTAATTGTATTTTGCCTTCGTTCATTTTTGGTCGAGCCATTTAAAATCCCATCAGGTTCTATGATTCCGACGCTGTTGGTTGGTGATTTTATTTTAGTAAACAAATATATCTATGGTATTCGCTTACCGGTAATTAATCAGAAGATAATTGATATCAATTTGCCGAAGCGCGGTGAAGTTTTGGTGTTTAGGTTTCCAGAGGACACTTCGATAGATTATATTAAGCGTGTAATAGGTGTTCCTGGTGACACTATTACGTATCGTAATAAACAATTGAGTGTCAATGGCATTCCGCTAAAATTAGAGCAAGATGGGGATTATAAATATATCGAATCAGGGCTTTCATTTATCTATGCACAGCGATTTAAAGAAATTAATGAGGCAGGTAGTTACAGTATCATCATTAATCATGATATTCCTCCATTACATTTATCAGCTGTTCACTCTTTTCCATATCGAGAAAATTGTGTGTTTGATCGCACTGGCTTTACTTGCAATGTACCTGAAGGAAATTACTTTACATTAGGGGATAATCGAGATGGAAGCAGCGATAGTCGATATTGGGGATTCGTGCCAGAGAAGAATATCGTTGGAAAAGCATTTCTAGTTTGGTGGAATTTTAGTGATCTCAGTAGAATTGGGCTTTCGATTGAATAATAAAGCTAATTATTAATTGAAATGGGGAATTATATGTATCCTTCAACACCGAGAAAGCAGCAAGGAATCAGCTTGTCAGGATTATTGATTTGGTCATTTGTATTAATTTTAGTGTCTATTGTAGGAATGAAATTAATTCCTGTTTATATTGAAAATGCAACAATTAAACGAACTCTACTTGCAGTGGCAACTGAGTCTAATTTTAAAACAAATAATGAAGAAATTCGCCAATCTTTTACGAGAAGAGCAAGTATCGACAATATCAAGGCGATTAACGGACAAGATATCATTATTGACAAAAAGAGTGACAAAGTTGTACTGAGTACGAATTATTCTGTGAAAATTCCATTATTAGCAAATGTTTCGTTGTACATTGATTTTACTGCTGCAAGTAATCAATGATTCTGACGTCCCCTCCTAATCACTCTCCTAAATTATCTGAAAAAACAAGATTCAATCTTTTTTTTGAAACAATCGGTTACTCATTTAAAGAGTTAACACTGCTGCAGGAAGCTTTGACTCACCGAAGCTTTGGATTGCCCAATAACGAGCGTCTGGAATTTCTAGGAGATAGCGTATTGAATTGCGCCATATCTGAATTACTTTTTAAAAAATTCCCTACTAGTGCAGAAGGAGATTTATCAAGAATCAGAGCAAATCTTGTTAACCAAAGCACACTTTTTGATTTATCACTATCAATTGGAATTGCTGATTTAATTCGCTTAGGAGAAGGAGAGAAGAAAAGTGGTGGTCATAATCGCCCCTCTATCCTTGCAAATGCGCTCGAAGCTGTGATTGGAGCCATTTTTCTTGAAAGTGGTTTTAAAAAAACTGAAGCATGCATAAAAAAAATATACGCACCTCTGCTACAAACTTTAGATTTCAATGTAATCGATAAAGATGCTAAAACAACGTTACAAGAATATATGCAAAGTTTAAAACTTGATTTACCAGAATATATCGTTCTTGCGATAAGTGGTTTAGCGCATCGTCAGAAATTTATGGTTGAATGTGTGATTACTAAACTTAATATTAGGGTTGTCGGTGAAGGAACCAGTCGTCGAAGGGCTGAGCAGGATGCAGCAAGACAAGCTTACGCACTAGCAATTCAAACAAGTTGATTGAAATTAATTAAACTGCTTTTGTTTTGCTATAAGATTAGAAGAATTCAATAATAATTCAGCCTATATAACCCGCTAATGGACAACTTACCTCAATTTAGAACTGGTTATGTTGCAATTATCGGTAAACCCAATGTAGGTAAGTCCACATTACTTAATTTTTTGATCCAACAAAAAATTAGTATTACATCTAAAAAAGTCCAAACTACTCGTCATCGCATTAAAGGTATTCTGACAGATCAACAATCACAATTTATTTTTGTAGATACACCTGGCTACCAGGTTCGCTATTCCAATAAATTAAATACTATAATGAACAAACTAGTGATTCAGAGCATCAACGAGGTCGATGTGGTGTTGTTTGTCATAGAAGCGATCAGTTTTGATAGTAATGATGAGCTGATTTTGCGCCAGTTACCCGCCAGTAAACCTGTTATATTGGTAATTAATAAAATCGATCAATTGAGTGATAAATCAAAGCTTCTACCTTTTCTTGCTCAAATTTCAACAAAATATCCATTTACCGAAATAATTCCAATTAGCGCCATCAAAAAAATGCAATTGACTCAGCTGCTTGATGCAGTTAGAACCTACCTTCCTGAAAATTCTCCTTTATTTGGTGAAGATGAAATATGCGATCGTAATGAACGTTTTCTGGCCGCTGAAATGATAAGAGAAAAATTGTTTCGATTAATGGGGGATGAAATTCCATACTCAGCGAATGTCTCGATTGATCGATTCGAGCAGCTAACTCATATTCGAAAAATTTATGCTTGTATTTTGGTTGATAAAACCAGTCAAAAAATAATGATTATTGGACAAGGCGGCGAAAAATTAAAGCAAATTGCATCATTAGCTCGAAAAGATATGGAAAAATTATTTGGAAGTAAGGTTTATTTAGAAGTTTGGGTAAAGGTGAAATCAGGTTGGGCCAATGACGCAAGAACATTAAGTGGGCTTGGGTATGAAGGTTAATTTAGCTATTTATTAATAGAATAGGATTAAAATCTTAAGTGGTTGCACTAGGTGTTAATATCGATCATGTCGCAACGTTGCGGCAAGCAAGAAAAACAAGTTATCCAAGTCCAGTCGCAGCGGCTTTAATAGCCGAATCAGTGGGGGCTGATGCGATTACCCTCCATTTAAGGGAAGATCGGCGCCATATTCAAGAATATGATGTTGAAACATTACGACAACAACTTAAGATTCGTATGAATTTAGAGTGTGCGATCACTGAAGAAATGGTTACTTTTGCATGTCGAATTAAGCCTCATGATGTATGTTTAGTGCCTGAACGACGTGAAGAATTGACTACAGAGGGGGGATTAGATGTTGTTCGGTATTTTAAGCAAGTCAAAACCGCTTGTACTCGATTGGCTGATGCAGGAATTTTTGTTTCATTGTTTATTGATGCCGAATTGGATCAAATTGAAACTGCTGTTAAAGCGGGTGCACCTGCGGTTGAGATCCATACGGGACCCTATGCCGATGCTAAAGATTACGATGATCAGCAAAGCGAATTAGAGAAAATCTGTGCAGCGGTAGCGTACGGTAATCGCCTCAAGCTGAAGGTAAATGCAGGACATGGTCTACATTACGATAATACCCGCCCTATCGCAGCCATTGAAGGTATTTCAGAATTGAATATTGGGCATGCAATTGTATCGCACGCCCTATTTGTAGGCTTTGAACAAGCTGTAAAGCAAATGAAAACATTAATTCAGGAAGCGAGCCAATGATTTATGGCATAGGCACAGATCTTGTAGAACCTTCTCGTATAACACGGTCTCTCGAGAAATATGGGGAACGGTTTGCTAGACGCTTATTATCGGAATGGGAGTGGAAGGATTACGTCAATAATAATCAACCCGTCATGTTTTTAGCCAAACGCTTTGCTGCTAAAGAGGCGCTGTCAAAAGCCATGGGAACGGGCTTGAGACCTCCGGTTACACTCACCAATATAGCAATTGCGCATGACTCGTTAGGTAAGCCTTATTTTGAATTTCACCCAGAGTTGGCTACACTCATTAAAAACGAAGGAATCACTCACCACCATTTATCAATTAGTGATGAATTGAATCTAGCAACCGCTTTTGTGATACTGGAAAAATAAATATGTCACTTGGCCCTTTGATGCTTGATATTGGAAGCACGCAATTGACCCAAACAGACATTGCGAGATTAAAGCATCCTTTAACGGGTGGCGTCATACTTTTTGCGCGTAATTTTGAATCGAGTAAACAATTAACAGAACTTACTGCAGAGATTCGTTCAATAAGGAATCCACATTTGTTGGTTGCGGTTGATCATGAAGGAGGCAGAGTACAGCGATTCCAGAAAGAGTTTACGCGCTTACCTGCCATGCATGAGCTTGGAAAAATATGGGAGCGTCGTCCACAACAAGCGAAACACTTGGCTAAACAGCTTGGATTTGTGATATCTGCTGAGTTGTCAGCTTGTGGGATTGATTTTAGCTTTACACCTGTGCTCGATATCGATCATGGACAAAGCTGCGTCATTGGAGATCGAGCATTTCATCGTTCACCTTCAGCTATTGCAGAGTTAGCGCATAGTTTGATGGTAGGCTTAAAGTTGAACGGTATGTCTGCTGTCGGGAAACATTTTCCAGGTCATGGATTTATTAAAGCAGATACGCACCATGAACTCGCGATTGATCCTCGGATCTACCAGGATATTGAGATGGAAGACCTCATCCCCTTTAAACAACTCATTGATTTTGGAATCACGGGAATGATGGCAGCACACGTCATTTATCCTAACGTTGATAAACATCCAGCAGGATTTTCCAGCTATTGGTTAAAAACTATTTTACGCAATGAATTGGGATTTGAGGGATGTATATTTAGCGATGATTTGAGTATGAAGGGTGCGGAAGGCTACGGCAATATCGTTGACCGTGCCCGAACTGCGCTAGAAGCAGGTTGTGATATGGTATTAGTATGTAATGATTCTTTATCCTGCGATTTACTTCTAGACAAATTAGAATGGAAAATATCCGCAATCAGCCTTGCCCGATTAGCCCGTATGCGTGGTCGATCTCACGCTTCTTCACTGATTAGATTGCATGAGGAAGCAAACTTTGTACAAGCTATAAATGAAATTGATCAAATTGGAAAAGATAACATTGAGCTAAGCTTTACTTAACTATTTCAGACACTTTATACCTAATCATTTATTAATTTATAAAAAATCATGGCTAAATTATTTGATGTCGCTGTTATCGGTGCAGGACCGGGTGGATATGTTGCTGCAATTCGCTGCGCGCAACTCGGGCTAAACACAGTATGTATCGATGAATGGAAAAATAGTGAAGGAACACCTAGTTTGGGTGGAACTTGTCTGAATGTGGGTTGCATTCCATCCAAAGCATTATTGGAGTCTTCGGAGAATTATGAACGTGCTGCTAAAAAATTTAGTGAGCATGGAATTAAATTAGAAAACCTTTCCATCGATGCACCGGCAATGATTGCCCGTAAAAATAAAATTGTAAAAGCATTTACCAGTGGAATAACCATGCTTTTCAAAAAAAATAAAATCACCTCGATGCATGGCAGGGGAACGTTGCTTGATCGCCAGAACGAGAATCAATTATGGAATATCCAAGTAAGCAATGGTGATCAAAGTGAAGTCATTCAAGCTGAGTTTGTCATCTTAGCAACCGGGTCAATACCTCGTCCTTTACCACTAGCTGAGATTAATAATGATAGCATTTTAGATAATGTTGGCGCACTCGCTTTATCTGAGATACCTAAACGTCTTGGAGTAATTGGCGCAGGCGTTATCGGGTTGGAAATGGGAAGCGTCTGGCGACGTTTAGGGTCAGAAGTCACGATTCTAGAAGCACAACCTAATTTTTTACCGAGCGCGGATGAATCAGTTGCTAAAGAGGCACAAAAAGTCTTTACGCGAGAACTGGGCCTGGTGATCCAGACTGGAGTGAATATCAACGCAATCAAACAAAATAAACAGCAAATTTCTATAACCTATACAGATTCAAATAAAGAATCGCAGAAGCTCGAAGTTGATAAACTCGTGGTCGCAATTGGCAGGGTACCGAATTCAAAGAATTTAGCGAGTGATACTAATAATCTTTCTGTGAATGCTCAGGGTTTTGTAGAAGTTGATGCTTATTGTCGCACGAATCTACCTAATGTTTTTGCTGTAGGTGATGTGGTAAGAGGACCTATGTTGGCTCATAAAGCATCAGAAGAAGGTGTTGCTGTTGCAGAGCTAATTGACTCTGTTAAGAAACAAGTTGGTAGTAACGATTTTTTACCAAAAGTTGATTTGAATGTTGTCCCATGGGTTATTTATACATCACCCGAGATTGCGTGGGCAGGTAAAACCGAACAATCCCTAAAAGCTGAAAATATACCCTATAAGGCAGGTCAATTTCCGTTTATGGCCAATGGTCGGGCAAGAGCATTAGGTGAGACACATGGTTTTATCAAAATTTTAGCGCATGCTGAAACCGATCGAATTCTAGGTGTTCATATGATAGGTCCTTTTGTCTCAGAATTAATCGCAGAAGCAGTTGTGGCAATGGAATTTAAAGCAAGTAGTGAAGATCTTGCCCGTATTATTCATGCACATCCTTCATTATCAGAGGTATTACATGAAGCTGCACTGGGTGTTGATAAGCGCGCTTTACATATTTAGGTAAGGTAAAATATTTACAATTCATTGCGCAATTATCAATATCAATAATATAAGCAAAAAGATTTCATAGGGGAGGGTAGCAAATGGGAGTTGAGCAATTAAATAATTTGATTGGAAAATGGGTCAGTGGCTTTTCAATCAATGTTATAACAGATAGAACTTTGATTGAACTTGCATCCATTTTGACGCCTTCAATTATTTTAATCTTGGTTTTGTTTGGTGTTGCAGTTTCTCTCGAGAATAAAACCTGGCGATCGTTCAATTTATGGATTTGTTTATTAATTACCATTTTTTATCTGCCCTATGAGCTTTATCGCCAATCTAATAACCTCGTTAAGGCTCAGAGCAATGTTGATGAGATTCAAACGAACTTAAAATTACTGCTTGATTCGGCAAGTTTAAGTCACATTGGAAACCTAATCGATAAAGAAGTATCTTCCAATGTACTCGAAGAGATTCATTCTGGAGATAAGAAAGATCTGCTGTATATTTCGTGGTTACTAAGCGAGAATGAAAAAAGATTGTTGGCAGAGCAAGAGCATAAACAAAAAATAATTGTCGATGAATTGAAGTTAGCGCTATCTAATCTCAAGCAAGAGATAACTGAAACACAACAACCTGTTGAGAAAATTGCAAACGATATTCTTAGTCGTATCGATGGGACCATTAGCCAACTCATTGAGAATAAGATTCAACTCTTTAATCAAACACTGAATCAGTCATTAGAAAATTTTCAAAATGAAATTAATACGTTTGTGCAAAATGAATTGAATACTTATCAAGCAAAATTAACTGAAATTACACAGCATAATACGGATGAATTGCAAAACTATACACGTACAGCAAAACAGACTTTTTTAGACCAAATTAACCTAGCTAACAAAGAGTCTCTACAAAAACTTGATGAAACAACGAAAAATATTGATCAAATGAAAGCTGCTCTCGGTGGTATTAACTTTGATCAGGTAGCAAACCAAGTTCAACAATTATCAAACTCAATAAAATTAGCTCAAGAAAGAAATGAAGCGTTATTCGAATATAATGAATGTATTCGTACTGCAGGAATAATCGATTTAATTGGAAAAGAAGAGGATTGTAAGAAGAAATTGAATACTCGTCTAAACGAATTGACACACTCAAACAAATAACCATTACGAATGGGTAGATAATCAAAAATTTTGAACTGTATTATTGTTAGTAATATGGATTTCTTGTTTTAGCTTATAACAGCAGTTAGAATGGCCAAGTAACATAAACGATTCAACATTAGAAGGAATAATAAAATGAATAAACGTTTTCTATCAAAATTGATTATGGGTCTTGGCATCTGCAGTCTATTATTAATTCCAATAACCGTATTTGCTGAAGAAGGTACTGCTGTTCACTATAGCAATAAATTTCAAGGTAGAAAAACCGCAAGTGGTGAAGTTTTTGATCAAAAGAAATTAACAGCTGCCCACAAACAGTATCCATTTGGTACTAAAGTTAAAGTCACAAATTTAGAAAATAATCGTAACGTGGTTGTTAAGATCAATGATCGCATGGCAACCAAAAATAGTAATATCATTGATGTAACCAGTCGCGCAGCAAACGAGCTTGGTTTTAGAAAGAAAGGTAAAGCTCGCGTTAGTTTAGAAGCAGTTAATTAATAGAGCTGCTCTAATTGAATTAGTTTGACGCAAATAGTGTTAAATCATCTATTTGCGTCAGATCAGGTCTAAGCTAGTACAAATCAAGGCAAACCAAAAGAAGAGCTACGTCAAATTGAGCTTTTCTAATACCCCGTGGTCTTGCCACGGGGTTGTTTATTCACCATTTCGACCAGAAATAGGATGCTATTTTAACATTCCTGGTCGTTATGCCCATCAAAAGAAAGATCTTTGCTGCATAGAATCAAGTGCTTGTGGATATTCCAGGATCGACTAATTAATTCCAGATCAGGCGACCTAACTCCATTTATCTTCAATCTTATAATTGAACTGCAAAATAGTAGAAAAAATTTGTGAATGAACAACAATATTGAATATTGTAAATTCATTTCATTCACTTAAACGAAGATAGCTGGAAGAAGCATCAACTCCATATATCCATTGATTAATAAGGCATCGCGCTGAGTCGATAATTTCAGTGGCAGTCATACCGACCGGACCATACAGTGTCTTAAGTAATGCATCAGCTGCCGCGCCGTGCAAATAAACGGCAAGTAACAGTGCATTTTCTGGTTCTAAATTTTGAGCAATCAAGGCAGCAATCATACCGGACAAAATATCGCCTGTACCCGCGCTACTTAAACCGGGGTTTCCAGTCGTATTAAAATAAATATCTCCATTTGGGAAACTACAAATACTACCTGCTCCTTTTAGCACAACAGCGCAATTAAATTTTTTTACTAAGTTTTCAGTCGCGCTAATACGATTTGCCTGAATGGTTGCAATATCGACTTGGAGTAAACGTGCAGCTTCAGCTACGTGAGGCGTGAGAATCGTGGCGAATTGGCGAGTACAGACTAGCTCCTGAAGCTCAGGGTAACATGCAATTAAATTTAACGCATCAGCGTCTAGTAAGATTGGGATAGATAGCTGTAATGCCTTTTCCAAATAAATACAAGCCGCTAGTTCAGTTCCTAAACCAGGCCCGATAATCAAGCTATTGATTTGATTTAACTCAAACAAATGATCGATGGGATGTAGCATTAATTCAGGTTGTTGCACATCGACGCTCAAAGCTTCTTTTGCAATCAAGCCAATATAAACACGACCGGCTCCTATTTTTAATGCAGCTGATCCAGCGAGTAAGGCTGCACCGACCATGCCCGTTGATCCACCTATAACACCGACACTACCATAGACTCCTTTATGGCTATTAATGCGCCTTGGGGGCGGTAAATAGGATTGAGTAAGCGAAAAATTAAGTAACCATGCGTGAGGTGTAACCAAAGACGCTAGATCAAGGCCAAGATTGCAAAGCACAATTCTTCCAGAATAATTGCAGCCATCATGAGTTAATAGTCCTGGCTTGAATCCAATGAATGTAGCAGTTATAGTTGCCTTGATAATAGCGCCTGCGATATTGCCACTATCTGCATCGAGACCACTCGGTACATCAAGTGAAAGAACAGGAAGCTTCATTTGGTTAATGGAATGGATCAACGCTTGATAATCGTCACACAAAGGCCGCGTAGATGTCAGCCCTATTCCAAAAAGACCATCGATAATAATGTCCCACTGCTGATTTGCTGGAATATGTTCAACAATCGTACCTTTATCCGCAATCCACTTTTCAAAGGCTTGCTTCGCTTCAACGGAAAGTTTAGATTCATTTCCTGTAAAGATTACTGTAACTTGATACCCCCAGCTCTTGAGGTATCGAGCAACAACCAAAGCATCTCCGCCATTATTTCCCGGTCCAGCCACAATCAAAACACGCTGCGTCGTACTCGTTAACATTGCCTCTTTTGCAAGCGTTGCTGCAGCAAAACCCGCTTGTTCCATAAGCGATGGGGCATTAGATTGATTCAATACAATACGTTCAATTTCACGAATTTGTGAAGTAGAGAAAACGGCGGTAGGGTTATTCATTTCGATAATCGCTTCTCGTGTAAAATTACGTGTTTAACTACTCTCATTATTCAATGTTAATGCTTCAATTTCGTGGTCGGCAGGCGCTTTCTCCTTTCCGCTTGGGAAAATTATCACATCAGATTCGTTCCATCGCACCACAATTCTTAAAGATTGAATCGGAATATTGGTATTTTTGCTCACTCAAGCAAAACTTAACTGAAAACGAATTAATAAGATTACAGCAATTACTGGACGGTCATTATATTGAAACGCCACCGCATGTTGCTCATGGATTTTTCCTGGTATTACCTCGTTTAGGAACAGTTTCTCCCTGGTCATCGAAAGCGACAGATATTACGCATCATTGCCAATTACAAAATATCGAACGCATCGAGCGCGGCATTGCATTCTATATTGAGTTTCAATCTGATATAGCAGATGAAACTAGAAAAAAAATTGAAACACTGCTACATGATCGTATGACAGAGTCTATTTTTCCTTCTTTGCAGGCGATGTCTAGATTGTTCCAGCATGTTGATCCTGCACCACTTAATACAATCGATGTTCAAGTATCTGGCATTCAGGCATTACAAAAAGCTAATCAAACTATGGGGTTGGCTTTATCACCTGATGAAATCGATTATTTGGCAGATTATTTCTTAAAGCAAGGTAGGCGTAATCCAACTGATGTAGAGCTTATGATGTTTGCGCAAGCGAATTCTGAGCATTGTCGCCATAAAATTTTTAATGCAGATTGGACAATCGATGGTGTTCCTCAAACGCAATCACTATTTTCGATGATTCGTCATACCCACCACCAGAATCCGCAGGGAACACTGGTTGCTTATTCTGATAATGCAGCAGTGATTGAAGGAGATGTTATCGATCGTTTTTATCCAGGTGAGTCAAATATATATGGTTATGAAAAAGAATTGACTCATTTATTGATGAAAGTTGAAACCCATAATCATCCAACCGCAATAGCACCATTTCCTGGTGCAGCAACCGGGGTAGGTGGGGAGATTCGTGATGAAGGCGCTACTGGTAGAGGCGCAAAACCGAAAGCAGGGTTAACGGGTTTTTCTGTTTCAAATCTTCGCATTCCAGGATTTATTCAACCCTGGGAAGTAGACTCTGAATTGGGAGAAACTGGTTATGGCAAGCCTGATCGGATTGCATCTGCTTCGGATATCATGATAGCAGCCCCAATAGGCGGCGCTGCTTTTAATAACGAGTTTGGAAGACCCAATTTAGCTGGCTATTTCCGAACTTTTGAAATGCGGATTAGTGGCGTAATGCGAGGCTACCATAAACCAATCATGCTCGCTGGTGGAATGGGTCAAATTTCTGATAAGCATACTACTAAGCAATCTTTTTCATCGGATGTTTTGCTCATCCAATTAGGTGGACCAGGTTTGTTAATTGGATTGGGAGGTGGCGCCGCCTCAAGCATGGATACAGGTGCCAATGCGGAAGATCTCGATTTTGATTCAGTGCAACGAGGCAATCCAGAAATGCAACGACGTGCACAGGAAGTTATTGATCGTTGTTGGCAATTAGAAAAAACTGGACGGATCAATCCAATTCTTTCCATTCATGATGTGGGAGCAGGGGGCCTTTCAAATGCTCTGCCAGAAATTGTGTATGGTGCAGGTTGTGGCGGTAAGTTTGATTTACGCGCTATTCCATCAGAAGAATCAGGCATGTCACCCTTGCAAATTTGGTGTAATGAGGCTCAAGAACGTTATGTGCTTGCGATTAGACACGAATCTTTGAGTCTTTTTCACGCGATTTGTGAAAGAGAACGCTGTCCTTATGCCGTGGTAGGAGAATCTAAACAAGCAGATCAACTATTGCTTACTGATACGCAATCAACAATACCCTCGATTGATATGCCGCTTTCTGTATTGTTAGGCAAGCCACCTAAAATGCAGCGAACTGCCGTGCATACTGATAATCCACTCAAACCGATCGATTTCTCTTACATCCAACTGAAGGATGCGATTTATCGAATTTTAAGATTACCGACTGTTGCGGATAAATCCTTCTTAATAACGATTGGTGATCGCAGTATTGGAGGTATGACCACCCGTGATCAAATGGTGGGTCCTTGGCAAATTCCGGTTGCTGATGTTGCGGTAACAGCCATGGGTTATCAAACTTACTTGGGTGAAGCATTCGCTATCGGAGAGCGAACTCCCTTGGCACTCATTAATCCAGCAGCTTCAGCTCGAATGGCTATTGGAGAAGCGTTAACTAATATCGCAGCCGCATCAATCGACCGATTAGATTACATTAAATTATCAGCTAATTGGATGGCTGCAGCAGGGCATGCGAATGAAGATATCGCATTGTTCGATGCGGTTCATGCTGCAGCTATCGGATTGTGCCCTCAACTGAGTATAAGTATTCCGGTTGGGAAGGATTCTATGTCCATGAAAACGACTTGGAGGCAGAAAAATGATGTGGGTGAGAATCAGAAGAAAGAAGTCGTAGCTCCATTATCATTGATTATCTCTGCTTTTGCGCGGGTGAAGGATGTTCGCCAAACGCTGACGCCACAGCTGCGCAATGACTTGGGAGAAACGGAGCTCATTTTAATTGATTTAGGATTTGGAAAAAATCGAATGGGAGGCGCTGCATTAGCCCAGGTCTATAATCAATTAGGTGATCAAGCGCCAGATATAGAAACCACATTTGAAATAGAAAAATTTAAGTCATTTTTTGCGATCATTCAGAGACTCAAGGAAGCGAATCTGATCGTAGCTTATCATGACCGTTCTGATGGCGGGCTCTTTGTAACGCTGTGCGAAATGGTTTTTGCTGGACATGTTGGGATTACGATTAATCTGGATCAACTGTGTTTTGACGCGTCTGCAAATGATCTCGATGAAGCTGAAATAAAACCGGAAGTCCTGCAAGGTCGCTTCCTTGAACGCATGCTTCGCGTGTTATTCAATGAAGAATTAGGTGCAGTCATTCAAATTCAACATACCCATCATCAAGCTGTATTACAGGCTTTTGCTGAAGTTGAGTTGGCTGATCATTGTTATGTGATTGGAAAATTGAATCAATCTGATGAAATTCAAATTTTGCGTAACAATATCGCTATTATTCGAGAGAAACGTATCGATTTGCACCGCGCATGGTCAGAAACGAGCTATCACATGCAACGTTTACGCGATAATCCAGTATGTGCACAGCAAGAATATGATCGTATCTTGGATGCTACCGATCCGGGATTGCATTCAAAGTTAACCTTTAATGTACACAACGATATTACATTCCCATCGGTTCAAATACAGTCTCGCCCTAAAATTGCAATTCTACGCGAGCAAGGCGTTAATGGGCAGGTTGAAATGGCTGCTGCTTTTGATCAAGCTGGTTTTCTAGCGGTTGATGTACATATGAGCGATATTCTTGCTGGGCGTGATTTATTACAAGACTATAAAGGACTAGTAGCCTGTGGCGGTTTTTCATATGGAGATGTGCTCGGTGCAGGGAAGGGCTGGGCAAAATCGATTTTATTTAATCCAATTGCGCGCGATGCATTTGAAGCATTTTTTAACCGCCAAGATACCTTTGCCTTAGGAGTGTGTAATGGCTGTCAAATGATGAGTAATTTAGAAGAAATCATACCTGGAACTGGCCACTGGCCTTGTTTTGAGCGCAATCAATCTGAGCAGTTTGAAGCACGCTTTGTATTGGTGGAAATACCCAAGAATCCTTCTATTTTGTTTAAAGACATGGAAGGCAGTCGACTGCCAATTACTGTGTCACATGGTGAGGGATTCGCTATGTTTCAATCCCCTCAACAATTAACAACTGCATCCCAATATATTGCTTTGCGGTATATTGATCATTTTGGTAATCCTACCGAGCGATATCCATTTAACCCCAATGGTTCAGTTTTAGGTGTAACTGGCTTAACTTCGATAGATGGTCGGTTTACCATTTTAATGCCACATCCAGAAAGGGTATTTCGTACGATTCAGCATTCTTGGCATGCTGAAGATTGGCCCGCATATTCACCTTGGATGAAAATATTTAGCAATGCGCGCCAGTGGGTTGGGTAAGCTTTGAACTAATTTCGTGTTCAGTGAGTCATCCTTACTAACCCATTTACAATATAACTCTCAAAGAGATTAATTGATGACCAATAATAAAAATAAGCATAAGTTACAAATTAACTTATCAATGAGTGCATGGTTTGTTCTCATCGTTGTTTTATCCTCAACCACATTTGCAGAAATCATTCCTCCCATCAAACCAACTCAGAACTTGCAAGCGACTTTATCTGCAAAACAATGTGTCCCTGTGGCAAATTGGGTAATACCCGGGAAAAGTTTAAAAACTTCTTTTACAGAAATTGCTTCACGCGCTAATCAACATTCTGTAATTTTGCTGGGTGAAACTCATGTTAACCGCGAACATCATCGTTGGCAGCTACAAATACTTGCTGCATTGCATGCGGTACGACCTGATATGGTCATTGGTTTCGAAATGTTCCCTCGAAGTACTCAGAAGGTGCTTGATCAATGGATCGCTGGTGAATTATCAGAAGCTGATTTTCTACATAAAACGAACTGGAATTCAGTTTGGGGAACGGATGCAAGTCTTTATTTGCCGCTGTTTCATTTTGCACGTATGAATCGTATTCCTATGCGAGCACTTAATATTGATAGCGAATTAAGAAAACGAGTTTCGGAGAAGGGTTTTGATAGCGTACCGGAAAATGAGCGAGAAGGGGTTACTAGACCTGCACCACCAAGCCCTGCTTATCTTGATTTTCTTTTACCAATTTATGAGTTACATGATCGTAAACATAAACAACAAAGTAAATCCAATAAATATGACCCCGACTTTTTAAGATTTGTAGTCGGTCAGCAATTATGGGATCGTGCGATGGCTCAAGAAATCAAAGTGGCGTTAGATTTACTCGATAAACGCAAAAGTTCTCTGGTAGTGGGTATCATGGGAACAGGGCATATTTTGCATGGTTTTGGCGTGCCTCATCAATTAAAAGATCTTGGAGTCAATGGCGTGACCGCGCTGATTCCCTGGGATACGAACAAATCCTGTAAACAATTGACCAACGGCTATGCCGATGCGGTGTTTGGATTAACACCCCAAAATATTGAAGTGCCTCCTTCTTTTCAGCGGCTAGGTATTCGCTATGAAATGATGGTAGAGCAAGGAGGGGCGCGTGTTATGGAAGTTGAAAAAGCGAGTATTGCTGAATCGGCAGGACTGCTGACAGGGGATATTATCCGTGAAATTGCAGGGGGCGCAGTGAAAGATACAAATGATATCGTTACCGTGGTTAAACGTCAGGCACCGGGTACATGGTTACCGATTAGCGTAGAACGCGGAAAAGAGCTAAAGCAAATCATTGCAAAGTTTCCGGCGCTAGCGAAGTAAAACATTGAGATCATTAATGACAGGCTTAAGAGAAAAAGAGATTAAATCAACCGGAACTAAATAATAATTTCCAGTTGATTTAATCAACCTCTACTTAAGAGGAAAGGATAAGGGAAGCTATGAAAAACATACACTATGATATGCTTGAGTAAAGTAATAAATCAATGTGACATATTGTCGCGTAGGCAAGAAACGAAAGTTAATCGATGACGCGCAATGAGGCTCAGCGTAAAAATTGTTTTAATGGTTTTCCCCCTTCACGACCGACTGCCTCAATCTCTAGAAAAATTTCCTTAATATTCTCTACGCTATTAGAATCTGTTTTATAACCAACAGGAATAAAAAGCTGAGGATGATCGAAAGGCGCTTTCCGATAGCGGACACGCTCATCGGTGAGCGATCGTAAAAATGCTTCTAAATCAGCTTTTTCTACTTCCGTGTTCATTAGTATATTAAGTGGAACGATTGTAGAGCCATCGAGCTGTTCAAGATTGGGATAATCCCCTCCGCGACTGTAGAAATCGAGCACGCCTTGTAACGTTAATGTTCCACCATTGTGGAAATAGGGTGCTGTAAGTTCAACGTTTCTCAAACCAGGTACTTTGATGAAACCATCAGCAACGACAGGGCAAGGAAGGTTATTAGTACAATTTGGTATTGTCGTAGGATTTTTGCGAGTATAAGAGAGTGGCTTACCAAAGAGGTCTAGCCCACCGAGACTAATGTCATCAGTCGTTGGTCTTACACCAATATTATTGAAACCTCGATCAAAAGCTTGCTCATCTCGAACCCGAATTGGGCTCGTACTTATTCGTGTGATCGAAGCGCCTGTTAATTCAGCCCCTTCATGACAATTAATACACCTGCCGCGCGTTTGACTACGAAATAAATCCACACCACGAATTGCTGCTTCACTGATGGCATGAGTTTCTCCCATCATGAATCGATCATAAGGCGTATCATCTGCAATCAGGGTTGCTAAATAAGCCTGGATTGCTAAGCCAAAATACAGAGAAAAATTATATTCCATCAAATCATAATCATCGTTGTGAGACTGATTTTCATCTGGAACAACAGAAGATTTTTTGCCTGAGACGCGAATCTTTTTATTTGAACTCCACCATTGAGGATGAAATGCAGCTTTAATCATGGCTTGATAAGACCTGATATCAAGGCCGGCTTTGGGCCAACGGCTATATTGACCGAGTACGCTATCTTGAGGATGTACTCGTTGTAATTCAAGCGGTCGCATACTTAATAATTTTCTACCAATATCGGGAAAAGTCCGCCCAGTCGCGCTCATTTCTCGATCGCTAACGGGAGGCCCCACAGCCAGCGAGGCGAGGCTCGAGTGCTTAATTATAATGCTGATCCGCTCAAGCTTACCAAAAGGAAACTTGGCCTTGAAAACCTTTGCAGTGGGATCACGGTCTCCCCATTTATTGACGCCGTTGAATTCGTTCTGAGCACTCCCATTATTTAGATTACGAAAATTGAATACTGCGTTGATAACGCTGGGTGCGTGGCGCGATGCTACGCGACGTACATTCTCATTATCGATTAGGAAACCATCTTGATCTAATTTGGGCGATACGATGTCACGTGCTTTTCCTTTCTTGACATACAAAAATTGAGCTGCACTGACACCCTGTGATGAAACAATATCATTCGAATCAAAATCAGGATATGAATTACGATCCAGTGGATTACTGAGTTTCCGAAAAGGAAAATCATTTTTTGTCAGTTGATGATTCGGTGGAAAATCAAATATTAGATCGGGATCGGGTGATCCAGTGATTGTTATCTGATTAGAGCCGGGGTTTATTTGATTTTTGGATCTACTATCAGCACCTGCATTGAAATGGCAAGTACCACAGGCAGTAATGCCATCACTTCCAACGCGCATTTCCCAAAACAATGCTTTACCGAGTTCAATTGCTCTGTGTTTATCAATGATAAATTCAGCCAGATTATCAGGTTCTGAGACTGTAACTGTTTTGAGCGAAGGTGGGCGTGGCGGATCTTCAGCTACCAATGCATTGGTTGATAAGATCAGGAAGATAAAAAAGATAATATTTACTGAATAAGAAACTGGCAAAAGCATCTTGTGGTTTTTTTATTGTTATTATTGATAGTCTGAATTAACTATCTCCACCAGTGAACGGTGAAGATAGTTAAGTTAAAACGATGTATTACAGCGTGCACTACTTTTATAAAACTAGAATTACTCCCCCAACTATTACACTAAGCGGGGAACTAAGTGTCTAATTTTATTTTTTACCTAACGGGGTGGCCGCTATTGTTGCCTCATAACCATGTCTTCCGGTATAGGCATAGCAAACTGGATCAGCCGCATCACAGTTACCGGCTGGGTATTCCTCCAATACTTTGGGGCTGCCCCCAATTGCGATTGAGTATTTGCCAGCTTCGAGTATAGCCCTGTATTTAACTGCTGATTTAAGTGCTGTATTCGGTGCATTGCCAATGAATTTGGCTGTCGTCATCCAGTCGATATTACCGGCATTATTGTAGCGATGATCGTCACAGCCAGCAGTTTGCCATCCTTTGTAGACAGAAAGGGCTGGTACTAAAGCATTACGTGCAGTTGAGAAGCTACCATCATTATTGTGGTAAGCTACGCCTTCCTGGCGCTCGATGGTCACTTCAACCTTTGAACGCTGTTTGAGCTCGAGTGCCACCCAATTGGAGGTATGTGTCCATCCGCTATAAGGCGGTTCATAGAGGGGAGGAGGTTCATTCCAGCTTTTAGCGCCAACGTGACCGATAAATTGTACTTCATCTTTATGGTTTTCCATGGTGACTGTCCATTGATAACCAATACCACCATCACACGGATCAGGCGTGTTGGGGACAGGATCTGCATAGACTACTTTTCCACTTTGCTTGCCATCATTTTCGTTTTCATCCGCAAATACCTGAAAACTTGCGCACAAAAGCACAGTGACAATTCCGATCGTGCTGAGTGTAAATATCCTATCTTGAGAATTTTGATGATTCATTTGAAAAATTCCTTTTATTTTTAATAGTTGATATTTCGTTAAATCACCCTTGACGTTTACTCAAGAATGATTTCAAAAATAGTATTGAAGAGATTGAGATAGAAATCAATGTGGCAAATCGTCGCATGCGGCAATTTGCCACATTGACCTAAAGTACGGCACGTGGATAATTTCAAGAAAAACTTAATTGAGTGATTAATTTAAATCAACTCGGTTGGCTATCAGAATCAAAGTTATATGCCTCAAATAAATGGCAAATAAACAGGAGATCAAATGTTTAGTACTCGTTGTATTGAATCGACAATACGAATTATGGCGTCCACTATATTCTTGCTGGCGCTAACACCGCTGTCAGCAGATGACAAGCATGGACACGCTAAT